>LUMS01000137.1_pt1 | contig 26036 bp, 20 predicted proteins | sample 729711 | NCBI WGS metagenome assembly LUMS01 (sample SAMN03860298, study PRJNA289734) | marine metagenome | biome: seawater column; feature: ocean; material: water; isolation source: Red Sea water column Station 192 - depth 25m | place: Saudi Arabia: Red Sea | collected 2011-10-15 | depth 25 m | reverse complement strand
GCTGAAGATCTGCACAGACCCGTTCTACCCTCCATTCGAGAGCTACGACGCTGACAACAACGTCGTCGGCTTCGATGCAGATGTGGCACACGCGGTAGTCGACGAGATTGCAAACCACTACATGGGAACCGCGAACCCTGTGTTCGTAGCTCCAGTGGTAGAGCCAGAGGCAACCACAATCAAGATCGGCTTCCTGAACGACGCTACAGGACCAATAGCTCAGTTCGCCGCGCCCTTCACCTATGCATGGACACAGGCTCAGGCTGACCTGAACGCTATGGGAGACGACTACGTCTTCGAGGTAGTCGAGGCAGACTCAGGATGCGACGGTACCATGGGCCAAACGGCTGCTCAGTCCCTGGTGGACTCGGGCGTAGTGGCAGTTGCCGGAGCAGCTTGCTCCGGTGCTTCAATGGGTGCAAACGCAGTGCTTTCGGCAGCTGGTATCCCAATGATATCCTACGCGAGCACCTCGCCAGCGCTATCGAGTGATACCGACCACCCGCACTTCTACAGGATTGTTCCAAGCGATGCCCTACAAGGGCAGGCAGCTGCGGACATGATTGCAGCATCGGGCGTCAACAACACCGCGGTAGTCCACATGACGAACAGCTACGGCGCAGGACTAGCAGACGCAGTTGTGGCCAACCTAGGAGCAGAGAACGTCTGCTTGCAGGCAGGCTACGAGGAGACCGCCACAGATTTCCAGGCAGCAGTCCAGGCTGTAATTGATGCAGGATGCGACTCCGCGTTCCTGGCCTCTTACTCAGCCGACGGTGCCATGATCGTAGAGACCATGGCAGGGCTCGGGGCAGCAATCCCGACCTTCAGCGAGGCGAAGAGATAGGGCATCGAGGCCGGCAGCCGCAGCTCGCGCCAGACCTCGAGCCAGAAGGTGTCGAGGTGCTCCAGGCTCCACCGGCGCAGCGCCTCGTAGTCACGCCCGAGGTCGACGCCGTAGTCGGCCTCCAGCCGCAGCGCGAAGCGGCCCAGCCGGGAGTCCTCCCACGCGGCGGGCTCCCACAGCACGGGAGGCACGGTCTGGGCCGAGGCCGGAGGGACGGTCCGAGATGTGTCCTCGCTCACCGGACCACCCTAGAACGAGGCGTGGACACCGGGTCAGCCCGCCTCAGCACCTACCGTGGTTGACGTGGACAACCGGGGGACCGCGTCGGCCGCACCCGGTGGTCGAGCAGCGAGGAGCGCCAGCGACGAGCGGGCGTCGAGACCACACCCCTCAGCGCCCCGCCCCCTCCTCCTCACCACCCTCGCCCTGCTGACCACGATCACCGCGATCACCAGCAGCCTCGGGGCGCCGCTGGTGCCGAGCGTGGTCGACGCCTTCGACGTCCGCCTCACGACCGCGCAGTGGAGCCTGACGGCCGCTCTGCTCGCGGGGGCGGTGAGCACGCCGGTGGTGGGCCGCTTCGCGGCGGGGAGGGTACGCCGCCCGACCATCCTCGCGGGCCTGGCGACGGTCCTGGCCGGCACCGTCCTGGCCGCGGTGTCGGTGCCGCTGGGCGTGTTCGGTGTCCTCGTGGCGGCCCGGGCGCTGCAGGGCATCGGGATGTCGCTGGTGCCGCTGGCGATGGCGGTGGCCAGGGACGAGACGACCGGCGAGCGGACCTCCCGCGCGATCGCGCTGCTGAGCGTGACGATGGTGGCGGGCGCGGGCCTGGGGTACCCCCTCACCGCGCTGATGGCCGAGCTCGGCGGGCTCGTCGCGGCCTACCTGCTCGGCGCGGTGCTGACCGGCATCAGCCTGCTGATGGCGTGGCGCTTCGTGCCACCGGCCCCGGGCGACGAGCGCGGCCGCGTCGACTGGGTCGGGGCGGCGGGGCTGACGGTCGCGATGCTGGCGACGCTGCTGGCGATCTCCGAGGGCGAGGTGTGGGGCTGGACCAGCGCCCGGACGATCGGCCTGGGGACGCTCGGGGTGCTCGGCCTGGCCGGCTGGACGACGTACACGCTGCGCAGCAGGTTCCCCCTCGTCGACCTCCGCTTGGCGGTGCGCCCCGGCATCGCGGCGCCCAACCTGGTGGCGATCGTCGCCGGCCTGGGGATGTACTCCCTGCTCACCCTGGTCGTCGTCCTGGTCCGCGCCGACTCCCCGGGCTTCGGCCTCGGGGAGAGCGTGCTCGCGGCCGGCATGGTGCTCGTGCCGTACTCCCTCATGTCGGTCCTCGGCAACCAGCTCGCCCGCCTCGTGCTCGCGCGCGTGGGCCATCGCGTCCTGCTGCCCGCCGGGAGCCTGATGTTCATGAGCGCCACGCTGGCGCTGGCGGTGTGGCACGACCACCTGTGGCAGGCGCTCGCGGTGATGGCGCTCGGCGGCCTCGGCTCCGGCTTCACCTTCTCCAGCCTCGCGGTCCTGATGGTCCCCCACGTCCCCGCCGCCGAGACCGGCTCGGCGATGGCGTTCAACCAGGTCCTGCGCTACCTCGGCTTCACCGCCGGCTCGGCGGTCTCGGTCGCCCTGATGGCGGCGTACGGCGGTGGCGACACCGGCTTCGAGCGGGCCCTGCTCACGCTCTCGGGCGTGTGGCTGGTCGCGATCGGCGGCGCGGTCCTGCTCGATCGGCGGACCGTCGCGGGATACGACGAATCAGATCTCACCCTTACTGCGCAGTAAGGGTGAGAACTAATTCGTCGTATCCCGACGCTGCCGCCGCCGAACCCGCCAGCCGTCCACAGCCCCCACGACCAGCGGCCGCATCCACAGGCTCCCTCCACTCGCCCCGGAAGGCCCCGCTGATCGCCGACGCTCGGGAGCATGACCCGACGCCCGTACCGTTCCATCACCAGCCAGCTCACCGACGACCATCTCGCCGCGTATGCCCGCGCGCACGAGGCGGAGCTCCGAGGCGACTGGGAGACCGCCGCCAGCCAGCACCTCTCGGTCCCGTTCTTCCAACGGTCGACGCACGGCCAACGCTTGAGGATCCTGGCCGGCCTCGGCGACGCCGCGCCAGGCTGGATGGTCGCAAGACACCTCACCGAGGTGGCGCGTCGACTCCCGCGTCGCGAGGACCACGCGATCCCTACGGCGATCGAGCTCGGCGTCGTCGTGGGTCACCCCGGTGGCGTCGACGTCTCCCGGATCGGGTGCGAGCACCCGGAGCAGGTCCCCGCCTACCTCTTCGCGCGCGACTGGGTGACACGCCAGGCAGACGTCCACGAGGGCGACGCGCTCGCCGACCTGCTGGTCGCCGCCGCTCCCGAGCTCGTCGACCGCTCCGGCGTACGACGCTGGGCCGGCGCCCCGATGGGCGGCTTCCGCGTCGGGGAGACCCGGGGCGAGTCCCTGGCCCTGGTCGATGCTGAGTCCGGGGAGGAGCACGAGGTGCTCGACCTCGGCCTGACCGAGCAGGTCCCGCCGGGCAGCCACGTGCTCGGTCGGCTGGTCCCGGTCGAAGCAGGCCCGGGCACGGCCCTCGACTGGCGCCCGCTCCCCATCGACGAGGTCACGGCCAGGGCCGTGGCCCGGAGCCCGCACCACTGGATCGAGATCCTGGCGACCCGGTGCCGCGCCGGCCGCATCCCGACGGGTTTCTCCTACCTCTCGGAGTCCTCGACCACCAGCGACCTGCCGCACCAGTCCTGGACCTCCCTGCTCGGCCTCGGGCACGACCACGACCTCGGGCGTGACCGTCAGGGGCCCGACCGCGTCATCGGCCAAGCCGTCGACGCGGCGCTGCGGCTCGCCGACCGAGGACGCGAGCACGTACGGACGCACAGGCACACCATCGCCGACCTGATGCTCGACCCGCACCTGACGCCGGAGCGGCTGGCCCGGCACGCCACACCGGCCAAGCGAGACCGGTGGCGAGTGCTCGCCGAGTGCCTGCCGCCGCACGCCGCCGCCCGAGCCGCAGAGATGCTGCTGTGGTGCGAGGTCCCGTCCGCCGGCTGAAGGGCGGCTGCGTACGGCCGGGGCGCGAGACGAAGCCGATCACTCGACCGACCATGGCTCAGGCCTCGACCGGCCACCGATCACTCACCCAGGCCCAGTCGACGCGCTCCTGCTCGAGACGCACCCGATCGCCGTAGCGGTCGGTCACCAGGTCCTCGTAGACCCCCCGCTCAGCCGCGGTCAGTCGCGTCAGGTCCGCCGTGGTCGGCGACGGCTCCGCGACCCAACGCTCGCGGTGCTGCAGCAGTGTCTGCTCGTCCATCAGGAACGACCTCGTCTGCGGCAACCACGCGCGCAGCTGGTCGAGGATCGCGAACCCGTGGGTGTCGAGGTCACCCCAATAGTGCACGGGCACCTTCGCCAGCCAGGGCAGCCGCCCGGCACGGGACACCCGGAAGCCCTCCCCGAAGATCGTCACCCCTCGTCGCGGGACCGGGACCGTGAGGAACGTGGTCTCGTTCTCCACGATCACAGCCGAGGCCACGTCGAGGTCGAGCGCCGCCCACTCCTCCACCGGGGCGGTGACGTCGCGCAGCGGCCCCTCCCCCACCTCGGCGCCGAGCCGCAGGCGCAACCGAGCGGGCGGCCCGACCAGCCCCAACCCGGCCAGGAACCCGTCCGTCGACGCCGACACCCCGAGCACCCCGGCCAGCAGACCTCGATGCCGTTCGACGCACTTGGTGTCGACGCCGGGCGCGGTGATCTCGCGCAACCGGCGACCGCTCCCCCGCTCAGCACGCAACCATCCCAGAGCGGACAGCACGAGCATCCACTCCTCCTCGGGCACCGCCAGCGCGGCGTGCGGATGACCCAGCACCCACGTCAGCACCTCGGCGTCGGCTCGCACGAGCTCCACCCTCGAGCGCCAGGCCTGCACGTCGCCCTCGACAGCGAGCGTGCGCCACGCCTGCTCCCAGTCCGTGACCACGACGGCTACGGGGAGCTCCGATGCGCCCACCGTCCGCGCTCCCAGTGAGCGTCGCTCGATCTCGAACCGGCCGGGCGCCTCGCGCTCCCACGCACGGCTCCAGGACCGCACGGCCTCCAGGTCCTCACCGAGCTCACGGGCCGACGGACCGCGCAACCGCACCCGGACGGGCTCGAAGGCCTCCCCGCGGGCGTACGCCGCCAGCAGCGCCCCCGACCGCCACCGTGGCCGGAGCCGAGCGGCGACGACGTCGGGAGTCGACCACGTCGCGCGGTCAGCCATGACCGTCGCGACGCCGGCGGTAGTCCTCCACGGTCAGCGTCTGCACGCGCGAGTCGCGACCGTCGCGATTCTCCACGAACCCGATGGCCGACACGTACGGCTCGATCACGTGGACCTTCTGCAACGGGGTGACGATGAGCAGCTGGAGCCCGAGCCGTCCGAAGAGGGACAGCGCGTAGCGCGTCGAGAGGTCCGACCCGCGTCCGAAGGCCTCGTCGATGACCGCGAACCGGAAGTCGCGCGACGCCGTGGTGCCCCATTGCAGCTTGAACTGGTAGGCCAGCGACGCCGCCAGGATGGTGTAGGCGAGCTTCTCCTTCTGTCCGCCCGACTTGCCGTCGGAGTCGCGATAGTGCTCGTGCTCGACCCCTGTGTCGCGCTCCAGCTCGGCGGCCGAGAACGTGAACCACGTGCGAACGTCGGTGACGCGCCGGGTCCATGTCTTGTCGCTGTCGGCGTGGCCGTCCCGCCCGCGGAACCGGTCCACGATGCGCTTGACGTCGAGGAAGCGCTGCTCTGAGTACTGGTCGCTGTCGCCGTCGAGCGCACCGCGGGTCACCGCCCGGAGGTCCTCGCGGAACTGACGCACCTCGGTGTTCACCGTCGGCTCCACGAGGAGCTTGATGAAGCGGCCCGGGGAGTAGTCGATGGCGTGGAGCGACTCGTTGATGAGCTCGACGCGATCACGGATGTCGTCGGCCTCGCGCCGCAACCAGGTGGCCAGCCCGGCCAGGTCACGGATGGCGTTGGTGTTGAGCTGGCGCTTGAACTCGGCCTCGAACTTCGGCAGGTCGTCACGGCGGACCCGATCGCGGAACGCTCGGTACTCCCCGGCCGCCGCGATGGAGGCGTCCATCTCGGTCGTGAGAGCCGGCCACTGCGCCTTGATCGCCGTCATCTGCGTCTGCGCCGACGTGGCGAGGCCGTTCATCTGCAGCTGCAGCCGCTCCATGTCGGCGGTGAGCGACCGCGCCACGTCGCCCGCCCGCCGGTCGCACTCGCCGGGCTCGGTGACGTCCACCGCGCGCGGGGCCAGGGTGGGGTACTCCGCGCGAGCCAGCGCCACGACCTCCTCGCCCGCTGCGGCCACGAGGTCGCCGGCGACGGCCAGGTCACGGGCGCTGCGGTCGCGATCGGACTCAGCGACGCGAAGACGTCCGTCGACGTCGGTGCGTCGCTCGTCGAGGTTCGCGATCTCCTCCTCGACGGCCGACAGGGCACGGTCCACCTCGGCCAGTCGCGACGAGCCGGCCAACAGGCGCCGGCGCTCCGCCTCGGCTGCCTCGGCCTGGTCGATCGGAGTGGCGACGTCGACCTCTGTCCAGGACCCGAACTGCGCGACGTTGCTCAACGTCTCGGCCCGCTGACGCACCGCGTCCCTGTCCGCCTCGACGGACTCGACCTCGGCCTCGGCAGCCGTCAGCGCCTCCTGCAACCGGTGCAGCTCCTCTGTCAGGGCCTCGATCTTGCGAGCGTTCGACCGACCGAGGACCCACGAGCGTGGGTCGTCGACCCGTCGCCGGTCGTCCTTCTCGTGGCGGGCGCCGGCACGGACCTGGCCCTGCCGCGTGACCGCGCGCTCGGCCTCGGCCAGCTCCGCCACCGAGTCCACACACCGGTGGTCGGCACGGCGTCGCAGCTCTCCGGCCAGGAAGGTCTCGAACGGCCCCGGCTCCAGGAGCAACGTGTCGACGAGGCGCAGGTGCATGCCGTCCGCATCGGGCTGCACGCGCACCTGACGCTCGGGGACCCGGTGGTAGACCAGGCGCGCACCCAGGTGGTGGCTGTCGACCCAGTCGGCGACCTGCCGGTAATGACGCTGCGGCACCAACAGCGACAGTCCGAACCCCCGGAGCACGCGCTCGGCGGCACCCCGCCACGAGGAGTGCTCCTCGGCGACCTCGAGAAGCTCTCCGACGAAGGGCACCTCGTCCTCGGCGAGCCCCAGTTCTGCGCACAGCCGCTCGCGCAGGCGAAGGCTCTCCCGGGGCAGGTTGGTCGGTCGTCCGGCCAGGCTGTCCAGGTCGGCCCGCACGTCGGCGACCTGCTCGCGGACTCCGGCGCGACGACCCATCGCCTCGGCGAGTCCGGCGTCCAACGCACGCAGCTGCGGGGCGGCCTCGTCGTACGCGGCCCGCGCCTCCACCGACCGTTCGTGGAAGGACTGGCCGTCGACGACCTGGTCCAGCCCCGCGTCCTCCAGCAGCCGCGCGTACTTCTCCGACCGTGCCCTGCGTTGCTCGGCCAGCTCGCGCAGCTCCTTGACCGTCTGCTCGAGGTCGGCGACCCGGTCACCGCCTGCTGCAGCACGCTCGCCGATCAATCTGGCCTGCCGCGTTCGCGCCTGCTCCAGACGTGAGGTGATGCCCACACGTTCGGTCGCGAGGGCGTCCAGGGTCTTCCCCAGGGAGGTCTGCCTCTGCTCGAGCAGGCCGATCTTGTGCTCGGTGAAGAACAGCGCCACGGCATCGCGGCGGCGACCCGTCGCAGCCCGCTCCTCGGCGAGGGCATCGTGCTTGTCGCAGGTGATCAGCAGGGGGTCCAGGGCCGCCAGCTGGTCCTGGGCACGGCGCACCGCGTCGTGGGCACGCGTGAGGTCCTCGACGTGGGCGACCACCTGGGCGATCCGCTCGGTCGGGTCCGAGGGCTCCAGCATGTGCGTGCGCACGAAGTCGTTGAGGTTGCCCACCGACTTCATCGAGACGGTCTGGTGGAAGAGCTCCAGCGCCTGCTCCGAGGCGATGCCGAGGAGGCGCCTCATCCGTTGGCCGTACGCCGGGAAGTCCTTGTCGACGCTGGCGCCGGCCTCGCGCAGGCGCCGTCGCAGCGCGTTCAGGTCGGTGCCGAAGCCCGCGAAGTCCCGTTCCACGGCCAGGTCGCGCTCGGCGGTGACGAAGAACCGGTCCGGTTGTCCGGCCCGATCACGCTGGGTGAAGACCTGGGCCAGGGTGACCGGCTCCGGGGCGTCGTCGTTGGCGAAGACACCGAGGATGACCGAGTAGGAGCGGTGGTCGCGCAGCCCCACCGGTCGCGAGGTGCCCGTGCTCTCGATGCGCTCGGACTTGTAGTGCCCCTCGACGTAGGACCTCAAGGAGCGCTCGCGCGACTCGGCGCCGGCGGCCTTGTTGTAGGAGATGCGGTGCGCCGGGAGCAGCAGGGTGGTCACGGCATCGACGAGGGTGGACTTGCCGCTGCCGATGTCGCCGGTCAGCAGGGTGTTCTCACCGTCGAGGTGCAACGCCCAGACACGTCCGTCGAAGGTCCCCCAGTTGAGCACCTCGATCCGGTGCAGCCGCCACCCCACGCGCGCCGCCGACGGCCCGTCCAGCTCCAGGGCCGAAAAGAGACCGTCACTCATCCCGCGCACCTCCGGCGGCGCCGCGGTAGTCCTCGAGACGGGCCGCGAAGTCGGCGAGCGTCTGCGCGTCGACGTACGCCTTGAGGACGCGGCGGACCTCGAAGGTGTCGCGCTGCCCACGCAGCCGGCGCAGGAAGCCGAGGTCGACCACCTTCCCGATCGTGGTGTCCACCTGATCGACCTGGCGCGCCTGGTTGGGGGTGTCGGCGAGGAAGAGCGACACCATCTCCGCGATCTGGTCTCGGGTCAGGATCAGCCGTGGCTCCTGGGACGTGGACTCCCACTCGACCATCCGCTTGCGCAGCAGGACCAGCATCAGGCTGACGGGGTAGGAGAGGCTGCGACGCTTGACCAGGCGGGGCAGACCGTCCTCCTCGTCACGGGCACGGAGGTAGGCGTAGCCCTCGGTCTCGTCGACGACGACATCGACTCCGATCATGTCGAAGTGGTCGCGCACGGGCGCCCCGTGGCGCAGCAGGGTCTGCCACACCTGCTCCTGGGCTTCGCGGTAGACGACTCCGCGCATCAAGGTGATGACCGCGACGGAGGCTGCGGTCTCCTGCTCGGTCCTCATCGTGGCCTCACGATCTCACCACGGTGGCCTGCGGCATGCGCACGGTCCGCGTGCCGACCCGGTCGTCGTGCCACGAGACGGTGATCGTGCGGCTCTCGTCGAGCTCGACGCGCAGGTCCTCGTCGGTCAGGGCGAGGTAGCCGAGGAGCTCCGCGAGTCCGTCGCGCAGGGGGTAGAGCTCGATGACCTCGTGGAGCAGCGCCGAGCTGCGGGAGGGTACGACGGCGCGCAGCTGCTCGGCGAGCCGGGCGGTGTCCACGAACGTCTGGTCGAACAGCCCGGCTGTGTCGATCTCCTCCACCTCCCCCGTGGGGATCCTCGAGTCCACCTGGCTCGCGGGACGGACGTCGTAGAGCGGCCGCTCGAACGGCAGGCTGAGCTTCACCTCGGTTTCGTCGACCTCGAGACCGACCGCCGGGGGTGCCGCCCGCAGCGCCAGCGCGGAGGCCTCGATCTGCCGGACCAGCTCGAGGACCCGTCGGTTCTCCAGCCACACCTGGTCGTCGAGGAAGCGCCGCAGCTGCTCGGAGAGCGAGCGGACGACCGCCTGGGTGCGCTCGGCCGCGTCGTACCAGTCGTGGTGCGCACGGCGGGCCCGCGGGTCGACGTCGATCTCCTCGAGGGCTTGGACCTGCTCCAGCAGGTCGGCGAGCTCGTCCTGGCGCTCCTGGCTGAGCAGGAAGTCGTAGAACGCCTGGAAGCTCCGTCCCTGGTCGGAGCTGGCGATGTCGGCGCGGTCGGCCACGAGCGTGGCGAGCAGGTCGCCCTTGCCGCCGTCCCAGGTGGCGATGCGTTCACGGGCAGCCCGGTCCAGCGACCGGAAGTTCTCCTCGACCTCGCGGAAGTCGGCCAACAGCTCGCGTGCCGTGCTGGCGAAGAACTGATAGCGCTCGCGCAGGGCCGCTCCCTCCATCACCCGCACGCGCCCGGCCTCGACCTCCTCGATCTCGGCGTCGATCTCCGCGCGACGGCGGCGGAGCTCCTCGAGACGGGTCTCCGGGTCGGCTTGCGCCCCATGGACGATCTGGCGCAGCAGGTCGACCAGGGTGTGCAGCCGTGACTCGGTGCCGATGCTGGGACGCGCTCGGAGGGACCCGACCCAGGCGTAGGCCTTCTCCAGTGCGGGGGTGGCGTCGTAGTGCGCCTCGTCGCCGTCGGGCGGGTAGAAGCGCCGCAACCAGCCGGCACCGGGCGCCGACCAATCGTCGAGGTAGGTGGCCGGCGACCCGGTGTACCTCTCGCCTTCCGCCAGCTGCTGGTTGGCCGCCCACAGGAAGTCGTCGAGCGCCTCGGTCAACGCAGCCTGCGGGCGAGCACCCTCGTTCTGCTCGACGAAGAGGCGACCGAGGAACGCCAGCACCAGCGGCGCGTTGCGAGCACGGAGCAGACGCCAGGCCGGGCTGGTGTCGGCGAGCATCCGGATCTCGTCGAGCTCCATGCCACCTCCCGCTGCCGCATTCCCAGGGCTCCTGTGCTGCGGTCGAGGGTAGGGCGTGGCGGCGACAGTCCGCCGGCCACCCGCTGCGCGACGTCAGGAAGGCCGCGCACGCCCCAGCTCGTAGGTCACCTCGAACCACTCTGCCACGTCCGCGATCTCGAGCGAGTGGTCGAGGCCCACAGCCCGGACGAACATGTTGGCGTGCACGGTCGGCACGTACCCGAGGTCGATGCCGTTGAAGTCCAGGAACGCCACGGCGGCCGCCCAGGCTGTGCGCTTGTTGCCGTTCTCGAAGACCTGACGAGCGGCCATTCCGTGCAGCAGCGCCGCGGCCTTGTCGAACATCGACGGGAACGCCTCGAAGTCGCCGTATCCGGACCAGGGGCGTTCCAGCGCGGCAGCCAGCCCCACAGCGTCCAGGAGCGCGTGGTTCTCGCCGGTGTCGGCGCAGAGGACCTCGTTGTACGCCGAGACAAGAGCGACAGTGAGTCGGCGGGTCACCGCGCCAGACGCTTCAGCAGCTCAGCGTCACGCTTCATCACCTTCGCCAAGGCAGCCATCGCCGTAGCGTCGTCGACGTCCACGACCTCCTCGCGCTCCTCACGCTCCTGGTCGCGGATCTCGTCGTCGCTGGCCCGGTGGCTCATGTCCTCCACGGTACGCCGCACGTCCGACGACGACACCCGGCTTTCCACAGCCCCGGCCCCACACCGCCAGCCGCCGTACGTCGTTCGACGGATGCCACGGGCGCCGCGCCGGCCCTAGGGTCGACCCGTCGCCCAGCCCCAGGAGCCCAGGAGGACGCATGCGGTACCGCCAGGCCCTCGCCGGCCGCACGTTCGAGTTCGACGGGCTGGTCGACCTGCTCGGCAGGGCGAGCCCGGCCCGGTCCGGGGACCGCCTGGCGGGGTGCGGGGCCCAGAGCGACGTGGAGCGCGCAGCGGCGAGACACGCGCTGGCCGACGTGCCGCTCACCCGCTTCCTCGACGAGCACGTCGTCCCGCCGGAGACCGACGACGTCTCGCGGCTGATCCTCGACCGGCACGACACGGACGCCTTCGCGCCGATCCGCTCGATGACCGTCGGCGAGCTGCGCGACCACCTGCTCACGGTCGCCGTCGCGCCCGACGCCGCGACCACGCTCGCCCGGCTGGGCCCGGGGCTGCTGCCCGAGATGGTCGCCGCGGTCTCCAAGCTGATGCGCAACCAGGACCTCGTGACCGTCGGGGCGGCGTGCCGCGTCACCACCGCGTTCCGTACGACGCTGGGCCTGCCGGGCCGCCTCTCGACCCGTCTCCAGCCCAACCACCCCACCGACGACCCGGCCGGGGTGGCGACCTCGGTCCTCGACGGGCTGCTGCTGGGCTCGGGCGACGCGGTGATCGGCATCAACCCGGCCTCCGACAGCCCGGAGACGGTCACCCGACTGCTGCGGCTGCTCGACGAGGTGCGCGAGCGCTACGAGATCCCGACCCAGTCGTGCGTCCTCACTCACGTCACGACCACGATCGACCTGATGGAGGCGGGCGAGCCGGTCGACCTGGTGTTCCAGTCGATCGCCGGCACCCAGGGCGCCAACAACGGCTTCGGGGTCACGATCGCCCAGCTCGCCGAGGCGCACGCCGCGGTGCAGGAGCTGGGGCGCGGCACGGTCGGCACGCAGGCGATGTACTTCGAGACCGGGCAGGGCTCCGCGCTCTCCGCCGACGCCCACCACGGCACCGGCGGTCGGCCCGTCGACCAGCAGACGCTCGAGGCCCGCGCCTACGGCCTGGCCCGCGCCTTCGACCCGTTCCTGGTCAACACCGTGGTCGGGTTCATCGGCCCGGAGTACCTCTACGACGGCAAGCAGATCGTCCGCGCCGGCCTGGAGGACCACTTCTGCGGCAAGCTGCTCGGCCTGCCGATGGGCGTCGACGTCTGCTACACCAACCACGCCGAGGCCGACGACGACGACATGGACACCCTGCTCACGCTCCTGGGTGTCGCCGGGTGCACCTTCGTGATCGCGGTGCCGGGCGCCGACGACGTGATGCTCGGCTACCAGTCGACCTCCTTCCACGACGCGCTCTACGTGCGCCGGGTGCTCGGCAAGCGGCCGGCGCCGGAGTTCGAGGCGTGGCTGCAGGGCGTCGGCCTCGCGGCGCCGGACGGACGCATCCTCGACGTCGACCCGAGCCGCAGCCTGCTCAAGGAGCTGGTCCGGTGACCGAGCAGACCGACCAGCCGACCGACCGGCCGAGCGGACAGCCGAGCCCCGACTTCTGGGCGGCGCTCCGACCCACCACCACCGCCCGCGTGGGCTTGGGTCGCGCCGGCGACTCCGTGCCCACCCGCCGGCTGCTCGAGCTGCAGGCCGCCCACGCCGTCGCGCGCGATGCCGTCCACGCCTCCCTCGACGTCGAGGCGATGACCGCCGCGCTCGCCGGGCTCGGCCTCGGTGACCCGGTGCCGTTGACCAGTGCGGCCCCCGATCGCGCGACCTACCTTGCGCGCCCCGACCTGGGACGTACGCCGGCTGCGCCCCTCTCCCCCGCCGACCCGATCCCCGCCGACCCGATCCTCGCCGACCGCCCAGGCCGTCCCGACCTCGCGGTCGTGGTGGCCGACGGCCTGTCCGCGCTGGCCGTGCACCGGCACGCGGTGCCCCTGCTCGAGGCGCTGCTCCCCCTCGTCCCGCAGCTGGAGGTGGCGCCCCCGTGGTTGGCGGTCCAGGCCCGGGTGGCGATGGGCGACCACGTGGGCGCCCATCTCGGCGCGGCGATGACGCTGGTGCTGGTCGGCGAGCGGCCGGGCCTGTCCAGCAGCGACAGCCTCGGGGCCTACCTCACCTGGGGCGCCCGCCCCGGCACCCCCGACTCCGCCCGCAACTGTGTCAGCAACATCCGCCCGCCCCACGGACTCGACCACGCCACCGCCGCCCGCACCCTCGCCTCGCTGATGGAGGGGGCCCGGCGGCTCGGGGCCACCGGCGTACGCCTCAAGGACCGGCCGGACGCCCTGACCTGACCGGCCCCGGCCCGACCAGCCCCGACCAGCCCAGCCCCGAACAACCCCGCACAACCCCGCTCCGACCCCGACCCGCGGCGAGTGAGATCAGCCCGGCCACCAGGCCGGGGTCCGCAGCCGCGCCTCGGTGTAGGGCGAGGGGTGCACGATCCGCTGCCGGTTGTCCTGGATCTGGAACACCAGGTGCGCCATGGAGATCGACGGGTCCGGCGTCGCCAGCGGGTAGGCGAGCGCGGCCTGCCCGGCCCCGGCGAAACTGTAGGCGCCGTTGACGCCGCGGTGCACCCCGTGGCGCAGGCTCTCCGAGACCGACCCGAAGTCGCGCGGCGAGTCGGCGGCGGCCCAGGCCTGCGCGAGCAGGCGCACCCGGTCGTAGGCGATGCCGGCGTGCGAGCGGCCGGGCGGGACGGCCCACTCGCGGCGGTAGGAGTCGATGAAGCGCCGCGCGACCCCGTCGGAGTAGGTGCCGGTGGTGGTGGCCCACAGCAGCCCCTCGGCCGCCGGCCCCATCTCGACCCGGAACCGCGGGATGGACGGGGCGTAGAGCGCGTACAGCAGCGTCGGGGACGGGTCGGCCTGGAAGGACCGCACGAAGGTGCTGGTCTCGTGGGTGAAGTAGCTGCCGATCATGACGGCCGCCGGCGCGAGCTCGGCGACCCGGCGCCCCTGCTCGGCCCACGCCTCCTCGCCGCTCACGTCGTCGACGACGTAGTCGAGCTCCCACCCGGCACGCTCGGCCATCCGCACGGCGCGGTCGATCCCGAGGTCGCCGAGCTTCCAGCGGCCCCGGACGATCGCCAGCGAGCGCGAGGTCGTCTCGAGCTGGCCGCTGTCGCGCAGCTCGGTGAGCGCGTGCACGAAGCCCGGCCCGTAGTTCGTGTCGCTGGGACAGATCTGGAAGATGTGGCCGTAGCGCCCGGGGTTGTCCTCGACCAGGCGCACCATCGACTCCAGCGTCGCTGCGTGGAGGTACGGCGCACCGTGCTCGGCCGCGATCTCGTGCGCGACCTGCTGGTCGCCGAGGTACCCGGACACGAGGGCGTCGACCCGCCGATGCCGCCGCGGGCGTTGAGCTGGCTGATGGCCAGCTGGCTGGCCCGGATCATCTCCTCGCCGTCCTCGGCGATCTCCCCGGTGACGGGGAAGGCGCTGCCGAGCAGGATCGGGCGGCGTACCGAGCGGCGCCGGCTCGGGACGGTCGGGGCCGTGGGTGTCCCCGGACGCACCAGCCCGCCGACGATCGGCGGTGGGGTGGGCTCCTCGTCCTCCGTGCTGAGGATCCCCAGCAGCAGCCGCTCGAAGCCGGCTGCGCCGCCCGGCACCGGCAGCAGGAGCAGGCTCTCCTCGACGGCCACGGCGGCCGCGGCGGCGCGCGTGCGCACCTCGAGCTTGGTCAGCAGCCGCTCGACGTGGGTGGTGACCGTCCGGACGCTGGCCCACAGCCGCTCGGCGACCTCCGCGTTCGACAGGCCGCCCGCCAGCAGGGTGAGGACCTCCAGCTCGCGCTGGGTGATGCCGTACGGCGGCGTGGGGCCAGGCTCCGGTCGGCCGCCCGCCAGTAGAAGGAGATCTCGTGGTGACCCTCGAGCCGCCCGGCCCGGCGGGCCAGGGCCACCAGGTCCTCCCACGACCGGGTCTGCGCCCCGGCGACGTCGAGGCCCCGCACCGTGGTCAGCTCCCCGTGGGCGTCGAGCACCACCTCGTGGGCGGCGGCGCGGTCATGGGGCGTTCGGGCGTCGGCGAGCACAGGTCCTCCCATCCTGGGCGTCGGGGCCCGAGCCCCGGACCAGGCTAGGCCGCCGGTCCGGGGCGTGGGGCCGCTGTGGTCTCCCGAGTCCGAAAAGTGAGCCGCCCGTGACCTCAGGACCGTCGCTGGCGCGACCAGGAGTCCAGCGCCACGGCGAGCAGGACGATGGTGCCCTTGGCGATGAGCTGCCAGTTCTGGGAGAGGTTGAGGCTGTAGAAGAGGTTGGTCAGCGTCGCGAAGATCAGCAGGCCCACCGCCGAGCGCCACACGGCCCCCTCGCCGCCGCGCAGCGAGGTGCCGCCGACGATGACGATCGCGATCGCGTCCAGGGCGATGTTGGCCCCCACGTCGGCCTGCCCGACCCCCAGGCGCGAGGCGTCGATCGTGCCGGCGAAGGCCGCCAGGGCCCCGGTCATCACGTAGACGCTGGCGGTCAGGTCGGTCACCCGGAGCCCCGAGAGCCAGCCGGCCTCGTGGTTGCCGCCGATCGCGTAGATGTTGCGGCCGTAGCGGGTGGAGGCGAGCAGCACGCCGCCGATGACGAAGGTGACCGCCAGGATCAGGATCGGGGTGGGGATGCCGGCGACGCTGGAGCGTGCCAGCACCTTGAACTGCGGGTCCGAGACGATGAACGGCGCCGAGCCGGAGTAGAGGTAGGCCACGCCCGAGATCACCGAGGCGCTGCCGAGCGTCGCGACGAACGGGTTGATGCCGATCCGTGCCACCAGCAGGCCGTTGACCAGGCCGCACACCAGGCCGGCCCCGAGGGCGGCCAGGATGCCGAGGGCGGGTGAGCCCGTGGAGATGGCGACGCCGGCCGAGACCGTCGCGCCCAGGGCGTACGTCGCCCCCACCGACAGGTCGAAGCCGCCGGAGATGATCACGAACGTCATGCCGAGGGCGACGATGCCGACGGCGGTGTTCTGCAGCAGCAGGTCGCGCAGGTTCTCCGGCGAGACGAAGCCCGGGTAGAGCGCGGTCGCGAGGACGACCAGCCCGAGCAGCGCCAGGATCATGGCGTAGCGCTGCAGCAGCACCGCGGCCGAGAGCCGCTGGGTCGGGCTCGGGGCCGGGCCCCCGGCCACGGCCGGGGCGGGGTCGAGGTCAGTGGACTGGTTCATGGTTCTCTCCTGAGCTGAAGCCGTGGTGGACGACGGCGTCGACGGTGAACTCGGGGTCGTCGGCGGGGATCTCGCGGACGACGCGGCCGTGGGCGAAGACCAGCAGCCGGTGGGCGATGGCCAGGACCTCCTCGAGCTCGGAGGACGTCACCACGACCGCGGCGCCCTCCTCCGCGAGCCGGACCAGCGAGGTCAGCACCTCGGCCTTGGCGCCGATGTCGATCCCGCGGGTGGGCTCGTCGATGAGGAAGACGTCGGGGCGGTGGCCGGCCCACTTGGCCAGCAGCACCTTCTGCTGGTTGCCACCGGACAGGTTGCGCACCGGCTCGCCGACCCGCGCGCGGTTGAACGCGAAGAACTCACCGGTCTCGCCGGTCTCGGCGGCCTCCGCGTCACGGTCCAGGAACGGCTTCCGACCGGCCGCGGACCGGCCCAGCCAGTAGTTGCTGGTGGCGTCCATGCCGAGGACCAGCGCCTGCTTGCGCGACTCGGGGACCAGGACGACCCCGGCGTCGACGCTGCTGCGCACCCGGCGCGGCCAGTCGCGGTCCTGCCCGTGCAGGCGCATCCGCCCGGTGGAGGACGGCTCGGCCCCGGCCAGCGAGCGCAGGAACGTCGTCCGCCCGGAGCCGACCAGGCCCCACAGGCCGACGACCTCGCCGGCCCTCACCGTCATCGCGATGTCCTCCAGGACGCCCGGGAGGCAGACCTCCTCGACGTGGAGCACCTCGTCGCCGATCGGGTGCGTGCCGCGGTCGGCGAGCTTGTCGACGCTGCGGCCGACCATGTGCTCGATGAGGGTGGGCCGGGTCCACTCCGCTCGCGGCGCGCTGCGCACGACGGCGCCGTCGCGCAGCACGGTGATGGTGTCGCTGAGGTCGAGGACCTCCTCGAGGTTGTGGCTGACGAAGACGATGGTGGTGCCGCGCGCGACCAGCGTCCGCAGCACCCGGTAGAGCGTCTCGCGCTCGTGCTCGGCCAGGGCCGCGGTCGGCTCGTCGAGCACCACGATCCGGGCGTCGCTCTGGACGCCGCGCATGATCTCCAGCATCTGCTGCTGGGAGACCGACAGGTCGCGTACGACGGTGCCCGGGGGCACGTGGACGTCCAGCTCCTCGCACAGCTCGAGGTAGCGCCGGCGCATCCATCGGCGGTCCAGCAGGCCGCGACGGCTGCGGGTCTGCCCGAGGAAGACGTTCGCCTCGGCCGAGAGGCCGGGGATCATCGTGAGCTCCTGGTAGACGGTGACCAGGCCGAGCTCACGGCTCTCCCGCGGGTCGCCGCCGCTGAGCCGGCGGCCGAAGACCTCGACGGTGCCGTCGTCGGCCGCGAGCCGGCCGCTGATCATGCCGAGGAGCGTGGACTTCCCGGCTCCGTTCTCCCCGACGAGGGCGTGCACCTCGCCGGGACGGACCGTGACGTCGGCGCCCTGCACGGCGACGGCTCCGCTGAAGACCTTGCGTGCGCCCCGGCAGCGGATCGCCGGTGCGTGGGTGACCGCGTCGGGCGCGGTCGTGGTCGCGACGGGCATCGGACCTCCTGGAGGTGGGCTGGGTCAGGTCGCTGGTTCGGGTCGCCGGACCGGGCTCGGTCCGGTGGAGGGCCGTGCCGGTCACCGGGGACGGCGTCCGGTGACCGGCACGGCCGGCGTGGGGCGCGGCTCAGTACTCCGCGGAGAACTGGTCGACGTTGTCCGGGGTCGCGAACGGCGTACCGGGCAGCGAGTCGGACTCGGCGAGGTTGATGAACACCGGGACGTCCTCGCCGGAGACGTAGTCGGCGACGGCCTCGATGGCCTCGCGGGTCTCCTGACGCGGCAGCATCATCACCGAGCTCTCCAGCCCGCCGGACTCCAGCTGGGACAGGGCCCACTCGTCGCCGCCGAAGTCGTAGATCTCGACGTCCTTGCCGCCGACGGCCTCGACGACGCCGCGGGTCATGCCGGAGAAGTTCGACATGATGATGTCGATGTCGGGGTTGGCCTGGACGATCGTCTGGGCCGCGTCGAACGCCTTGGGGGTGGTGTAGTCGGTGGTCTGCTGCGCCACGACCTCGAAGCCCTCGGCGTCCTCGAAGGCCTGCGCGGCCTCGAAGAAGCAGATGGTGTTGGCGTTGAGGTCCGGGCCGGAGACCAGCCCGATCTTGGCGCCGTCGGGGTGGGAGTCGATGACGTCCTGCACCCAGTCCTGGTAGACGTCGAGGGTCTGTCCGCCGACGTAGGTGATGGTGCCGGGCTGGTAGGTCTCCTCGCCCAGGCTCGTGGCGCGGCCGCAGATGGGCAGGTTGAAGACGGAGACCAGCACGTCCTTCTCGGGCGCCTCGGTGGTGAGGATGTCGCACACGAGGTTGCCGTCGTTGGGCTCGACGACGAAGGCGTTGTACTTGCCGCTGGTGAGCGCCTGCTGCATCTGGTCGTACTGCGTCTGCGCGTTGAACTCGCCGTCGAAGACGTCGAGGTCGGCACCGAGCTCGTCGGCCACGGTGTTGGCCTCGTCGATGGCGGCCTGCAGGTAGGAGTTGCTGCTGCCGGCGGAGAAGTAGGCGATCTTCAGGTCGGCGGGGTCGTCGACGGGAGCGGCGATGATCTCCGCGTCGGTGTCCCCACCGGTCGCGGTGTCGGTGACGCCGCTGGAGCAGGCCGCCATCGACAGGCAGGTGGTCACGGCCAGGGCCGCGACGCGAAGGGTGCGGTGGGTCTTCATGGTGTCCTCACTGGGTTGCCGGGTGCTCCGGCGCTGGGGTGGTGGATCCGAGAAGGTGGCGGCGACGCTGCCGTCGGGGGGTCTGAGGGTTCTGAGGGGTTCAGAGCGGTTCTGGGGCGGCTGGGTGCGCTGGTCGCTGGCGTCAGTCGGTCCAGCAGTCGTAGATCTCGCTGAGCGAGGCGAACCAGACGCCGTCGTGGCCGGCCATGTGGGTCAGCAGCCGCTCCATGCCGAGCAGGTGGTGGGCGCGGCCGATGGTCTGCGGGTGGACGGTGATCGCCAGGACCGGGTTGGTCTCGCGCTCGTAGGCGAAGTCGAAGTGGTCCTGGAAGCGCTGGAACATCACCTCGGCGGAGCCGAGGCCCTGGTTCACACCGGGGATGTACTCGCCGACAGGGAAGTCGTCGAGGTACCACGAGACGGGGAACTCCAGGATCGGGCTCTCCGGCCCGCGCACCGAGCCCTCCTCCCAGCGCACCTCGACCGGGCGCGGGTGGTAGGGCTGGAAGTCGCGGCCCATCAGCGAGGAGTCCCACTCGAAGCCGGTCTTCTCCAGCAGGGCCAGGGTGTGCTCGGTGAAGTCCCACGCCGGCGAGCGGTAGCCCCGAGGGCGCTTGCCGACGTGCTTGAGGTGGCCCTCGATGGTCTGTTCCATCAGCCGGACCTCGGTCTCCTCGTCCAGCGAGGGCACCGACTCGTGGAAGCAGCCGTGGGCGGCGATCTCCTGGTCGGCCTCGAGGATGGTGGCGAAGGCCTCGGGGAAGGTCTCCATGGAGTGCACCGGGGTGCACCAGGTGCCGGTGATGTCGAAGCGGTCGAAGAGGTCCAGCACCCGGGGGACGCCGACCTCGGCGCCGAACTCGCCGCGGGAGAGGTAGCTGGGGCTGGTCTTGCCGAAGGTGCCCATCCAGACGGAGTGGGCGTCGAAGTCGCAGCCGATGTTGACGGCGATCTTCTTGCCGGCGGGCAGGGTGAGAGGCATCGCGGGTCCTTTCGCAGGGCGCAGCAGGTGGTGGCGCGGGTCGTGGGGCGAGCGGGCGTCGGTCAGAGCGAGACGTGGGCGTACGACGCGTAGAGCTCGCGCCGCCGGCCGCGGTCCTTGTGGGTGGTGGCCGCACCGGTGCGGCGGTTCTCGTGGAGCAGGTCGAGGTCGAGCTCGTAGCCCACGACGTCCTCGACGTTGGTGGCGGACTCGGCGAGCACGCCGTCGGCGGGGAAGACGAGGTCGCACGGCGAGAGCACCGACGCGCGGGCCCAGCCCGGCGAGAGCGGGGCCTCGAGGTGGGAGACGGTCGGGCAGTGCACGACGTACACCTGGTCCTCGATGGCCCGGGCCGCGGCGCAGTGACGCACGCGCCAGAAGCCGGCCTCGGTGAAGGTGTAGGACGGCACGAGGAGCACCTCGGCGCCCATCGCGGTGAGCGTGGTGGCGACCTCGGGGATCTCGGCCTCGTAGCAGATGGCGATGCCGACGGTGACGCCGTCGACGTCGAAGACGGCCAGCTGGTCGCCCTCGGCGGTGTCCCAGTCGGCCTCGGCCGGGAAGATGTGGGTCTTGGAGTGCCGGTGCTCCTGGCCGTCGGGTCCGAAGAGGAAGGCGACGTTCTCGTGGCCGCGCTCGGTGGCCACGAGGTGGCTGCCGGCGAGGATCCACTGGTCGCGTCGTGCGGCCTCGCCGGCGAACAGCTCCCGGTAGGCCTCGGTGTGGTCGGCGATGCGGGTGAGCCGCTCGATGCCGTGCGAGCGCCACTCGGGGTCGAGGGTGAACAGTGCCTCGGTGAACAGCTCGGGCAACACGACCAGCCGGGCGTCGGCGACCTTGTCCAGGAGCGAGCGGGCCTGGTCGGCGAAGGCGTCGAAGGACGAGACCTCGCGCATCTCGAACTGGGCCGCGGCGACGCGGAGGGTGCGGGTCATGGGTGTCTCCTGACGGGGTGGTGGGTGGGCGGTCACCGGTGGGCGGTCACCGGTGGGCGGTCACCGGGCGAGCAGGCCGCCGTCGATGACCAGCTCGCTGCCGGTCACGTAGCGGGACTCGTCGCTGGCGAGGTAGACGCAGCCCCAGGCGATGTCGTCGGGGTCGCCGCCGAAGCCGAGGGGCGTCAGGCCGATGACCTCGGCGTTCTTCTCCTCGGCCTGGCGCTCGGCGAGGGGGGTGCGGATCCAGCCGGGGATGACGGTGTTGGCGCGGACGCCGTCGCGGGCGTAGGTGACGGCGGTGTTGCGGGTCAGGCCACGGACCCCGCCCTTGGCGGCCTGGTAGGCGGCCACGCCCTCGGAGCCGACGACCCCCCAGGCCGAGGAGAGGTTGATGATCGACCCGGACCGCTGGGCCAGCATCGGCTTCAGCGCTGCGCGGGTGCCGAGGAAGACGCCGGTCTGGTCGACGGCCACGACGCGGGCCCAGGCCTCGGCGGTGACGTCGGCGATCCCGGCGTAGTCGATGACGCCGGCGTTGTTGACCAGGATGTCGAGGCGCTCGTCGCGCTCGAGGATGTCGTCGACGGCCTCGGCCCACGCCACCTCGTCGGTGACGTCCAGGTCGACGTAGGTGATCTCCTCGGCGCCCTCGACCGACAGCTCGCCGGGGGCGGGCTTCTCGACGTCGGCGATGTAGGTGAACGCGCCCTCGGCCGCGAAGCGGCGGGCGGTGGCCAGGCCGATGCCCATGGCACCGCCCGTGACGAGGGCGACCTTGCCGCGGAGACGGCCGGTGCGCTGGTTCATGGGGATCCTCTCGAGGGGAACGGTCGGGTCAGCAGGGGTCATCGGGGGGCAGCGGCGATCAGCGGGCGAGGTAGCCGCCGTCGACGGGGAGGTCGACGCCGGTGATGAAGCGGGCCTGGTCGGAGACGAGGAAGCACACGGCGGCGGCGACGTCCTCGGGGTCTCCGCCGACGCCCATGGGGGTCGCGTCGAGGAAGGCGCCGTTGAGCTCGTCGGTCTGGCCGAGCGTGAGCGGGGTGCGGATCCACCCCGGCAGCACCGCGTTGGCGCGGATGCCCTCGCGGGCGTAGGACACCGCGGCGTTCTTGGTCATCGTCAGGACCGCGTGCTTCGACGCGTGGTAGGCCGCGACGCCGGGCACGGACGTGGCGCCGCAGATGGAGGAGATGTTCACGATCGCGCCGGAGCGGGCGGGTCGCATCAGCCGCAGCGCGTGCTGCATGCCGAGCAGGACGCCGGTCTGGTTGATCCCGATGATCCGGTTCCACTCCTCCAGCGACAGCTCGTGGAGCTGGTCGTAGCCGGAGACGCCGGCGTTGTTGACCAGGATGTCGAGGCGTCCGTGGTCGGCCTCGATCTCGGCGACGACGGCCGCCCAGCGCTCGGCGTCGGTGACGTCGTGGGAGCGGGTCCGGATGTGGTCGCCGAGGTCGGACTGGTCACGGACGTCCGTGGCCACCACGGTGGCGCCGGCCTCGGCGAGCGCGGTGGCGACGGCGTGGCCGATGCCCTGGGCGGCACCGGTCACCAGCGCGACGCGCCCGGTCAGGTCGTGCATGGGGAGCTCCTTCGGACTCGCGGGCCGATCGGTGACCGGCGTGTCCGAGGACGGTAGGAATCCGCGGGCACCCGCGGCGTCCGTCGATCTACGTATCCCGACCGGGTGATGTGCCCCCCACCGCCGGTCGGGCAGGCGAGCGCCAGCGAGCCGTGGTCGAGACCCGGTGACCCGACCGCTGCACCCTCAGGTGGTCGAGCAGCGAGGAGCGCCAGCGACGAGCGGGCGTCGAGACCCCGACCGAAGTGCCTACCGCAACCGCAACGTGGCCGACTTGGCCCACTTGCTCCTGCCGCCCTCACCGACGGCCCGCACCTTGAACCGCACGGTCCGGTCCTTGCGCTTGACCTTCACCTTCGTCGAGGACGTCCTGAAGCCGATCTTCTTGAACTTCCCCTTGCCCCGCTTCACCGCCACCTCGAACCGAACGCCCGGCGGGCTCGGGTCGCCGCTGGCCCACCAGAGCACGACCTTCTTCTTCGAGTGCTGCCACAGCTGCGGGTTGGTGGGGCGGCCGGGCTTGGCCAGGGTGCCGCCGTCGACGGTCCAGGTGCCGGTGGTCGAGCGGCCGGCGAGGTCGGTGGTGGTGACGGCGAGGGTCGTGTCGCCGTACGGCAGCTCGAGGTCGAAGACCGCCGACCCGTCCGGTGCGCTGAACCCGACGTAGTCGACCGGGCTCAGCGAGCGTCCACAGCGGCCCCGCCGGCAGCGCGAAGGGCAGCGACACGCGCGAGCTCCCGTCGGGGTCGGCGACCCGGCAGGACCCGCCGGTCGCGGTGGGCGCGTAGCCGGTCATCTCGTCGGCCGCGCACGGGTCGAACGCCACCACGGGCCCCACCTCGGGGCGGGTGATGGTCACGACGGCGCCGTCGTCGTCCTGCGCGCCGAAGGCGACGGTGATGCCGCCGGGCAGCCACACCGAGGTGCCGGGGGCGTGCCCGGTGCGGTACCCCTCCACGTCCCCGTTCTCCCGCGCGACGCCGATGCTCGGCACGAGCACCGAGCCGACGTCGTACGCCGGCAGCCGGGCGTCGTGGGCGTCGACCGGGGTCGCCAGCGCCCGCACCTGCACGCCGCGTCCGCCGCCGAAGTAGAGCTCGGGGTGGCCGGGCGTCCCGCTCCCCTCGACGGCCCACTCCTCGTCCCAGCGCAGCGGCCAGTCGTCACCGGTCGCGGGGCGGTACTCCAGCGCGAACGCCCGCCGCTCGTTCAGCGGCACCACCGCCATCCGGGTGCCGGCGCCGACCACGTCGATCGGCCGCAGCGTCAGCGTCGTGGTCTCGCCGACGACGGCGAGGTCGTCGGGCCCGAGCAGTCCGAGCATGTCGCGCTCGTACGCCGAGAAGCGCATCGTCCGGGAGTTGTTGCCCATGACGGCCGAGGTGTCGCCGTACGTCACGACGTCCCACCGCGACGCGGCGAGCGGGTCGTCGGTGTGGTCGGGGAGCAGGTTGGCGGCGTGCTCGAGCCCGAGGTTGTGCCCGACCTCGTGGGCGAAGACCTCGATGTCGAGGTGCTTGCTGCCGGACACGTTCTCCGGCTCGACGGGCGCGCTGCCCGGCGACCAGGAGCCGTTCATGTGGATGCCGGAGCCGCCGAGCGAGGCCTGCCCGGCGTAGGTGCACTTGGTGCGCGTCGTCACGACCACCCAGGTCGCGTACGCCGACGCGCCCTCGAGAGCCGCCTGGATCTGCTCGGAGTAGCGCCCGCCGACGGTGAACACCCCGCAGGGCTCGTCGTCGGCGGCCGGCAGCTCGACGTAGTCGTGCATCCGGAAGCGGTAGCGCCCGCCCGTCTCCCGGTCGTACTCCTCGTCGAGCCGCTCGATCATCCGTCGCGACTCCTCCTCGTCGGTCCCGTGCGGCCCGGCGGCGGTGTCGAGTGCGAGCACGGCGACGTCGTAGGTCTTCTCCGGCGAGACCTTCTCGCCGTCGACCCACAGCGACGTGATCCGATCGCCCTCCGGGCGGGTGGCGTCGAAGGTGTAGCGGACGTTGTCGGACGTGCCGAGCTGCAGGTAGGCACGGCTGGGCACGGCACCGGCGGCGGTGCGCTGCCACTGCTGCTCGAAGACCGTCTTCAGCTGACGGCCGTCCAGCGTGACGACGAAAAGGCTGTTGGCGAACGGCAGCACGGAGACCGCCTCGCCGAAGGTGACGACGCCGTCGGTGTTGGTGCCGCCGGTGCCCGCGAACTCGAGGTCGTCGCGCAGGCCGCCGGGGTTCACGATGCCGAGGTCCACGTCGCGGCCCACCGCCGTTCGGGACACCTCGGAGCGGTACATCTCGGCCACGAGGTTGCCGAGCGTGGACTCGTTGGCGCGGTCGTCGCGCTTCGCACCACCGTCGGCGTAGCCGGCCGTGGTGATGTCCTCGGTCACCTCACCGACCGGGCGACGCCCGACCTCGGTGGCGTTGGCGAGGGCGGCGTCGGTGATCCGGGCGACCTCGGCGACCCGCGGGTAGGTGGCGACGAGCGTCTCGTTGGCGGTGGTGACGCGGGCGACGTTGGCCTGGGTGTGCCCGGTGACCGCCCCGGTCGCGGGGTCGACGGTCAGCTGGACCCGGCCGACGTTCTCGCCGTAGCTGCCGGTCTGGAGCACCGGTCGGGTGCCGGAGCGCCCGGGGATCGGCGCCTCCCACGCGTAGGTCTGGTGGGTGTGCCCGTTGAAGATGGCGTCGACGTCGGGGTCGGTCTTGGTGACGATGTCGGCGAAGGCGCCGCCCTTGGCGAGCTCGCTCTCGAGGGTGCCGCCCGCGGTGGTGCCGTTCTGTGCACCCTCGTGGTAGCTGGCGACGATGACGTCGGGAGCGTCGGTCAGGCGCTCGAGGCGCTCGACCTCGGTGTTCACGGCCTCGACCGGGTCGGTGAAGCGCAGCCCGGTGATGCCGTCGGGCGACACGAGGGCCGGGGTCTCCTGGGTGACCGCGCCGACCACGGCGACGTCGAGGCCGCCGACCTCGAAGGTGGCCGACGGCGGGAGCACCGGTCGACCGGTGGAGGTGTCGATGACGTTGGCCGCGAGGTGCGGGAAGTCCGACCGGTCCGCCACACGGCCGAGGAGGTCGGCGGCACCGCGGTCGAACTCGTGGTTGCCGACCGTGGAGGTGTCCAGGTCCAGCGCGTTCAGCACGTCGAGGGTCGGCCCGTCCTGCTGCACCTGCGAGGGGAAGAGGGACGCGCCGATGTCGTCGCCGGAGGAGATGAAGAGCGTGTTGTCCTCGCCCCCCTGCGCCCTGAGCTGCTCGACCGTGCCGGCGAACTTGACCGTGTTGGCGTCGAGGCGACCGTGGAAGTCGTTGATGTCGAGCACCTGGATGGTGACGGGGTCGGCCGCGGAGGCCGGGACGGCGCCGAGCACCGAGGCGGCGGTGACCGCCGCGAGGGTGGCGGCGGCGCAGCGCAGGACGTTCTTCACAGGGATTCCTTCGACGTTCGGACGGGCAGGCCTATCTGAGG
>LUMS01000277.1_pt1 | contig 26387 bp, 31 predicted proteins | sample 729711 | NCBI WGS metagenome assembly LUMS01 (sample SAMN03860298, study PRJNA289734) | marine metagenome | biome: seawater column; feature: ocean; material: water; isolation source: Red Sea water column Station 192 - depth 25m | place: Saudi Arabia: Red Sea | collected 2011-10-15 | depth 25 m | reverse complement strand
TAAATGCTTCAGATTTAGGAGTTGATATTAATCCTAGAATCGAACAAATTAAAGTTGAAGAACCACCAAAAAGAAAAGCTGGAATAAAAGTCGCTAGTGTAGAAGAATTAGTGCAAAAATTAAAAAATGAGGCTAAGGTAATTTAAATGTCAGTATTATTAATTGCAGAACATAATAATAAAGAGGTTAGACCATTTACCTATAATGCTATAACTGCAGCTTCTCAAATAAATGAGGATCTTCATGTTTTGGTTTTAGGTCATCAAGCTGATGATGTTGCAAAATCTTTATCTGAAGTTCCAAATGTAAAAAAAGTTATTCACGTTGATAATGAAATTTATGAAAACTACATTGCTGAAAATTATACAGCAGCAATAATTAAGCATGCAGAAAGTTATTCACATATTGTAAGCTCAGCAAATACATTTGGCAAAAATTTAATGCCAAGAATTGCAGCATTACTAGATACTTCGCAAGTGAGCGATATAATTAAAGTTATTTCTGAGGATACTTTTTTAAGACCAATTTATGCAGGAAATGCTTTTGCTACGGTTAAAAGTAATGACAAAAAAAAATGTGTTACTATTAGACCGACGTCGTTTGACCCTGCTGATAAGAGTGGTGGATCTGCTGAAATTACAAAATCTGATCCAGCAGAAGCTAGTTCATCAACTAAATTTCTAAAGAAAGAAGAAGTTAAGTCAGACAGACCAGAGCTTGGAACAGCTAGAATAGTTATTTCTGGTGGCAGAGGAATGCAAAATGGCGAAAATTTCAAATTAATAAGTGATATTGCGGATAAACTTAATGCAGCAATTGGTGCATCTAGAGCAGCAGTTGATGCAGGTTATATTACGAATGATCATCAAGTAGGACAAACGGGTAAAGTGGTAGTCCCAGATTTATATATTGCAGTTGGAATTTCAGGTGCGATACAGCACTTAGCAGGAATGAAAGAAAGCAAAGTTATTGTGGCTATAAATAAAGACGGTGAAGCTCCAATTTTTAGTGTCGCAGATTACGGATTAGAAGCAGATCTTTTTGAGGCTCTTCCTCAGTTTTTGTCAGAATTGAACAAATTAAACACTATACAAAAATAGCAAATACTGTAAGAAATTATCATTATGTCCAGAGAAGTGATGGAATACGATGTTGTCATCGTAGGTGGCGGACCATCAGGACTTTCAACTGCAATTAAATTAAAGCAGTTAAATCCAGATATTAATGTCTGCCTTTTAGAGAAAGCATCTGAAATAGGTGCACACATTTTATCAGGGAACGTGTTTGAAACACGTGCTTTAGACGAACTAATACCTAATTGGAAAGAATTAAATGCTCCCATTAAAACAAAAGTTACAAAAGAAAAATTTTTATTTTTAGGAAAACAAAAATCATTAAGTTGGCCAACATGGTTGCTTCCTAAGGTTCAACAAAATCATAACAATTATATTATAAGTCTTGCAAATCTTTGTAGATGGTTAGCAGAGCAGGCTGAGGGATTAGGAGTTGAAATATTCCCAGGATTTCCAGCAAGTTACAGTCTTTGCAGAAGGATGCAGAGGTCACTTAGGAAAAGAATTAATTAAGAAGTTTGAATTGGATAAAGGTAAAAATCCTCAACAATATGGAATTGGTTTTAAAGAAATTTGGGAGATAGATGAAAAAAATCATACAGAAGGTTTAGTAATGCATACTGCTGGATGGCCTTTAGACAATAACACCTACGGTGGAAGTTTTATGTATCATGCAGAAAATAAACAAGTTTTTCTTGGTTACGTAATTGGATTAGATTACCAAAATCCTCATCTCTCACCTTTCGATGAATTCCAAAGATTTAAAACTCATCCAGATATAAAAAAAATAATTGAAGGTGGAAAAAGAATTTCTTATGGCGCAAGAGCTTTAATTGAGGGAGGTATACAGAGTTTACCTCAGATGTTTATGCCAGGTGCTTTGTTAGTTGGATGTGATGCGGGAACATTAAATATGCCTAAAATAAAAGGGTCTCATACTGCAATGAAGAGTGGAATGATCGCTGCTGAAACAATTTATGAGCATCTTACAAAAAATATAAATTTATCTACATATGAACAAAAATTTAAAGAAAGTTGGGTTTACAAAGAATTATATGAGGCGAGAAATGTAAAACCAAGTTTCTCTTGGGGTTTAATTCTAGGTATATTATTTACTGGAATTGACCAGATTTTATTTAGAGGAAAGCTTCCTTTCACATTAAAGCATAAACACGCTGATCATGAAGCTTTAAAACCAGCAGATAAAATGCCAAAAATTGATTATCCTAAGCCTGATAACGTTATTACTTTTGATAAAACTAGTTCGGTTTATTTAACAGGTACAATTCATGATGATAATCAGCCAGTCCACTTAAAACTTAAAGATCTTCTGTTCAAAAATTTGTAATAAATGCACAAAATTGCATACATTGTAAAACTTGTGATATTAAAGAGCCATCTCAAAATATTACTTGGGTCACTCCAGAAGGTGGAGGTGGACCTAAATATGGAAATATGTAGTTAGGATAAATCGATTGCAAACTTTTTTAAAGTTTCAATTGGAATAAGTTTCAAAGTGTTTTTATGAGTTTTCTTTAAATAAATTGGACATCCTTTTCCCGCTTCTAAAGCTCTAGCATACCAACCTGCACACACACACCAACTATCTCCATCTTTTAAACCCGGAAAACCAAACTCAGGATGAGGTGTAATTAAATCATTGCCTGCTTCTTTACACCATTCTAAAAATTCAGTATTTACTTTTGCACAAACAGTGTGCACACCATGATCATTTTCATCTGTATTGCAACATCCGTCTCTATACCATCCTGTTAAAGGATCATTTGAACATAACTCCAAGTCTTCGTCTAAAACATTTTTTTGTTTATCAGCCATGAAACAATCTTGTTAATTTTTTATCAATATCTATGTTAAAAGAAAATGATCTTCTTTCACCATCAGATTTAAATGGATATGCAGTATGCATTAAATTATTTGGGAATAAGATAAGATCACCAACTCTTGGTTTATGATTAAATATAGAATTATTTAAAAAAGATTTAGAACCATAAATAAAATCAATTGTTCCGTTAGTTTTAATTTTTTTATGTCCCTTTGTTAAATTGTTTGGAATTTTTAAATAACCAACTCCAGAAACATTGCCATCATGAAAATGTACAGGGTTATAATCATTTTTAAATTGTCTTACGACCCATAAATTCTTAATTTTAATATTTTTTGACTTCTTATTAAGATTTTTTTTTAAATATTGATTTACACTTTTAAAAATAAAACTTTTTAAATTTTTTTTAATAAATTTATTTTTTAATTCAATTTCTTGCTCAACTTGACCTACTAACTTTTTTGAGTAGTCATTTGATTTCAATTTTTTTTTATCTTTAATAATACTTTCAACTTCGTCATTAATTTTTTTTACCAAGTTTAATGGAATTTTAACAACAGCAATTTTTGGTCCAAACGGACTTAAAACTTTCATTAATTTTTTATATTTTTGTTGGATTAGGTTGTCCTTTATAAACAACTTCTGGATCAAATTTTTTTTCTTCTTCTTCAAATTTCATTTCGATTTGTCTTGCATTATCAATTTTACCCAAAGGAACAGATCTATAAAAACAAGATCTGTACCCAACGTGGCAACTAGAACCTTCGCCAATATCTACAGTCATCCACACTGCATCTTGATCATCATCAATTCGAATCTCTTTTACTTTTTGAACAAACCCACTTGTTTTTCCTTTATGCCAAATTGATTGCCTTGATCTGCTCCAGTAATGTGCTTCTTTGGTTTCAATAGTTAACTTGAAGGCTTCGACATTCATATACCCATGCATTAATATTTCTTTTGTTTTTGAGCATGTTGTAATGACTGGAATCAATCCATCATTGTCGAATTTAGGAGATAAAAGCTTGCCTTCTTCTATTTCTGCTACATTTTCTCTTTTTTTAAACATATATGTGGAATTATCTAACATAATAATAAATATAATAAATATTTTAAAATTAAGGTTTTATATATATAAAAGCACGTCATGAAATTAGTAAAAAACGAAAACGAAAAAAAAATTAATGAAGTAACTGACAAAGAAGCTGAAGAAGCTTTCGTTAAAATTCTTAAGTGGTTAGGTGAAGATCCTACCAGAGAAGGTTTATTGGAAACTCCAAAAAGAGTAACAAAAGCATTTAAAGAATATTTCAAAGGCTACAAAGAAGATCCTAAAGCAGTTTTAGATAAAACATTTGGTGATGTTGAAGGCTATAGCGATATGGTTGTTCAAAAAAATATTTCAGTACAAAGTCATTGCGAACATCACATGGCACCAATTATAGGAATTGCTCATGTAGCATATATTCCAAATCAAAGAGTTGTAGGATTAAGTAAAATAGCAAGAGTTGTAGAAGTATTTTCAAAAAGATTACAAACACAAGAAAGATTAACTGTTCAGATCGCTAATACTTTAATGGAGTCGTTGGATGCAAAAGGAGTTGCGGTAACAATAGATTCAACTCATCAGTGTATGACTATGAGAGGTATAAAAAAAGAGCAAGCTACCACAGTTACAAATTTTTATCTTGGACAGTTTAAAGACGATTTAAGTTATCAAAATAGATATTTGCGATTTATTGCAAAATAATATTTACTGATAAACATGGCGGACTCATTTAAAGCAGTTGTAATAAACAATCAGAACGAAAATTTTACAAGAGAAGTCAAAGAACTAAGTTTAGATCATTTTAAAGATGGTGAGGTGCTAGTTAAGATAGATTATTCTGATCTTAATTGGAAAGATGCAATGATACTAAAAGATGGTGGTAAATTAGTTAAAGAGTATCCAAGAATACCTGGTATTGATTTTTCTGGAACTGTTGCACAAGGTGATGGTGAAGAATTTAAAGAAGGAGACAGAGTTATATTAACAGGTTGTAGAGCAGGAGAACTTTTTGATGGTGGATATTCTCAATACGCAAAAGTTAAAAAGGATCATATTACAAAAACACCTGAGGGAATGACAAATAAACAAGCTATGATTTTAGGAACTGCTGGTCTTACAGGTTTGTTATGTGCCTTTGCAGTTAAAGCAAGAGAGGAACTATTGATGCAATCAAAAGTAAATGATGTATTGGTAACAGGTTCTACAGGTGGAGTTGGTATGGTAGCAGTAATGGTTCTTGCAAAGATGGGAATTAATGTAACAGCTATAACTGGTAAACCAGATAAAGCAGATTACTTAAAAGAACTTGGTGCAAAAAACGTTATAGATCGTAAAGAATTTGAGGGTGAAGCAAGATTAATAGATAAAGGAACATGGGATGGTGTTGTAGATACTGTGGGTGGTAACATTTTATCTAATGCAATAGCTCAAACTAAACCAAAAGGAATTGTTGCTATATGTGGAAATGCTAGTGGCAATAAATTAAATACATCAGTAATTCCATTTATATTAAGAGCAGTCAAATTATGGGGAGTAGACTCGGTTAATATCAGTAAAAAAAGAAAAGAGTTTGTATGGGGAGAATTCCCTGCTTTGCTAGATTTTGATATTTTAGAAAAATCAGTAAATACTATTGGATTAGACGAATTATTAAATATCTATCCTGATATATTAAAAGGAAATTTAAAAAATAAAATAGTAGTGGATGTAAATAAATAATGGATTGGGATAAATTAAAGATATTTCATGCAGTTGCTGAGGCAGGTAGCTTTACTAGTGCAACAGTAATTCTAAATCTAAGTCAATCTGCAATTAGTAGACAAATTCAATCTTTAGAAGAAGATTTAAAAGTTAAATTATTTGAACGTCATGCTAGAGGTTTAACACTAACTGAAAATGGAGAATATGTATTTAAAACAGCTCATGAAGTTATCTCCAAATTAAAAGAGGTAGAAACAACTTTAGGAGATAAAAAACATAAACCATCCGGAAAACTATCAGTAACAACCGTTGTTAGTTTTGGAACAACTTGGCTGACGCCAAGAATACAAGAATTTATGCAATTAAATCCAGAAATTGAAGTTGAACTCATATTTGATGATAGGGAGTTAGATTTAAGCACAAGACAAGCAGATATTGGAATATTTATGAGAAGACCGAAACAACTTAATTATATTCAAAAAAAGCTCATAGATATTAATTATCACATCTACGGATCACCAAAATACTTAGAAAAACATGGATATCCTAAGACAGTTAATGACTTAAATAAGCACAACTTTATTTCATTTGGTAGAGGAGCTCCATCTCCAGTTTATAATCCAGATTGGGCATTAAAACTTGGAATGAAAGATAATAAAAAAAGAAAAACTGTAATGAGAGTGAATAGTGTTTATGGTTTACTATTAGCTGTTCAAAGCGGTGTAGGATTAGCCGCAATTCCAGATTACTTAACTGTGAAACAACCAAATATAGTAAAAGTTCTACCTAGCGTTCAAGGTCCAACTACAGAGGCACACTTTGTGTACCCTCAATCACTTAAAAATGTTGCTAGAGTTCAAGCTTTTAGAAACTTCCTTTACAGTAAAATTTCTGAGTGGGAATTTTAAATAATTTATCCAAAAAACAGTACTAATTGCGATTGATTATCAATTGCGACAATATTGCAATTGATAATCATTTTCATTGAGAATAGTTATCATCCGCATTGCAGGACAAATTACGTTTAATATAAATATAAATTTAAGGAGTAGAATGAGAAAATTAACAATAATTTCATTGTTTTTTGCTTTAATTTCAAGTTTTACGATTGCAGCTGAGGTCAATATTTTTAGTGCAAGACACTATGATTCTGACATTCAATTATATGAAAAGTTCACAGCAGCAACAGGAATTAAAGTAAACGTAGTATCAGGTAAAGATAAAGCCCTGCAGAAAAGAATTACTGAAGAGGGAGCAGACTGTGTTGGAGATTTATACATCACAGCTGATGCTGGAAGATTAGGTGCATTTGCAGCCAAAGGCATGATGCAAAACGCTGGTTGGTCAAAAGCTATTAAGGATGCTGTACCTGCACAATTTAGATCTGCTAAATGGACTGGAATAGCTAAGAGAGCAAGAATAATTTATTATTCACCTGAAAGAGTAAATGCAAATGAACTAAATGGCATGACTTACGAAGGTCTAGCTGATCCAAAATGGAAAGGTAGATTAGTAATAAGAAAATCTAACAACATTTATAACCAGTCTTTAGTTGCTTCACTAGTTAAGAATAATGGTAAAGCTAAAACTGCAGAATGGTCCAAAGCTGTTGTAGCAAACATGGCTAGAACTCCAAAAGGTAACGACCGTGCTCAAATCATGGCTGTTGCAGCTGGAGAAGCTGATATTGCTGTTGCAAATACATACTATCATGCATTGATGTTATCTGGAAAAAAAGGTGCTGAACAACAAGAAGCAGCAAAAAAAGTAATGCCTTTTTTCCCTAATCAACAAGATAGAGGAACGCACATTAATATTAGTGGAGCTGGTATGCTTAAACATGCACCAAACAAAGCTAATGCTGTAAAATTAGTTGAGTTTTTATTATCAACAGAGGCTCAAAATCACATTGTAAATAATACTTTTGAGTATCCAATGATCGGTGGTGTAACACCTAATGATTTAGTTCCAGGCAAAGAGATGAACTTTGTAATGGATACTAAAACAAGTGTTAAGTCATACGGTGCAAAACAAGCAGATGCATTAGAAGTAATGTTGGCTGCAGGTTGGAAGTAAATGATAGCTGTTAAAAAAAAATTTACTACGGAAGTTGATTATAATAAATCTTCCAAAGCCTGTCCTGCATGTGCTTCGGAGTGTGAAAAAATCAATAAACGTGTAAATAATAGAAAATTGTCTGAAATTAAAACTAAGGAGGTTCCGCATATCCTAAAAGTATTTAATTTTTGATTTTCTAAAGTTTGTGCCTATGGTTTGGTCTCCTAAGCCATGGGCACTTTTGATTTTCATGATTATAAGGCGGATTATAATATATGAAATTTAATTCCTGGTACCTTTCTTCATTTTTAGTTTCATTTGTTGTTGCAATTCCAATTTTAACTGTGTTTGCAAGTTTCTTCCAAGAAACAACTAATTACTTTGATATTTTAAAAAATACATTTTTAATTGAATATATTTATAATTCCTTAATATTACTTTTAGGAGTTTTAGTTCTTACATTATTCTTAGGTGTTGGCAGTGCATATGTAGTTTCATTTTATGATTTTCCAGGCGTTAAATTTTTTAAATGGGCTTTAATATTATCTTTTGCAGTACCTGCTTACATTTATGCTTATTCATTAACTGCTTTTTTTGAAAACTTTGGAACACTATACTCAATATTGAAATCTTTATTTGGACCTGGTGAATATAATCAATCCATTCCAAAATTTGATGGTATGCTTGGTGCTATTTTATCTATTTCTTTTTCACTATTTGGATATGTTTACGTTTTAACTAGAGCATCTTTTCATTATCAGTCTCAAAATTTAATAGAATTAGGACAAAATCTAGGTTTTTCAAAATATAAATCTTTCTTTAAAATCATTTTACCATCTGCAAGACCAGCTATAGTTGCGGGTTTAGCATTAGTTGCTATGGAAACATTATCAGATTTTGGAGCAGTATCATTTTTTGGAATAGCAACTCTTACTACTGGAATATATGATTCATGGATATCTTTTGATGATTTAGCTTTTGCAAATCAGCTCTCATTTTTTTTGCTATTATTTATATTAGGACTTTTTTTTATTGAGAATATCTCAAGAAAAAAAGCTCAATATCACTCTCCAGTTAAGGGAGGAATTAAAGAAAAGAAGAAAATTAAATTAAACTTTTCAAAAGGTTCTTTAGCATTCGGATTTTGTTTTTTAGTTTTTTTAGTCAGTTTTTTATTCCCTGTTTTACAAATGTTGTATTGGACAATAATTTTTCCAAAAAATTTATTTGATTTAAATACTTTTCAATTATTTATAAACACAATTTACTTGGTATTTTTATCAAGTGTTGTTCTAGTAATTTTTTCATTTATTTCAAATTATGGAAACAGAGTAACTAAAAGTAAATTCTTAAATTATCTTACAACATTTTCTATTACTGGTTATGCAATCCCTGGTGTAATTTTAGCTGTAGCATTCATCACTTTTATTGCTTGGTTTGATAATACTTTTATAAAAGCCTTTGAATTTAATTCTATAAAGAGAGTATTTATAGGATCTATTTTTGGTTTAGTAATAGTTTATTTTATCAGATTTTATTCATTAGCTTATAACGGTTTGAAAACTGGTTATGAAAGAATAAATAGGTCAATTGATGAAAGTTCTTATCTTCTTGGTTACTCGAAAATAAAAACTTTTTTAGGAATTCATGTTCCTTATTTAAAAAATTCTGTTTTTCTTATAGGGATATTGATTACTATAGAAGTAATAAAAGAATTACCTATAACTTTGATATTGAGACCATTTAACTTTGAAACATTCGCTACAACAGCATATATTTTTGCATCTCAAGATCTCTTAGAGGCTGCAGCAGTTCCATCATTATTCTTGATATTAATTGCAAGTACATTTATTTTGATTACGTCTAAATTTATTTTGAAAGACTAATGGCTAATAATTTTTTTGAAATTGAAAATGTATCTTTTGCTGCTGGCGGGAAAAATAAAGTTAATAATGTTTCTTTAAAAATTGAAAATGAAGGTGAAATTGTATGTTTACTTGGCCCCTCAGGCATAGGTAAAACCACAATATTAAGAACTATTGCAGGTTTAGAAAAAATTAATAAAGGTAAAATTAATCTAAAAGGCAGAACAATTTCTTCTGAAAATATTCATATCGAACCAGAAAATCGTAATATTGCTCTATCATTTCAAGAGAACAGCTTATTTCCTCATTACAATATAGAAAAAAATATTAATCTTGGCTCAGATAGAGTGAAAGATGATAAAAAAATACAAACTAAAGAAGTAATTAATTTTTTAAACTTAAACAAAATATTAAATAAATTTCCGCATGAGATAAGTGCTGGCGAAGCCCAAAGAGCATCTCTAGCAAGATCTTTAGTTTCTCAACCTGATTTATTAATGCTTGATGAGCCATTATCTAATGTAGATCAAAGTTTTAAGGAGGAAATTCAAGTTGAATTAAAACAAATTTTAACAAATTCTAAAATAACTACAATAATTGTAACACACGATTCTTATGAAGCTTTTTATCTAGGCAGTAAATGTGGAATAATATTAGATGGTGAATTAAAGCAATATGATGATCCATATAATGTTTATCATTTGCCAAATTCAGTACAGGTAGTTAATTTTTTAAATAGAGGCACATTAATACCAGCAGAAGTTACCAGTCCGAAAAGTCTTGAAAATGAAGATTTAGGTACAATAACTGGAAATTTCGCTAGACCGTTCCCAATAGGATCTAAAGTAAAACTATTAATACAGCCAGAGGACTTACAGCATGATGATGCGAGCAATCTTAAACTTGAAGTAGTAGATAGAAAATTCAGAGGATCAAATTTTATTTATACATTAAAAACATTAAGTAATAAATTAATACCAGTTTTTGTGCATTCTCATCATATTCATCAACATGAAGTCGATGAAAAATTTGGTATAAAAAGACCCATCCATATCGATCATATTGTTTGCTTTTAAATTTAATCGTATAAATCACATTAAGTATGAAAGAGTTACCAAAAAGTACTAAAGTAGTTGTTATAGGCGGAGGCGTTGCCGGAACATCATGTGCTTATCATCTGGCAAAATTTGGTTGGAAAGATGTAATATTGCTTGAAAGAGATCAATTAACATCAGGAACTACTTGGCACGCTGCAGGTCTTCTAGGTCAATTAGGTGCATCATCTACAATTACCAAAATTAGAAAATACTCTTTAGATCTTTATAAAGAATTAGAAAAGACTACGGGATTATCAACTGGTATGAAGCAAAATGGTGCAATCACAGTTGCATCTACCAAAGAAAGAATGCAAGAACTACTAAGACAAGCAACAACTGCTCAATTATCAGATGTTGAAGTAGAAGTTCTTAATAAAAAACGTTTAAAGGAATTGTATCCCGTATTACATAGTGAAGATATTGTGGGTGGTGTTTATATGCCAAAAGATGCTCAAGCAGATCCAGTTGGAGTAACTAACGTACTTGCAAAAGCTGCAAAAATGGAGGGCGCAAAGATTTTTGAAAAAACACCTGTAAAAAAAATTTTAATTAAAAATTCTAGAATTAGTGGGGTAGAAACTGATAAAGGTGTCATCGATTGTGAATACGTTGTTATGGCTACAGGAATGTGGTCAAGACAATTAGGTGAAGAAATTAATGTTAGTGTTCCTTTATACCCAAATGAACATTTTTATATAATCACTGAGCCAATAAAAAATTTACCTCAAAATCTTCCCGTTTTAAGAGATTATAATGCTTGTTTATATTTGAAAGAAGATGCAGGAAAAATGCTTGTTGGTATTTTTGAACCAAAGGCAAAACCGGCTTTTAAAGATACAGGAAGAGTGCCAGACAATTTTTCGTTTGGTGAACTGCCAGATGATTTTGATCACTTTGAACCTTTCTTAGAAAAATCATTTCATAGATTGCCAATGTTAGAAAGTGCAGGAATAAGAAAATTCTTCTCTGGTCCAGAGTCTTTTACTCCAGATACTCAATATTTATTAGGCCAGAAACGCTTGGTGATCTGTATGGAATGCATTGGCCTTATAAACAACCAAATACATCAAGAAATCAAAAACTTTTGCCCTATCATGAAGAATTAAAAAGAGTAGGAGCTTGTTTTGGAGTTGCAGGAGGATTTGAAAGACCAATGTGGTATTCATTAAATGGTAAAGAGCCTAAATATGAATATAGTTTTAATTATCAAAATTGGTACCCTTCAGCAAAACACGAAACTTTAAATGCAAGAAAAAATGTTGGTCTATTTGATTTCTCAACATTTTCAAAATTTGATTTGAAAGGTGAAAAAACTCACCAAGAATTACAAAAGTTGTGTACTGCTAACATTAAAAATGAGATTGGAAAAACAACTTACACTCATATGTTAAATGAAGATGGTGGAATAGAAACAGATTTAACTGTTGTATGTATGGATAAAAATTATTTTAGAATTGTAAGCTCAGCAGCTACGAGAGAACACGATAAATATCATATATTAAAGTATTTAGATGAAGATGTATCATTTAAAGATGTAACAGAGGATATTTGTTGTCTAGGATTATTCGGTCCAAAGAGTAGAGAGATGATTTCGAAAATAAGTAATAATGATTTTAGTAATGATGAATTTAAGTTTGGAACTGGGAAGTTCATCATGATAAATGGTGTTAAAGTTTGGGCTCAACGAATTTCTTATGTTGGTGAATTAGGATTTGAGGAACTATCTCATTGTGGAATGCATGCAATGGATATTATGAGAATGGAAAGTGGATTTGTTCACTGGGGACATGATATTTCACCAGAGGAAAATCAGTATCAAGCAGGTTTAAAATTTGCAATTAGTTATAAGAAAAATGTAAACTTTATTGGAAAAGATGCTCTATTAAAAATTAAAGACCAAAAATTAGATAAAAGGATGATGATGTTTACTCTCAAAGACAGTAAACCTGGTGAGCCACTTTTATTACATGAAGAACCTATTTATATGGATGATAAAATTATTGGAAGAACAACTTCAGGAAATTATTCTTTTTGTTATGATAAAAATCTTTCTTTTGGATATGTCAATTCTGGTAATACAGTTGAAACATTAAAAGACAAAAATATATATATTGAAATTGAAAAACAAAAATACCCAGTTGAGGTATTAGAAAAACCTTTAAACAGCAAGGATTTTAAGAACTAAGTTTTTTTTTTCTACTCTCGGCCTGAACAAATAAAACTCCAAAAACTATTATTCCAATAACTCCAAAAGTTTTATTAAAATCAAAAGGTACTCCAAATATATAAAAATTTATTAATGTTGACCAAATTAATTGTGAATATTGAAAATTAGTTACAAAAGATAAATTTGATAGCTGAATTGCAAATATAATTAAAAGGTGGCTAGTAAAACCTAATACACCTAGAAACACTAGCCAAATCCACAAACTTTTATTCTCAATTGGTGTCCAGTCAAACATTACATAAATAGAGAAAACAATGGCCCCTACAACAGCAGCATAAAATAACGCCACTAAAGGATCATTATTACCAGAAATAAATTTTGTAAAAAATTGATATAAAGCCCAACATACTGGTGGTACCAAAGGAAAAATTAAGTCTAAACTTAATACTTTCATACTAGGACTCATTGAATAAATTATACACCCGAAGCTTAATAACATTAAAATTATACCTTTAGATGAAAGAATATCTTTTAAAAACAATGCCGTTAAAATTGATACTATTAATGGAGCTGAGAAGAAAACTACATAGATGTCGACAAGGTCAAATTTTTGTAAAGAATGAATGAAAAAAAAAGTAGCAAAAACCATTAATATAGATCTAATAATATTAATTTTAAAATTGCTTTTTAAGTTTAACTTAGGTTTTAATATCGCGAATAAAATTAAAATAATCACAAAGTGAAAAAAAAATCTGCCCCAAATTACTTGATTTAATGGCATTAATGTTCCCAGATATTTTGCAGTAGAATCTTGGCAAACTAAAATAAAAAATCCAGATATAGATAAAATTATAACTTTGGTAATAGATTTATTTTTAAGAAAATTCATAATTTTGATTAAATTTTAGACTGAACTAAGATTATCTAAAATTTTTTTTGAGCACTGTTCTGTATTACTAGAGCCTTGAAGATCTTTTGTTCGACTGTCTTTATCTTTAAGAGTTAATTCAATTGATTTTACTATTCTATCAGAAGCTTCTTTTTCACCTAAGTAATCTAACATCATTGCAGCTGACCAAATTTGACCTATTGGATTGGCAATTCCTTGACCTGCTATATCTGGTGCAGATCCATGAACTGGTTCAAATAATGATGGATACTTATTAGTTGGATTTATATTTCCAGATGGTGCAATTCCAATAGTTCCAGTACAAGCTGGTCCTAGATCAGATAGAATATCCCCAAAAAGGTTCGATGCGACTATCACATCAAAACGTTCAGGACTTAGAACAAATCTAGCAGCTAATATATCAATATGGTACTGATCAGTTTCCACATCAGAATAATTTTTTTTATTCTCATTAAATCTTTCGTCCCAATAAGGCATTGTAATTGATATTCCATTTGATTTAGTTGCACTTGTTAATTTTTTTCTTTTTCTTTTTTTAGCTAATTCAAAAGCAAATTGTTGAACTCTATCTATTCCATATTTTGACATTATTGTTTCTTGGATAACTACCTCTCTATCAGTTCCCTGATACATTCTTCCACCGACTGATGAGTATTCACCTTCAGTATTTTCTCTTACAATTATCATGTCAATATCACCTGGCTTTTTATTAGCTAACGGAGCATTTACACCTTCAAAAAGTTTTACAGGTCTTAAATTAATAAATTGATCAAACTCTCTTCTAAATTTTAATAATGAACCCCAAAGTGTTATGTGGTCAGGGTATTTATCTGGCATACCAACCGCACCAAAGAAAATTGCATCGTGTTTAGTTAATTTATCTTTCCAGTCATCTGGCATCATTTTTCCATGCTTTTCATAATAATCACATGATGCAAAATCATAATCTTCTATATTCAATTTGAATTGATGTTGTTGAGAAATTTCTTTTAATATTTTTTGTGCTTCAGGTACAACTTCTTTTCCAATGCCGTCACCAGCAATAGAAGCTATTGAATATTCTTTCATTTATTTAGTGAATGTATCGTTAAATTGCTTAGTAACTCTGACAAAAGTTGTGCACTTACTTAATTGTTTTAAAGAGGGTGCTCCAACATATGTACAACTACTTCTTACACCACCTAAAATATTTAAAATGGTATCATTAATTTTACCACGGTACTTCACTCTGACTGTTCTTCCTTCGCTACTTCTGTAGTCTGATAGTCCGCCGTAATGTTTATTGTTAGCTGTTTCAGAACTCGATCCATAAAATTCGACATATTTAGAACCATTAGATTTTACTAATTTTCCTTTACCTTCATCATGACCTGCAAACATTCCTCCAAGCATAACAAAATCAGCTCCACCACCAAATGCTTTAGCAACATCACCTGGACATGTACATCCGCCATCTGCAATGATATGTGCACCTAATCCATGAGCAGCATCAGCGCATTCTATCACTGCACTTAACTGTGGATATCCAACTCCAGTTTGTATTCGTGTCGTACAGACACTTCCGGGTCCAATTCCAACTTTAACAATATCTGCACCTGATAAAATTAATTCTTGAGTCATATCAGCAGTAACAACATTACCTGCTATGATTGTTTTTGTTGGATATTTATCCCTAACAGATTTTAAAAATTTACTAAAATGCTCTGAATAACCGTTTGCAACATCAATGCATATAAATTTAATGAAACTAAATTCTTTTAAAACTTTATCTAAATTTTGAAAATCTTCTTTTTTTGTTCCAATACTTAAAGCTACATTTGGATATATTGATTTAATTTTTTTAAATTGTTTTATTTTTTTAACATCATGCTGTTTTGTTAAGCATGTAATCATTCCGTATTCAGATAATTTTTCAGCAACACCAAGGACGCCTACACCATCCATGTTAGCTGCCATTATAGGAATTCCAGACCATTCGTTTTTACTGTATTTAAAACGATAGGTTCTCTTTAAATTAACATCTTTTCTACTTTTAAGAGTGCTTCTTTTAGGTCTAAAAAGTACGTCGGAATAATCTAGTTTTAGCTCTTCTTCAATTCTCACAAAAATGAAGGTATACATCCAATGAATGATAATTCAATTTAATAATTAAGCTTATTAACGTTGTATTTGAACAATTTTAAAATTACTGATTGAATTATTAATATATAAATTAAAATAAATAAATGTTTAAAGGTTTTAAAAGTAAATACGTCAAAGTTAAAAAAGGGAAAGTCTTTTGTAAAGTGAAAGGGGACGGCCCACCTTTGTTATTACTTCATGGTTACCCTCAAACACATTTAATGTGGCATAAAACAGCTCCTGAGTTATCAAAAAGCTTCACAGTCGTTGCAGCAGACCTAAGAGGTTATGGAGACAGTTTAGCTCCACCATCTGATAATAAACATTTTAATTATTCAAAAAGAGAAATGGCTAATGACATGAAACAAATGATGGTAAAATTGGGATATCCTAAATTTTTTGTTGCAGGTCATGATAGAGGTGGAAGAGTTGCTCATAGATTAGCAAGAGACCACAGAAAAAACGTGCTTGCTCTCAGCGTTTTAGATATTTGTCCAACTTTAGATATGTACGAACTAACTACTAGAGATTTTGCAAAAGCTTACTTTCATTGGTTTTTCTTAATTCAACCAAAATGGTTACCAGAAAGAATGATAATGAGTGATCCAAGGAAATGGATGAAGTATTGCTTAGATAAATGGTCTGGCAATCATAAATTTGGAAAAGTTGAAGAGGGTTATCTAAAGTGCTTTAAGCAACCAAAAAGAATACACGGATCATGTGAGGATTATAGAGCATCTGCTACAATTGATCTTGATCATGACAGGAACGATCGTAAGAAAAAATTAAATATTCCTGTTCAAGTTTTATGGGGAAAAAATGGAGTTATAAACAAACAATTTAAACCTATTAAAATTTGGCAAAAATATTCAAATAAAAAAGTTGTTGGAGTTGCTGTTAAATCTGGACATTTTATACCAGAGCAAAATCCCAAAGAAACAATTAAACAATTAAAAAGTTTCTTTTTAAAAAATGTTTAAAATTATTCCTAATAAAAAAAATATAGGTGCAGAATTAGTCTGCGATTTAAATAAAATTAATAATTCTACATTAAAAAAAATAAAATCTGCTCTTTCAAAATATGGGATGATTTACAAATAACCGTTGTTCAAAGAAAATCGACTGACAAAGGCCCTAGTTTTGGTGAGCAATTTCACACAGACTCAATTTATACTAAAAAGCCACCTAGATTTACAATGTTGTTATCCAAATTAGTTCCAAAAAAAGGTCAGGCAAATACAGATTTTTGCTCTCAATATTTAGCTTATGAAAAATTACCAGCTAACTTTAAAAGAAAGTTTAAAAACGAAAAATGCATATTTTCATCAGAAGGACCTATTTCTGTAACGAGATTGGAAAGAGAGAAAGAAAAGGGGAAAAAAGCCAAAGAACTTATTTCAAAGCATAAATTAATAAGAAAAATAAACAATAAATACACTTTATATTGTAGTCCAGGACACTTTATACGTTTTAATAATAGTAAAATTGACAAAAAATTTAAAACTTATTTATTTAAACACCAATTAAAAAAAAGTTTTCAATATTCTTTAGAGTGGGAAAAGAACCAATTAGCTATTTGGGATAATAGATCTATGCTTCATCAAGCAACAGCTTTTAAAGGTAATAGAATTATGCATAGAATTACTGTCCAATAATGTTTCAGGTATTTCTAGGGTTAACACCATTTATAGGTATTACTCTTATTGGTTATCTTTTAGGATATATTAAGATATTTGATTTACAAAAGGCTAGAATATTTAATTTATTTTCATTTTATATCGCAGTTCCTGCTTTAATAATAAAACTAGTTGCGCAAAGTGATGTTGGAGAAATAGATGTATCTCAAATTTCATCATATTTTTTAATGCAGTTAACAAGTGGAATATTTGCTTTTTTATTAACTAAAAATACTTTCAAAAGATCAATACAAGAATCTATTATTTGGGCTTTAACGGTTGCTTTATCCAATCACGTAATTTTGGTTTTACCTATTGCTGAAATATTTTTTGCAGGAAGTACGATAACTCAAATATCAGGTATTATTTTAATGGATAGTGTAGTTTTATTATCCATAGTGAGTTTCTTTTTAGAACTTACTGTAAAAAAAAGAATTAAATTATTTCAGTTTTTAAGAAATTTAATATTAAATCCGATGATATTAGCAATATTGATTGGATTGATAATAAGAATTTCAAATATTAATATAGATGAAACCCCATTTGAGTATATTCTTCAAAGACTAGCAGCATGTGTGATGCCAGTTGGTTTATTTGCAATTGGTATTATTCTATCTTTTTACTCAAAAAAAGTTTTCAATAAATTAACAATTACTATTTCAATATTGAAACTTATTATTTCACCACTGATTTTGCTGATCTTAGGTTACACATTCTTTAGCTTATCAAATCCAATCAATTTTGCTGGAGCTTTGTTGGTTAGTGTTGGCCCATGTGGAGCTACCTCAATTGTTATGTGTTCTGCATATAATGTAAGAATTAGATGATACCATTGATAAAACTACTGATTTTTTAAAATCTATAACTAAGAAAAGTTTGAATAAGTCTCAAACGGCAGAATTTTTAAATAATTATGCAATAACTCTTGAAGATGAGAGAAATCAAGGTGTTGTAACTTATATATTTGACGAAAAAAATTACAAAAGATACCAGGATGGAAAAGTTATTTCAGAAGATGGATGGAGATTTACAAATTTAGGTAAATTAAGAGTTTTTTCTGGAGATATCAAATTAACTTGGAAATTTAAACTTGATAAGCAAAACGTAATAGTAATTAAGACTAAATTCCAACCACTTGGAAAAGAATATCCTTTTACCTATCAATTAAAAGATAAGTTTTTTGAACAATTAAATTAAATGTCAAAAAGATATAGTGGAAAATCATTTAAAGACTCTAGTGTAATGAAAAAAGCTAAACTATCTCTAAAGGAAAAAAGAAAAATTAAAAAAGATAAGAAAAAGAACAAGTGAAATCTTGTTTGCATCAAAAAATAAAAGTAGTATAAACCAACAATTATTTAAGGCGGGGTAGCTCAGTTGGTTAGAGCGCGGGACTCATAAGCCCGAGGTCAGTGGTTCGATCCCACTTCCCGCTACCATCAGTGACCAGGAAAATCTAATAAATTTTCAACTTTATATCCCTTTTTCAGTAAACTATTAGTTCCACCTAAATCAAAAAGATTTATTACAAATATGAATCCAGCCACTTTACTTTTTGATATCTCTATTAATTTAGCGGCTGCTTCTGCGGTACCACCAGTAGCAATTAAATCATCAATTATTAAAACTTTATCACCTTCATCAAATGAATCTTTGTGAACTTCTATTGTCGCAGTTCCATATTCAAGTTCAAAGTCTACTGAATGAACATCAGCAGGTAATTTATTTTTCTTTCTCAACATTATGAATGGTTTATCAAGTATATAAGAAATAGCTGATGCAAAAACAAAGCCTCTAGACTCTACAGCTCCAATTTTATTAAATTGGAATTTTTTTGATCTTTCAACAATTTGGTTAATACATTCTTTGAATGCTTTTTCATTTTTAATAAGTGTTGTTATATCTCTGAAAAGAATTCCCTTTTTAGGATAGTCTTGAATTGATCTAATATGTTCTTTTAAATCCATAAAACTTAATTATAATCTAAAATGTATTATGGCAAATAATAAATTAGCAATTATTGGTGGAAGTGGCCTATATGATGTTGAAGAGTTTAAAGATAGAGAAACACTAGATTTAAATACTCCATGGGGAAAACCCTCAGATTTAATTTTAAAGGCAAAATATAATAATAAAGAAATTTTTTTTTTACCAAGACATGGAAAAGGTCATTTTATTTCTCCATCAAAAATAAATTTTAGAGCAAATATTGATGCTCTTAAACAACTAGGTATCACAGACATAGTTTCTGTTTCAGCCGTTGGATCTTTAAAAGAAGATTTGCCTCCAGGTAAATTTGTTATCGTTGATCAATTCATAGATAGAACTTTTGCGAGAAATAAAACCTTTTTTGATGATGAAATTGTTGCGCATGTATCAATGGCATACCCAACCTCAAATGGGCTGATGAATGCTTGCGAAGATTCTATAAAAAAAGAAAATATACCTTATCAAAGAGGTGGAACTTATGTTGTAATGGAAGGTCCACAATTTTCTACATTAGCAGAGTCAAACCTATATAGGTCTTGGAAAGCAGATGTTATTGGAATGACAAATATGCCAGAAGCTAAGCTCGCAAGAGAAGCAGAAATAAGATATGCTTCAGTATCGATGGTAACAGATTATGATTGCTGGCATCCAGATCATGAAAATGTTGATGTTCAACAAGTTATTAAAGTACTTTTAGATAATGCAGCGAAAGCAAAAAACATGATTAAAAATTTAATAGATAACTTTGAAAATCACATTGATCCTAATGACCCAACTAATAATTGCTTAGATGTAGCTATAATTACAGCCCCAGAAAAAAGAACACAAAAAACAAAAGATAAACTTAAAACAGTAGCAGGAAGGATACTTTTAAAAAAATGAGAAAAATATTATTAATTATTACTTTTATATTATTTTCAACTCTAGTTTATGCAGGACCTAACGATAAGATTAATGAAAGCGGATTCATTAATAAAGAAGTTAGATTGATTAAGAATTTTGAAATTAAGGATCCTAAAAATAAAATTATTTTAATTTAACCAAGAGGTTAATGGAAAAAAAATAATGGTTTATAATTTATGCTCAACTCATCTTAGAGGAGATATGTCTAAAAATATGTCTAAAAAAAAGGATTGGTGGTGGTTAAAGCCTGTACCAAAAATTTATGAAGGTAAGCATATATTGGATAAAAGAGTAGAATTAAATTTAGAATTAATTGAAAAATTTGTAGATGCGGGAGTACCAAGAAAACAAGTTTTTGTTACTGGACATTCTTGTGGCGGTTTAACCACGTTATTGTTTATGTCTAGGTACCCAGATAAGGCGGGTGGAGGCATATCTTATATGCAAGCATGTTTTGGAAAATTATCTTCTAGATATAAAGTAAAAAAAAATGGTGTAGAAAAAGCAATGGCTAAATTTAGAAAAAAATATCAAGGACCTCATGATTTGCGACAAAAGATGAATGACGAAATTAAAAATAATTTAAAAGTTCCTATATTAGCCTTCACACATCCAAAGGATAAATATGAAGGATTATTATCTGATTGGTTAGAAGAAATTCCTGGAATGAAAAGAATAATAATTTCAGAAAATTATAAAATTAATGGAAAGAGATGTAAGAGAAAAGGAGATGACTGGGAGGAACCAGTAAAAAAAGGTCATAATATGGATGTTGGACTTTGTTTTCAGTATTATAATCCAACAATTAAAGAATACATAGCTTCACGAATAAAATGAAAAAAATTATGATCTTAAATATTTTATTGATAATTTAAAATAATGAAAATTAATGGCGTTGAATATAAAACAATTTGGTTTGATGAAGAAAAACAAGTTGTAAAAATAATAGATCAGACAAAGCTACCACATAAATTTATAATAAAAGAATTAATTTCAGTTAAAGACGCTATAAACGCAATAAAAACAATGGAAGTCCGAGGTGCACCATTAATTGGAGGCACAGCTGCATTTGGATTGGTTTTAGCTATAAAAGAAAATAACAGTTTAGATTTTATTAAAAAAAGTTCAGAAGAATTAGTTGCATCTAGACCAACAGCAATAAATCTTCAGTGGGCAGTTCATAGAATGAATAACAAATTATCATTTACCTGAAGATTTATTTAGAGTTGCACTCAATGAGGCTAAGGAAATTTGTAAAGAAGATGAGAGGTTTTGTGAAAGTATTGGTAAAAATGGATTAAATATTATTGAGGATATATATAATAAAAAGAAAGATACTGTAAATATTCTCACACATTGTAATGCAGGTTGGTTAGCTACAATAGATTGGGGAACAGCAACTTCTCCTATTTATCATGCACATAAAAAAGGAATACCAATACATGTTTGGGTAGATGAAACTAGACCAAGAAATCAAGGAGCAAACCTTACATCATATGAACTTAATGAAGAAGAAATTCCAAATACAATTATAGCAGATAATACTGGTGGAATATTAATGCAAAGAGGACAGGTTGATATGTGTATTGTTGGAACAGATAGAACATTATCTAACGGAGATGTGTGCAATAAAATTGGTACATATTTAAAAGCTCTTGCAGCTCATGATAATAAGGTTCCTTTTTATGTTGCTTTACCAAGTTCAACGATAGATTGGAATTTAAAAAACTCCAAAGATATTCCAATAGAAAAAAGAGATCCAAAAGAACTTTCACATGTAGATGGAATTAACAAAGATAATAAAGTTGATAAAGTTTTAATTTATCCAGAGAAAAGTAAATCATTAAATTTGGCTTTTGATGTAACACCAGCTAAGTATGTTACGGCATTTGTAACAGAAAAAGGTATATGTGAAGCCTCTACTGAAGGTTTAAATGGTCTCTTCAAAAACTAATAAAAAGAAAAATGATGTTATTAAGTTTTCCAAAATGCTTAATGACAAAAAATTATCAGCTTTAAGATCTGGCAATATATCAGTCAGACATAACAATGGTTTTCTTATTACCCCTTCAGGAAAAAAATACTCATCACTAAAAGTAAAAGATATAGTGTTTGTAAGTCTAGATGGAAAATATGAAAAAAAATATAAACCTTCGTCAGAATGGAGATTTCATCAAGATATTTATATCAAAAAGAAAGATGCTCAAGCAATAGTTCATACACATTCAACTAATGCAACAGCTCTATCTGTTCACAAAAAACCTATTCCAGCTTTTCATTACATGGTTGCACTCGCAGGAGGTAACGATATTAAATGTGCAAAATACGCAACTTATGGAACAAGAGAGCTTTCAAAAAACATTTTAAAAGCTTTGAATAATAGAAAAGCCTGTTTGATTGCAAATCACGGTCAGATTGCATTTGATAAAAATTTACCTGATGCTTTTGAATTGGCACAAGAAGTTGAAAATTTGAGTTTACAGTATATAACCGCTCTTAAGCTTGGAAAGCCAAAAATTCTTTCTATAAATGAAATGAATAAAGTTTTAAAAAAAGCTAAAAATTATAAAAGAGGTTAATAGGTGACAAAAGTTGGTGAACATATAACTCTAGATATCATTGGAACTAAAAAAGAATATGATCCCTCATTTTATGAAAAGTTAGTTTACAAAATTGCAAAATTAGCAAAAGTAACAGTTTTAAAGATCTCAAAATATAAATTTGAGCCTCAAGGTTTTACATTGGTAGCTCTGTTAGCAGAAAGCCATATAAGCTTTCACACTTTCCCGGAAAATGAAATTATAAGCTTTGATTTTTTTACTTGTGGTAAAGTTTCACCATCAGTTGCTCTTAAAGTAATTAAAGAAGAAATAGAACACAAACAAATCATTATTAAGGAATTTAACAGAGATACGATTGATCTATATCATGATAACTATAGTTCACCAGGATTAAAAAAATCTTATGTTGTAAATAAAGTATTAGAAAATTTTAAATCCAAAGCAGGTCAATATATTGAAATATTAGATTTAGAACAGTTTGGAAAAGCTTTATTTATTGATAATGAAATACAAGTTGCTGAGAGTGATGAACATTTATATAGCTCAACCTTTGTAAATTCTGGTCTTAATTTGAATTCAAATAAAGAGAAAGCTGCAATTATTGGTGGAGGTGACGGTGGTGTTGCAAGAGAATGTATTTCACAAAATTTTGGATTTATAGATTGGTATGAATTAGATCCTGAAGTTGTTGATGTATGTGATAAACATTTAAGCAAAATAGGAGAAAAGGCGACAGAAAAAAATTCAGTTAAATGTGTTTGGGGTGATGCATTTGAGAGCATTAAATCAGTCAAAGATAATACCTATGATCAAATTTTTGTTGATCTTAACGATGACCAATTTTGCATAGATTTAGCTGCAAAAAATATGTCATCTCTAGAAAGAATATTAAAACCTAAAGGTGTAATTACTGCTCAAGTTGGAAGCCAAGACAAAAAACCAAAACAAGTTGAAAATTGGTTAAATGTTTTTAACAAAAATTTTGGAAATACAAAACTTTCAAGAGTTTACATACCAAGTTTCGATTGTTCTTGGAATTTTTCCTCGTCAATAAATCATTAATTTTACTTTTTAAAACAATAATTTTATGAAATAATCTCCAAAATTTTGGAGGAAAAAATGAAAAAATTAAAAGTATTAGGACTTGGTATTTTAATATCATCATTCCTAACAATTTCTTCAATTGCAGATCAAATTAAAATTGGAACTGAAGGTGCATATCCACCTTGGAATTCTAAAGACTCAGCAGGAAATTTGATTGGCTTTGAAGTCGAATTAGCAAATGAATTATGCAAAATTATGAATCATGATTGTACTATTGTTGAGCAAGACTGGGATGGAATGATACCAGCTTTAGTCTCAAGAAAATTTGATGCCATCATGGCTGGAATGTCAATAACTGGTGAGAGAATGAAAACAATAAACTTTTCTCAAGGTTATGCTGATGAAGTTGCATCATTAGCTGTTATGAAAGGATCGAAAAACGAAGGTCTTAAAACAATGTCAGCTATAAATCTATCTGACGTAAGTGCTGATGAACAAGCAACACTAGATGTTTTGACCAAAGCATTTAAAGGTAAAACTATTGGTGTACAAACAGCAACAATTCACCAGAACTTCTTAGAGTCTGGTTTAATGGGTAATGTAAAAATTAGAACTTACAAAACTCAAGATGAAGTAAACTTAGATTTATCTGCTGGTAGAATAGATGCAGCACTAGCTGCAGCTGTTGCTTTTACAGATTATGCAGAGAAATCTGGTAAAGGAGTTGTATTAACTGGACCAACATTTGCAGGTGGAGATTTTGGTAATGGTGTTGGAGTTGGTATTAGAAAAGGTGACTCGAAATTATTAAATGATTTTAATGCAGCAATTGATAAAGCTAGAGATGATGGCATTATTAGTAAGCTTGCTATAAAACATTTTGGTTTTGACGCTTCTATGTAATAAATTATTTATGGGTGGCTATAATTAGCCACCTATATTATGGAACTTCTATATTTTGGTGATAAAGGTTGGGGAGACGAGTTATTCTTTGCAACATTAATGACAATTGCAGTTTCCATAACTGCAATGATAATAGGCTTTATATTTGCTGCTTTATTTACTCCATTAAAATTATCTAATAACAAATTTCTTAATTCTATTGGTAATGCATACACCACTGTTATTAGAGGTGTACCAGAGCTTCTAGTAATTTATTTATTTTTCTTTGGTGGAAGTGGAGCAATTATGTTTGTTGCTTCAATATTTGGTTATAATGATTACATCGAAATTAATGCTTTTTTAACTGGTTCATTTTCAATAGGGATAATATCGGGAGCGTACTCGACTGAAGTATTTAGAGGAGCCCTACAATCAATTGATAAAGGTCAGTTTGAAGCTGCAAAAGTTTTAGGTTTTAATAAATATATTTACTTCTTTAAAATTATTTTGCCTCAAATGCTAAGATTAGCAATTCCAAACTTAAGCAATGTTTGGCAAATTACATTAAAAGATACTTCTCTTATATCTGTAACGGGTTTAGTTGAAATAATGAGACAATCCTATATTGCAGCTGGTTCAACTAGAGATCCATTATTTTTTTACTCATTTGCAGCAGTTCTATACTTAATGCTTACATTTTTAAGTATGCAATTATTAAATAGATTAGAAACAAAATATAGCAAAGGTTATTAATGGATATTGAATTAATGATTAATAGTTTTCCTAAGTTGTTAAACGCAACTTTGATTACTCTTAAACTACTCTTAAACTACTATCTGTCTCTCTACTTCTTGGTCTTTTTATTGGATTCGGTTTTGCAATCTTGAGAATGAATAATAATAAGTTGATTAATAAATTTGCTTATGGATATTCATATATTTTTAGGGGAACACCTTTATTGGTTCAAATCTTCATAATATATTTTGGATTAGGTCAAATTGAATACTTAAGAACAACATTTTTGTGGGTAGTTTTAAAAGAACCATTTTGGTGTGCGATAATAGCATTTTCATTAAATACTGGTGCTTATACATCAGAAATATTGAGATCAGCTTTTCAAACTATAAAACCCGGATATTTAGAAGCTGGGAGAAGCCTAGGGATACCTTCAAAAATTATTTTTACAAAAATACAAATTCCTATAGCAATTAAACAATCTTTACCAGCTTATGGTAATGAGATTATTTTAATGCTTAAAGGTACATCTTTGGCAAGCACAGTCACACTTATGGACTTAACTGGTGTCGCAAAATATATAATTTCAACAACGTTTAAGCCAGTAGAAGTATTTATTGTGGCAGGAGGTATTTATTTGTTTATGACTTTTATAATTCATAATGTTATTAAATATTTAGAAAAAAAATATGGGTTTCAAACATGAAAATAGCA
>LUMS01000806.1_pt1 | contig 26412 bp, 33 predicted proteins | sample 729711 | NCBI WGS metagenome assembly LUMS01 (sample SAMN03860298, study PRJNA289734) | marine metagenome | biome: seawater column; feature: ocean; material: water; isolation source: Red Sea water column Station 192 - depth 25m | place: Saudi Arabia: Red Sea | collected 2011-10-15 | depth 25 m | reverse complement strand
GGTGGGGCTGCGTCGGCGCGGCTTGCTGCTCGGGTGGGGCTGCGTCGGCGCGGCTTCGCGCTCGGGTGGGGCTGCGTCCGCGCGGCTCAGTGTGGGTGTGGTCTCCGAAGGGCCTCGACCGGGCGGCTGGCGGGCGCGCTGGTCTGGGGTCTCGGGCTGTGGCTCGCGTCGGACGCAAGGATCTGCGTTGGTGGGCTGAAGGCCAAGGCTTCTGCGTTTGCTACGGGATCCCGTCACCAACGCAGAAGCGTTGGGCCCGAGCGCACGAAGGGAGAATCTTGGTTGCCCTTGGGGGTGGGGTGGGCAGCGCTTCTCCCTTCTCGTGGCACGGTCCACGGGAAGGGAGAAGCACTGCCACCTCTGACCCCGTGGGCGGTGGATCTGCCACCTGTAGAGCGCTGAGAAGGTGGCAGATCCACCGATGGCCCGCGCAAACGAGAATCTTGCGCCCATTGCGAGCCACAGCCCGAGAACAGAGCCGCCGCGCCACCCAGCCACCCGGTCGAGGCCCTTTCGGTACGCAGGTCGAGTCGAAGCCGCACCGACGCAGCCCCACCTCGAGCGGAAGCCGAGCCGCCGCGACGTCAGCCCTGGCAGCGCCGCTCGGCGGGGACGTGCTTCTCGATGCTGGCGGCGAGGTCGATGAGGACGTCGGAGGCGGGGTCGTGCACGGCGGGGACGTCGACCTCGACGTTGACGCGACGGTAGACGGTCGTGAAGCGGAAGCCGTCGGCGGTCTGCTCGCCGAACCAGTCGACGTCGTCGAAGGTGGCGCACTGCGACGTCGGCTCGAAGGCGTCGGGCGTGGCGACGCCGCAGCGCAGGACGACGGGCGGGTCGCCCCAGGCGGCGGCGGGCACGTCCTGGTCCAGGCCACGCCTGTCGAGGCCGCCGACCGACGTGGGGAGGTCGGCGAGGAGTGCCTGGCAGTCGACGTCGGTGCCTGGCTCGGTCGGGTAGGCGTCGACGAGCACACCGCTCCCGCAGGCGCTCAGCGGGACCACGACGAGGGCGGCGGCCAGCAGGCCGGCGCGACGGGTCAGATCTTGACGACGGGGCACGTCAGCGTGCGGGTGATGCCGGCGACCTTCTGCACGCTCTGGACGACGAGCGTGCCGAGCTGGTCCATCGACGGACCTTCCGCACGGACGATCACGTCGTACGGGCCGGTGACGTCCTCGGACACGGTGACGCCGGGGATCGCGGCGATCTCCTGCGCGACCTGGGCGGCCTTGCCGACCTCGGTCTGGACGAGGATGTAGGCGTGGACCGTCATGAGGACCTCCTGCTCGGGAACCTCGACACCATAGCCGACCACGCCGGTGTCCCGGCGTCCGGCTGGTCCACAATGGACGGGTGCCAGCGCAGCAGCAGGGCCCGGGGCCCGGGACGGTGTCCGACGTCGGCGAGTTCGGCCTGATCGACCGGGTCACGGAGGCCGGTGGCACGTCCGACCGGGCGCTCATCGGGCCCGGCGACGACGCCGCCCACGTCCGCACCGCCGACGGCACGTTCGTCGTCTCCACCGACCTGCTCGTGGAGGGTCGGCACTTCCGACGCGACTGGTCGACGGCCCTGGAGATCGGGCGGAAGGCCGCCGCGGCGAACCTGTCCGACGTGAACGCGATGGGCGGCGTGGCCACCGCGCTCACCGTGGGGCTCGGCGTCCCCGCCGACACGCCGTCGGCATGGGTCGTGGAGCTCGCGAAGGGCTTCGAGCAGGAGGCGGCCGTGGTCGGCGCGCACGTCGTCGGCGGCGACATGACGGCCAGCGACGTGGTCGTCGTGGCCGTGACGGTCATGGGCGACGCGCCGCGTCCGGTCCGACGCTCCGGCGCGCTGCCCGGCGAGACCTCGGCCACGTGGCACGCGCCAGCGGCGTCGTCGTCGACCTCCGCACGTCGGCGCTGACGATCGACGCCCCGCTCCTGACCGTCGGTGAGGCGCTCGGCCTCGACCCGCTCTCGCTCGTCCTGACCGGTGGCGAGGACTACGCGCTTGCCGCGACGTTCAGCGCGCCCACGGTGCTGCCCGACGGCTGGACGGTCGTCGGCGAGGTGCGCGACGTGGGAGGGCGAGCCGGGCTGGCGTCACTGGCGCTGACCCGCGCCCCGGCGCGCCGTGCCGCCTCACCGCTCGGCTACGAAAGCGGTGCGACGCCGTCCTGGATGCGCGGGAACGGCCGCGCGGCCTCCAGCTCGTACGACAGCTCCAGCAGCAGACGCTCCTGGCCGTGCAGGGCCTGCAGCTGCACGCCGATCGGCAGTCCGTCGCCGGTGCGGCCGAGCGGCAGCGACACGGCGGGCGTCCCGGTGGCGTTGTTCAACGGCGTGAACGCGGCGTAGCGGACGAGTCGGTCGAACATCTCCGGGAACGGCTGGTTCGGCGACAGGTGACCGAGGCGCGGCGTCGTGTGCGCGACCGTGGGGGAGAGGGCAGCGTCGAGCCGGTGCTCAGCGAAGTGCGCGCGCACCACGTGCTCGGAGCGCCTGAGCGCACGGATGGTGCGGGGCAGCCGCCAGAACGACCGCGCGAACCGCGCGGCGAGGAACCGGGTGAGCGGGTCGGTCGCGGTCTTGTCGAACTGCGGGTGCATCACGCGCCGACCGAAGTGCTGGGTCGAGAACGCGAGCATGGCCCAGTAGTGCGTGAACGCGTCGACGAACGTGTCGTCGGCGGGCAGTGGCACCTCGACGACGTCGTGCCCGAGCGACGTCAGCAGCTCGGCGGTGGCGAGCACGGCGGCGCGCGTGTCGGCGTCGGTGGGGGTGTCGGTGAGCGAGTCGAGGACGAGCCCGACGCGCAGCCGCCGCGCCGACGGCCCCTCCACGAGACCCACCGGCGGCAGACCGGGGGCCGTGCGGTGCGCCTCGGCCGCGGCCAGGAAGTGGGCGGTGTCGCGGACGGTCCGGGTGAGGACGCCGTTGCAGACGACGTCGACCGGCAGCTGCGCCGCGTGCACGTCGGGCGCGAGCCGACCTCGCGTGGGCTTCAGTCCGACGAGCCCGCAGGCCGCGGCGGGGATGCGGATCGACCCGCCGCCGTCGTTGGCGTGCGCGATCGGCACGACGCCCGACGCCACGAGCGCGGCGGCACCGCCCGACGACGCACCGCTGGAGAACGCGGTGTCCCAGGGGTTCCGCGTGGGGTCCCACTCGTCGAACTCGGTGCTGGCGCTCCAGCCGAACTCCGGCAACGACGACTTGCCCAGCGGCACGAGCCCGGCCGCGCGCAGCTGGGTCGTGAACGGCGCGTCGGCCGCGGCGGGGACGTCGGGCATGGCCCGCGACCCCTGACGGGTCGCCAGGCCCGCGACGTCGGTGTTGTCCTTGACGTACGTGGGAACCCCGGCGAGGCGGCCGGTGAGCGGACCTGCGGCCAGCCTCAGCGCACGCTCGACGTCGTCGACGACGATCGCGTCGAGGTGCGGCTCCACGCACGCAGCGCGGTCGACGGCTGCCTGAGCAGCGTCGACCGCGCTGATGTCGCCGCGACGGATCGCGGCTGCCAGGGCGACGGCGTCGAGCTCACCTAGCGCGTCGTCGCCGAAGGCGTGGACCTGCCTCAGCGGCTGACCTTGCCGGCCTTGAGGCACGACGTGCAGACGTTGAGGCGCTTGGGCGTGCCGTCGACGACGGCGCGCACGCGCTGGATGTTGGGGTCGAAACGACGCTTCGTGCGTCGGTGCGAGTGGGACACGTTGTGGCCGAAGCCGGGTCCCTTGGTGCACACGTCACAGACCGCTGCCACAGCGACCACTCCTGCAAGCTCGAGAACGGGGTTCGTCGGACGACGAACGTACGAAAGGTGTGCCCGGGGAACGGGCAACCACGTAAGGATAGCCGATGCCCCGGCGGCGGGGCCAATCGCCCTCGCGGTGCCCGGCGCCACGTCGGTGGCCCACGCTAACCTGCCCCCATGGTCCTGCGCCTGCGAGCCGACGCCTTCCGCGCGTGGACGCAGCTCTGCGTGCAGGCGCTGTCCACGGCACGGGCTGAGATCGACGCCCTCAACGTGTTCCCCGTGCCCGACGGCGACACCGGCACGAACGCCTACCTGACCTTCGTCGCGGGTGCCGACGCCGTCGCGGCGCTGCCCGACGACGTGCCGAGGTCCGCGCCGACGACGTCGCGCACGCGTTCCGCGCCGCCTCCGACGCCGCGCATGCCGCCGTGGGCCGACCCGTGGAGGGCACGATCCTGTCCGTCGCGCGGGCCGCCGCCGACGGAGCGCAGGACGCCGTCGAGTCCGGTGCCGAGGCGCGCGACGTCTTCGCCCTGGCGGCCGCGTCGGCGCGCGTGGCCCTGGAGCGCACCCCCGAGCAGCTCGCGCGGCTCGCAGAGGCCGGCGTCGTCGACGCCGGGGGACGCGCCCTCGTGGTCGTGCTCGACGCCACCGAGCGCGCGCCAACGGGCCGGGCGCCCACCCCTGCCGCGCAGCACGTCCCCACACCGCTGGCCGCGTCGGGCGACGACTTCGTCGAGGGCGGTCCGGCGTACGAGGTCATGTACCTCCTCGACGCCGAGGAGAGCGAGATCCCGGCGCTGCGGCACACGCTCGACGCGCTGGGCGACTCGCTGGTGGTCGTCGGCGGCGACCGGCTCTGGAACGTCCACGTCCACGTCGACGACGTCGGTGCCGCCATCGAGGCGGGTCTGCAGGCCGGTCGGCCCTACCGCATCGCCGTCACGCACTTCGCCGACCAGGTCGCGCGGCAGCAGGGTCGGCAACGGTCGGGCCGGGCCGTGGTCGTCGCCGCCACGGGTGCGGGGCTGGCCGACCTCTGCCGCGAGGCCGGCGCCCACGTGCTCGAGTTCACGCGCGATCGCCCGGTCGACGTCGCCACGATGCTCGAGACCCTGCGCGGCCTCGACGCCGAGGAGGTCGTGGTGCTGCCGAACAACCAGCGCTACGTCGGCCTGTTCGACGCCGCCGCCAAGCAGGTCAGGGCCGACGGCGTCCGCGTCGCGGTCATCCCCACCCACGCGCAGGTGCAGGGGCTCGCGGCCCTGGCCGTCCACGACCCCGGCCGCGACTTCGACGAGGACGTCGTCGCCATGTCGAGCGCGGCGGCGCACACCCAGCACGGCGCCGTCACCGTCGCGGTCGAGCCGGGCATCACCATGGCCGGACCCTGCGAGGCCGGCGACGTGCTCGGCGTCGTGTCGGGAGACTTCGCGGTCGTCGGCTCCGACGTCGCCGAGGTGGCCGACGCGGTGCTCGACCGGCTGCTCTCGCCCACCGCGGAGCTCGTCACCCTCGTCGTCGGCGACGGCGCCGACCACACGGTCGCGCAGACGCTGTCGCGCCGGCTGCGCGAGGAGCGGGTCGACGTCGACGTCGTCGTGTACGAGGGCGGCCAGGAGAACTACCCGCTGTTCGTGGCGGTCGAGTAAGGGGTGCGGTCGTGACCACCAGTCCCGCGGCGACGCCGGGTCCCACGAACCCGCCGGAGCGTCGGCTGCGCTCCGTCGTGGGCGACGCGACGGCCAAGAAGCTCGCGACCCTCGGCCTGGAGACCATCGACGACCTCCTGCGGCACTACCCACGGCGCTACGTGTCGCTGGGGGAGATGACCGACCTCGCGTCGTTGCAGGTCGGGCAGTACGCCACCGTCATGGCGCGCGTCGTCGAGGCGGTCAACAAGCGGTTCGGCCCCGGCGGTCGCAAGACGCGCACCGAGGTGACGCTCACCGACGGCAACGCCCGGCTGACGCTCACCTTCTTCTCCCAGCCGTGGCGCCAGGCCCAGCTGACCCCCGGCACGGTCGGCCTGTTCGCGGGCGAGGTGGGTCAGTTCAACGGCCGGCTCCAGCTGACGCACCCCCTCTACGAGCCGCTCGAGGGCCCCGACGCGCTGGAGGGCCGGATCGCGCGCGGCATCATCCCGATCTACCGGGCGAGCGCGAAGATCCCGTCGCTCGCCATCGAGCGCTCCGTCGAGACGGTGCTGCCCGTCGCCGACGTCGAGGACCCGCTTCCGCAGGACGTCCGCGCCGACCGGGGGCTCCCGTCCGCCGACGTCGCGTTCGAGATGATCCACCGTCCCCGCTCGGACCAGCAGTGGCGCACCGCCCGCGACAGCTTCCGCCGTTCACGCTCACCGACGGGCAGCGTGCGGTGGTCGCGGAGATCGAGGCCGACCTCGCGCGCGAGCACCCCATGCACCGGCTGCTGCAGGGCGAGGTCGGCTCGGGCAAGACCGTCGTCGCGCTGCTGGCGATGCTCCAGGTCGTCGACGACGGCGCGCAGGCCGTGCTGCTGGCGCCCACCGAGGTGCTGGCCGCCCAGCACCACCGCGGCATCACGGCCATGCTGGGGGCGCTCGCCGAGGGCGGCATGCTCGGGGGAGCCGCGGAGGGCACCCGCGTCCGGCTCCTGACGGGCTCGATGGGCGCCAAGGCCCGCAAGGAGGCGCTGCTCGACGCCGCGTCGGGTGCGGCGGGCATCGTCGTCGGCACCCACGCGGTGCTGCAGGAGACCGTCCAGCTCGCCGAGCTCGGCCTGCTCGTCGTCGACGAGCAGCACCGCTTCGGCGTCGAGCAGCGTGCCGTGCTCGTCGACCGCTACGACACCAAGCCGCACGTGCTGGTCATGACCGCGACGCCGATCCCGCGCACGATCGCCATGACCGTGTTCGGCGACCTCGAGACGTCCACGCTCAGCGAGCTGCCGGGCGGACGTCAGCCCATCCAGACCACCGTCGTCCCGGCCGCCGAACGCCCCGACTGGCTCGCGCGGGCGTGGGACCGGGTGCGCGAGGAGGTCGCCGACGGTCGTCAGGCGTACGTCGTGGTCTCGCGCATCGGCGATGGCGACAAGGAGGCGGGGGAGAGGGCGGATCCCGAGGGCCCGCCCACACGGTCGCTGGTCGACCTGCACGAGGAGCTCGCGGCCGGGCCGCTCGCGGGGCTGCGCCTCGGGATGTTGCACGGACGCCAGCACCCGGACGAGAAGGACGCCACGATGACGGCCTTCGCGCGGGGCGAGATCGACGTGCTCGTCGCGACGACCGTCGTCGAGGTCGGCGTCGACGTCCCCAACGCCACCGTCATGGTCGTCGTCGACGCCGAGCGGTTCGGCGTGTCCCAGCTGCACCAGCTGCGCGGTCGCGTCGGCCGAGGCGGGCACGCGGGGCTCTGCCTGCTGGTCACCTCCGCGGAGGACGGCTCGCCGTCGCGGGAGCGTCTCGACGCCGTCGCCTCCACGTCCGACGGGTTCGCCCTGTCGCGACTCGACGCCGAGCAGCGCCGCGAGGGCGACGTGCTGGGCGCGGCGCAGTCGGGGGTGCGCAGCAGCCTGCGGCTGCTCTCGGTCGTCAAGGACGAACAGGTCATCGCCGACGCCCGCGAGGCGGCTACCGCGTTCGTCGAGGCCGACCCGGAGCTGACGACCGCGCCCGACCTGCGGGCCGCGGTCGAGCGCCTCGAGCAGTCGCAGCAGGCCGACTACCTGGAGCGCACGTGACCCGGGTGATCGCCGGGCGCTGGGGCGGTCGACGTCTGCGCACGCCACCGGGCGACGGCACCCGCCCGACGTCGGACCGCGTCAGGGAGTCGCTCTTCTCCTCGCTGCAGTCGCTGTTCGGTGGCCTCGACGGGGTCCGCGTGCTCGACGTATACGCCGGGTCCGGGGCCCTGGCGCTGGAGGCGCTCTCGCGAGGGGCGGCGTCGGCCGACCTCGTCGAGTCCGACCGGCGCGCCGCCCAGGTGGCGCAGCAGAACGCGCGCGAGCTGGGGGCCGAGGCCACCGTGCACCGCACGAGCGCCGCGTCCTTCGCCGCCTCCGCCGCCGGCCCCTACGACCTGGTGATGCTCGACCCGCCCTACGCGGTGGCCACCGACGACGTCGCCGCCGTGGTCGCGGCCCTCGCCCCGTCGCTCTCCGACGACGCCGTGGTCGTCGTCGAGCGGTCCACGCGCACGCCGTTCACGTGGCCCGCGGGGTTCGAGGGGTTCCGCGACCGCGCCCACGGCGAGACCACCGTGTGGTTCGGTGCCCGCTCCGAGGAGTCCTGATAGCGTCGCCGCCGTGACGCGCGTCGTGTGCCCCGGCTCCTTCGACCCGGTGACCAACGGTCACCTCGACATCGTGCGCCGGGCCTCCCGGCTCTTCGACGAGGTGGTCGTGGCGGTCCTCGTGAACGAGAGCAAGAAGAGCCTCTTCTCGCTGGAGGAGCGGATGGACCTGCTCGCCCAGGCCACCGAGGACCTGCCGAACGTGTCGGTGGCGTCGTTCCGCGGTCTGCTCGTGAACTTCTGCACCGAGCACGGGATCAGCGCGATCGTGAAGGGTCTGCGAGCGGTCTCCGACTTCGACTACGAGCTGCAGATGGCGCAGATGAACGGCAGCCTCACCGACGTCGACACCGTCTTCGTCCCGACCAGCCCCGAGTACTCCTTCCTGGCCTCCAGCCTGGTCAAGGAGGTCGCACGCGGCGGCGGTGACGTGAGCGGTCTCGTGCCCGACTTCGTGCTCCAGCGGCTCGACCGGGAGTTCGGCCGAGCCTGAGCCGGCGCCTACGCGTCGTCCTCCTGGTCGGGCAGGATCGGCATGGGCGCGCGCTCGCCTCGCCCGAGCTGCACGCCCCGGCGCACGGCCCGCGCGCCGAACCGGTCGCGGACGGCGTCGAGCGCGGTGTCGAGGCCGGGGTCGGTGGCCGACGTGAGGGGCAGCAGCAGCTGCTCGCCCTGGTCGTCGAGCCCGGACGCCTGGAAGCCGACGAGCGTGAGCCCGCGTCGGGCGATCTCACCGTGACGTCCGCGCAGCAGCTGCAGCGTGGCGTCGAGGAGGACCTGCGTGTGGGCGGTCGGGCGCGGGAGCGTGTGCGAGGCGGTGGAGCTGGTGAAGTCGCCGAAGCGGACGCGGAGGGTGACGGTCGCGGCGGTGCGCCCGGCCGCGCGCAGGCGCCGCGCGACGCGGTCGACCAGGCCCAGGAGCACGATCTCGACGCCCTCGGGGGTGCGCTCGTCGCGGCCGAGGGCGTGCTGCGCGCCCATCGAGCGACGCGACGGTCGCGCCCGTACCGGTCGGGGGTCGTGGCCGGAGGCGAGGGCGTGCAGGTGACCGGCCGCACCGCTGCCGACGAGGGTGGCGAGCTCGCCGGGCTGCATGCGGGCGACGTCGGCGATGGTGCGCACGCGGGCGGCGTGCAGCTTCTCCGTGGTGCGGGGCCCGACGCCCCAGAGCGCCTGGACGGGCAGGGAGAGCAGGAAGCGGCGTTCGTCGTCGAGCGGGACGACCAGGAGGCCGTCCGGCTTGGCCATCGCGCTGGCCACCTTGGCGAGGTACTTGGTGCGCGCGACGCCCACCGAGATCGGCAGCCCCACGCGTTCGCGCACCTGCTCGCGCAGTGTGGTGGCGATCTGCGACGGCGCGCCGCGGATACGTCGCAGCCCGCCGACCTCCAGGAACGCCTCGTCGATCGAGACCCCCTCCACCAAGGGCGTGGTGTCGGCGAAGACCGCGAACACCGCGCGACTCGCCTCGCTGTACGCGTGCGGCCTGGGCGGCACGACCAGCAGGTCGGGGCAGAGCCGCAGCGCCTGCCGCAGCCCCATCGCGCCCTTGACGCCGTGCGCCCGCGCCTCGTAGCTGGCGGCCATCACCACCCCGCCGCCCACGGCCACCGGCCGCCCCCGCAGGCTCGGGTCGTCGCGGATCTCGACGGAGGCGAAGAAGCTGTCGAGGTCGGCGTGCAGCACCGTCCCCTCCCGCTCCGCCGACGTCTGCACCTGCGCATCCTCCCAGCCCCCACCGACAGTCCGCCGGTCGGAGATTCCCAGGTCGACCTGGGAACCTCCCGTCCAGGCATGGTTTCCTCAGCCGCGCACGGAATGCTCTCCATGCGCGGCTGAGATTCCCGTGCTTGACGGTCCGTGCGCGGAGATTCCCAGGTCGACCTGGGAATCTCCCACCAGGCACGGCTTCCTCAGCCGCGCACGGAAAGCTCTCCGTGCCTCGCTGAGATTCCCGTGCCTCGTCCGCGCAGCGCCCGTCCGGCCCCCACGGCTCGACGGGTGGGGGAGCGATTGGTGTCGCGTGACCTGCACCGGTTATGATGGACGGCGGCCTGGAAACAGGCCGTGATCTGTTGTGCACCTCGACGGACGGACGTGACCGTGCAACCGGGCCCCTTGGTCTTCGACACCCAGGTTCTGGGTCGTCGACCTGTCTACGGCGTGCCCGAGGACTCGCCCATCGATCTCGAGCTCCGGCTCGAGGCCGTCATGGACGGGGTGCTGGCCACCGGCACCGCCTCGGCGCGCGTGGTGGGCGAGTGCGTCCGCTGCCTGGACGTCCTCGACGACACCGTCGTGGTGGACCTGCAGGAGCTGTACGTGTATGACCCGATCGGCGCCGGTGACGGTGCCGAGGAGGACGGGGAGGAAGACGAGCTTCCGGCCCTCGAGGACGACTTGCTCGACCTCGAACCCGTCCTGCGGGACGCGGTGGTGCTCGCACTGCCGCTCAACCCCGTGTGTGATCCGGAGTGTCCGGGACTGTGCCCCGAGTGCGGGGCGCGACTCGCGGACGATCCAGACCACACACACGGCGATCCGATCGACCCCCGGTGGGCGTCGTTGAGCCGGCTGACCCAGAACCTCCCGGGCGACGTCCCGGGGCCGAACAAGGAGTAGATCGTGGCCGTTCCGAAGCGGAAGATGTCGCGCAGCAACACGCGCCACCGCCGGTCGCAGTGGAAGACCACGGCGACCACCCTCGTCGACTGCGCCAACCCCGCCTGCGACTCCAAGGTCGTCCCGCACCGTGCGTGCGGCGAGTGCGGACAGTACGGCGCGCGTGGCGAGCGTCGCCAGGTCCTCTGATCCTCAGGGCCACGAGGCCCTGAAGGAGGTGCTCGGCGTCCCCGACCTGGACGCCGAGCTGCTGGAGCACGCCCTCACGCACCGTTCGTACGCGTACGAGAACGGGGGCCTGCCCAACAACGAGCGCCTGGAGTTCCTGGGCGACTCGGTGCTGGGGCTCGTCGTCACCGACGCGCTCTTCACCAACCACCCCGACCTCGCCGAGGGCCGGCTCGCGAAGCTGCGTGCTGCCGTCGTGAGCGCGAAGGCGCTCGCGGAGGTAGCGCACACGCTCGACCTGGGCTCGCACCTGCGCCTCGGACGGGGCGAGGAGGCCACCGGCGGTCGGAACAAGTCGTCGATCTTGTCCGACACCGTCGAGGCGGTGATCGGTGCCGTGTACGTGCAGTTCGGCATCGAGCGCGCGTCGCAGGTCGTTCACGCCGTGTTCGACCCGTTCATCGCCCGCGCGGCCGACCTCGGCGCCGGGCTGGACTGGAAGACGTCGCTGCAGGAGATCGCCGCCAACCACGACCTCGGCGTCCCCCGCTACGTCCTCGAGAGCGAGGGCCCCGACCACGACAAGACGTTCACGGCGTCCGTGGTGGTGGGCGAGCAGCGCTACGACGGCGGCACCGGGCGTTCGAAGAAGGAGGCCGAGCAGCAGGTCGCCGAGATCGCGTGGCGTGCCATCACCGCCGAGGTGACCCCGGCCGACGCCGTCGAGGTCTGACCGGTCCGTGCCTGAGCTCCCCGAGGTCGAGGTGGTCCGCCGCGGCCTCGACACGCACGTCGTCGGCCGCACGATCGTCGCCGTCACGGTGCACGACGTCCGGTCCCTCAAGCGGCACCTGCCCGGCGCCGCCGACTTCGTCCCGCGTCTCGTCGGTCGACGGTTCGACGCGGCACGGCGTCGCGGCAAGTACCTCTGGCTCGTGCTCGACGGCCAGGAGGCCCTGCTCTGCCACCTCGGCATGAGCGGACAGATGCTCATCAGCGACGCCGACGCGCCGCCGCCGCGACACCTGCGGATCGTGCTCGACCTCGACGACGGCCGTCAGCTGCGGTTCGTCGACCAGCGGATCTTCGGCGGCATGATGCTGGCCGACGTCGACGAGGAGCAGGTGCCTGTCACGATCGGGCACATCGCGCGCGATCCGCTCGACCCGCGGTTCGACCGCGACCTCTTCGCCACGCGGCTGCGTCGTCGGCGCACGGGCGTCAAGCGGGCCCTGCTCGACCAGACGCTGATCTCCGGCGTCGGCAACATCTATGCCGACGAGTCGCTGTGGCGCGTGCCGCTGCACTATGCCCGCGCGACGGAGAACCTGCGCGCCAAGGAGGTCGACGCGCTGCTCGGCCACGTCGTCGACGTCATGGGCGAGGCGCTCGAGCAGGGCGGCACGTCCTTCGACGCGCTGTACGTCAACGTGAACGGCCAGAGCGGCTACTTCGACCGGTCCCTCGCCGCGTACGGGCAGGAGGGCGAGCCGTGCCCGCGGTGCGGGACGCCGATCCGCCGCGACGCCTTCATGAACCGCAGCTCCTTCACCTGTCCCCGCTGCCAGCCCCGGCCTCGCAACGGCCGCTTCTGAGCCCGTTCCGGTGGCGCTGATTCCCATGCCGTGAGGGAATCAGGGTGAGTCAGCGTTCCTTGCGCGGACCGAACGTTCGCCCGGCTGTGGGCCTCACGTGTGGTCGCCGGTGACGACCACCATGTCCGTCGACCTCACCGCGGGCTCGGCCAGGACCGCGTCGAGAGCGGGCAGGACGCCGTGGACGTCGGAGAGCACCGCGACCGAACGGGTCATGACCTCACTGTGCTGCGACCCACGCCGCAGGGTCGGGGCGCTTCGGTAGCCTGCGTCCCGTGGAGAGTCCCTACGGCATCGAGGCGCGCGCCCGGGTCGTGGCGGAGCCGACGAAGCGGGCAGGGCGCACGCCGTTCGAGCGCGACCGCGGCCGCGTCGTCCACTCCGCCGCACTGCGCCGGCTGTCGGCGAAGACGCAGGTCATGGGGGCCGGGTTCGACGACTTCGTGCGCAACCGGCTCACCCACACTCTCGAGGTGGCGCAGGTGGCGCGCGAGCTGGGCGCCTCGCTCGGCTGCGACCCCGACGTCGTCGACTGCGCCGCCCTCTCCCACGACGTCGGGCACCCGCCGTTCGGCCACAACGGCGAGGCCGCGCTCGACGAGGCGGCGGCGGACGTCGGCGGCTTCGAGGGCAACGCGCAGACGCTGCGGATCCTGACCCGCCTCGAGGCGAAGACGGTCGACGGCGCGGGCCGCAGCGTCGGGCTGAACCTCACGCGCGCGACGTTGGCCGCCTGCGTCAAGTACCCGTGGGCACGCGGCGAGGCGCCCGGGGGCGGCCCGAAGTTCGGCGTCTACGCCGACGACCGACCCGTCTTCGACTGGCTGCGGGCCGGCGCTCCGGCGTGGCGTCGCCCGATCGAGGCGCAGGTGATGGACCTCGCCGACGACATCGCCTACTCCGTGCACGACGTGGAGGACGCGGTCGTGGGTGGCTGGTTCAGCCTGCTGCCCGGACGGCTCGACCTCGACGGGGTGCACGCCGTCGCCCGCGACTGGTACGACGCGAGCGCCGACGACGACCGGCTCGGGGGCGCGCTGGAGCGGCTGCGGGCGTTGCCGGAGTGGCCGCGCGCCGAGTTCGACGGCAGCCGCGAGGCCCTCGCCGTGCTGAAGAGCCTGACGAGCGCGCTCATCGGCCGGTTCGCCGTGAGCGCGCAGCGTGCCACCGTCGAGCGGTGGGGGCCTGGACCGCTCACCCGCTACACCGCCGACCTGGAGGTGCCGCAGGCCACGCGCGACGAGATCACCGTCCTCAAGGCCGTGGCCGCGCACTACGTGATGCTCGCCGACGACCGGGCACGTCAGCTCGCGACGCAACGCGAGGCGCTCGGCGCACTCGTGGCGCGTCTCCTCGCGACGGGGGAGGAGCACCTCGAGCCGGAGTTCCGTGCCGACCTGCGTCGTGCCACCGACGACGCCGCCCGCACACGCGTCGTCATCGACCAGGTGGCGAGCCTGACCGACGGGTCGGCGAGGCTGTGGGCCGACCGGCTCCTCGGTTGACGCCCACCGCCTAGGATCGACCCGTGGCGGGCCTGATCAACGACGAGGACATCCAGCTCGTCCGCGAACGCGCCCGCATCGACGAGGTGGTCGAGCAGTACGTCACGCTGCGGCGCTCGGGCGGCACCATGAAGGGCCTGTGCCCGTTCCACGACGAGAAGACGCCGTCGTTCCACGCCAACCCGGCCCGCGGCACCTTCCACTGCTTCGGCTGTGGCGAGGGCGGCGACGCGATCGCCTTCATCCAGAAGATCGAGGGCCTCAGCTTCGTGGGCGTCGATCGGGCGCCAGTTCGTCACCGACCGGGGCTTCGACCAGCGGGCTGCCGAGACGTTCGCCATGGGCTGGGCCCCCAGATCGGGCACCGCGCTGCTCGGGCACCTCAAGGGCAAGGGGTTCACCGACGACGAGCTCGTCGTCGGCGGCTTGGCGCGCCGCTCGACGCGGGGCCTGTTCGACGTCTTCCAAGGACGTCTGCTCTGGCCGATCCGCGAGATGACCAGCGAGATCATCGGCTTCGGCGCCCGACGCATGTTCGACGACGACTTCATGCAGGGCAAGTACGTGAACACCGCCGAGACCCCGATCTACAAGAAGAGCCAGGTGCTCTACGGGATCGACCTCGCACGCCGCCAGATCTCCTCGGAGAGCCGGGCGGTGGTCGTCGAGGGATACACCGACGTGATGGCCTGCCACGAGGCCGGGGTGCGCACCGCGGTCGCGACGTGCGGCACGGCGTTCGGCGAGGGCCACGCGAAGGTGCTGCGGCGGATCCTGCTCGACGACGGTGCCATGCACGGCGAGGTGGTGTTCACGTTCGACGGCGACGAGGCGGGGCAGCGGGCGGCCATGAAGGCGTTCGAGGGCGACCAGCAGTTCGCCGCGCAGACGTACGTCGCGGTCGAGCCGCGCGGCATGGACCCGTGCGACCTGCGGATCGCCGACGGCGACGCCGGCGTCCGGGCGCTCGTGGACGCCCGGATCCCGCTGTACCGCTTCGTGCTCGAGAACGTGCTGCTGCGCTACGACCTCGACCGTGCCGACCAGCGGGTCGACGCGGTGCGTGAGGCGGTCGGTCTCGCGACGTCGATCCGCGACAAGAGCAAGGTCGAGGAGTTCCTGCGCGAGATCTCCACGCGCGTGGGGGTCGACGTCGACCAGGTGCGGGCCGAGCACCGTCGGTACCGGCCCCCGACGAAGCCGGAACGCCGGGCCCCGGCGCAGCAGTCGGCCAAGCCGGCACCCGCGCCACCGCCGCAGCCGTTCGTCAGCTTCGGCGCGCCCCAGTTCGCCGACGAGCGTGAGGCGTTGAAGGCGCTGGCGCAGCACCCGCACCTGGCGCGTCCGCACGCGGAGGAGCTCGACGACGGCGACTTCACACACCCCGTCGCGCTGGAGCTGTGGCGCACGATGACGACGGTCGGCCTCCCGGCGCAGCCCGACCCGACCTTCGTGCCACGGGTGTCCGACGCGCTCGTCTCCGACGACCTGCGGCGCGTGCTCTCCGTCGCCGCGATGGAGCCGCTCAGCTCGACAGAGGGGGCCACGGCGCGCGTCGTCGCGGCGATCATGACGCGGCTGCGGCTGCTCACGGTCGGACGCCAGGTCAACGACCTGCGCTCCAAGCTGCAGCGCACCGACCCTGCCGAGCAGCAGGAGGAGTACCGCGCGGTCTTCACCGACCTGCTCGCGCGGGAGGCGGAGTTCCGTCAGCTGCGCAACCGCACCTTGGGCGGCGAGTAGTCCCCAGGCCCGCCCGCACGGGCGGGTCCGGCGGGCGGGTGTCCACAGGCGGCGGGGTCGTGCTGGAGCCGGTGCGGCCCGGCGCCGAGGGTGGAGCCATGGACCTGGTGCGCCGTCTGCTGGGCGAGCCGTCGCTCACCGCGGAGGAGGAGCATCGGTTGGCCGTCCTCGCGCGTGGGGGTGACGACGACGCGCGGGCGGTGCTGCTGCGCCGGTCGTTGCGCCTGGCGGCCCTGCGGGTGTGGGCGCTGGGCTTCCGGGGCGACGACGTGGACGACGCGCTGCAGGTGGCCGTGCTGGCCCTGATGTCGGCCGTGGCCTGCTTCGATCCCGACCGTGGCGCCCGGCTCGCGACGTACGCGTGGCCGTGGATCACCCGGGCCCTGCACGCCCATCGCGAAGCGCGTCCAGAGGTGCCCCACGACGTCGTCCCGGAGCCGCGTGGTCCTCACGTCGACGGCGTGGAGGGCGTCGTCGCCGGACACCTGGCCGGCCTCCCGCCTCGTGAGCGAACCGTGCTCATGGCCCGGTTCAGCACGACGCCGGAGGGCGCCTGCCCGACCCCGTGGGTCGACGTCGCGAGCCGCCTCGACCTCCCTGTCTCGACGGTGCGTCGGATTGGTGACCGGGCCCTGTCGAGACTGCGCGAGGGGGTTGGTAGAGTTACCGACCGTGCTCCCCGAGTGGGAGACATTCCCCCGTAGCTCAATTGGCAGAGCATTCGACTGTTAATCGAAGGGTTATTGGTTCGAGTCCAATCGGGGGAGCACGCTGCCCGCCAGGGCGACGAGAAGGGGACCGACGCAGCAGCGTCGGTCCCCTTCTCGCGTCAGCGGCCCCCTGCTGTCGTTCAGCGGCCGAGGAGCGCGTCCATGCCCACCGCGAACGCGGCGGCGAGGCGGACGTCCACCCGGGGGTCGGGCACGGAGACCTCGTAGCGGTCGCGCACCGACGTCGCGCGCTCGACCGAGAGCAGCGGCTGGCCGGTCGCGTCGTCGACGACGTCGAAGTGCATCTTCAGGAAGGGCAGATCGGTGAAGCGGCGCAGCACCGCGACGAGCTGACTGCGCTCCTGGCCGGTGCCGACGAAGCTGTCGCCCTCGAGCGTGAAGGTGGTGCGCATCAGCGAGGCGCCGAACTGCTTGCGGAAGGTGCCGAGGGGCGTGCCGTCGGCCGCGACGACGTCGTAGGCGCCGCGCAGCTCCATCACGTTGCGGGCGCCGAACGTGAACGCCTCCTGCCGCCGGGACTCGTCGGTGTAGAACGTCACCTTCTCCTTGAGCGCGAGGCGCTTCTGCTGCGCGACGGCGAGGAGGGCGCCGTCGGGGCCGACGACCTCGTAGCGGTTGGTGGTCATCGCCAGCTTCTGGTTGACGGTGAACGACGGGACGTGCTGCACGGTGGTCACGCCGAGAGCCTAGGGGCTCGAGAGGCCGTTCAGTGGTCGATCATGCCGAGCAGTCCCACGACGAAGGCTGCGGCCAGGCGCACGTCGACGCGGGGGTCGGGCACGTCCACGGCGTACGTCGAGCGCTCGAGGAAGCCGCTGCGCTCCTGCGCCGTGCCCGCCAGCCCCTCCGCCTCGAGCACGAAGGTCGTGCGGACGAGGCTGCGGGCCGCCTGCTTGCGGAAGGACCCGAGCGGACGACCGTCGGCGGCGACGACCACGTGACGTGCCCCGAGGTTCGGGCGGCCACGGACCTCGCTGCGGAACGTCTCGCGCGTGCGGGCCTCGTCGGTGTGGAACACGGTGGTCGCCCCCGGTCCCCACGAACGACGACGTTCGGCGAAGGCCAGGGTCGCACCAGTGGGGTCGAGGACCTCGTGCCGCTCGGCGCGCAGGGCCGGACGCCCCCGCACGAGGAAGGCGGGCACGTGATGGACGCCATGGGTCGTGTCGTACTGGTCGGGCACGTCAGTCGCCCCACGTCATCGACACGACCTCGAACGCGGCCGCGTGGGTGACGCCCATGCGGGTGCCGAGAGGCCGCGACATCCCCTCGAGGAACGCGGCGGCGTCGAAGTGCTCCCAGCCGAGCCCGTCGATGTAGGCGCGGTGGGCCTCCAGTGACGCGACCCCGCGGTCGAAGGTGGCGGAGGTGTCGACACCGTGCGTCGCGGCGGGGGAGCCGGACACCCACACCTGCCGGACGCCGCCCCAGGGCTCGAGCCCGTCGAGCAGCTGCTCGCGGTGGATCCACCGGTTGCCGGCGTCCTGCACGGCGTGGATGGTCGAGCGCCCGACGGCCACGTGGTCGGCCTGGTTCGGTGCGGTTCCGCCCCAGGTGTCGTGGTGGTTCACGGTGACGACGACGTCGGGCCGGTGCTGTCGGACCTGCTGGGCGATCGCGGCCCGCAGGGCCACGGTCTGCTCGACGACGCCATCGGGGAAGCCGAGGAACTCGACGACGTCGACGCCGACGATGCGCGCGGACTCGACCTGCTCGGCCTCGCGCTGCGTCCGGCACTCCTGGGGCGCGAGGGCGTCGATGCCGGCTTCCCCGCTCGTGACCATGCAGTAGACGACGGTCTTGCCCTGCTCGGTCCAGCGGGCGACGGCGGCAGCGGCGCCGAACTCCACGTCGTCGGGGTGGGCGACGACGACGAGCGCCCGCTCCCAGTCCTCGTCGAGCGGAGTGAGCGGGACGGGCGCCTCGTCGGTCATGGCGTCAGGCTACGGGGCGCGGCTAGGGTCGGGCCATGGCTGAGCAGCAGTGGCCGACGCAGGGACCCGCGTCGTACTTCCCGTCGATCGAGAAGCGCTACGGCGAGAGCATCGAGCACTGGCTCGACCTCCTGCGCGGGCTCGGCGACGTCGCGCACATGGAGAAGGTGGCGTACCTGAAGAACGAGCACGGGCTCGGCCACGGCCACGCCAACGCGCTCGTGGCCTGGCTCAAGCAGCACCCCGAGGGCTGAGGTCGCTCAACCCTCGGCACGGGGGCGGCTGACACGTGCCACGAGGCGTTCGAGCGGCCCCCGCCCGACGAATGCGACCCAGAGCGTCGCCAGCACGAGCAGGCCGACGCTGGTGCTTGCCCAGACGGTGTTGCTGACGCCGACGTACCCGCCGAAGGGACCGCCGGCCAGCGCGGTGAGCAGGAGCAGGTGTCCGGTGTAGGCCGTCAGCGGCATGGAGCCCAAGGCCGCGAGGGGGAGCAGCACGGCACGCAGTCGTCGGGCGAGGAGCAGGCAGAGTCCGATGACGGCGACTGCGAGCCCGCCGGACCCGACGATCTCGGGGGCACCGGCCGTGTGCGGCTTGTACTGCATCGCGGTGCTCCACACGTGCTGGATCTCGTCGGACTGCTCGAGCCGGGTGAGGTAGCCGGGCTCGTTGGTGGGGTTGCCGAGGTCGTCGGTGTAGGTCCAGGCCTGGTCGGAGGAGGCGTCGTCGGAGGACGAGCCGCAGGCGGCGAGGGGGAGGGCGAGGGCCACGGCGACGGCTGCGGCGAGGCGTCGGGGCGTGAACGTGCGTCGGATCATGGAGGGGAGCCTAACCTAGGTCAGCCTTACCTGAGCAAGGGATGTCCCAGGCGACCGACGTGAGGTGGACCACCCGTGAGGTCGGGGTGTCGGCCGCCGGACGGTCGATGCTCGACAGCGGTCCCCATCGGGCGCACGATGGGGACGTGGACCGCAGCAGCGTCGTCGTCTCGCGCGAGGTCACCGCCTCGCCCTCGGTGGTGTTCGGCCTGCTCGCCGACCCGCGGCGCCACCCCGAGATCGACGGCTCGGACATGGTGCGCGCCGACGACGGCGCCTCCCCCGTCACCGCCGTCGGACAGGTGTTCCGGATGCACGTCCACCACCCGCGCGCCGGCGACTACCGCACCGACAACCTCGTCACACGTTTCCTGCGCGACGTCGAGGTGGCCTGGCGCACCGGACCGGTCGACGGCACCCCGCCGGGCTGGGAGTGGCGGTGGCGCGTCGACGCGACGGCCGCGGGAAGCCTGGTGTCGCTCACCTACGACTGGTCCGACGTCGACGACCCCGAGATCCACCGCAGGGTCGGGGGCTTCCCCGCCGTCCCCGTGACCGCGCTCGAGCGGACGCTCGAGCGTCTCGAGGCGGTCGTCGCATGACCCTCCACCGGCGCTCCAGGCCCGAAGGGATCAGCGTCGGCCAGCCGCGAGGAGCTCCTCGACCGTCACCAGCTTGACCCGCGGGCGTCCGGACGCGCGGCCGGCGTCGACCTCGTGGCGCTCGATGGCGCGCACCCCCGGGGCCTGGACGAGGTCGGGCTGACGCTTGCGCAGGAGCCGGGCGAACGCGCGTCCCGACCGGGCAGGGCGGGGCAGTCGGTGCTCCGCGGCGTCGGCCAGCAGGGTCGTGACGGTCTCTCCGGCGCAGATGCGGTTCGCGCCGATGCCGCCCGTCGACCCGCGCTTCGCCCAGCCGACCACGTAGGCGCCGGGGACGGCCTCGCCCGTGGCCGGGTCGACGACGCGTCCGTCGGCGTTCGGGATGATGCCGCGCTCGGCGTCGAACGGCAGGCCCGGCACGGGGCGGCCGCGGCGCCCGATGGAGCTGACGAGCAGGCGGGTGGGCGCCTCGACCTCGCCCGCCGCGCCGGATGGCCTCGAGGGCGTGGTCGGCGATCTCCGTGCCGGCGAGCCGCTCGGGGTCGCTCAGCAGGATGCGGGCGATGTCGAGCGCAACGTTGCCGTTGCCGACGACGAACACGCGCGCGCCGTCGACGCGGATCGCGTCGCCGGGGACCTCGGGGTCGCCGTTGTACCAGGAGACGGTCTCGGTGGAGCCGTGCACGCCGTCGAGGTCCTCGCCCTCGATGCCGAGCCGACGGTCCTCGGGCGCGCCGATCCCGTAGACGACGGCGTCGTGGTGCTCGAGCAGCTCGGCGTGGCTGACGTGGCGGCCGACCTCGACGTTCATGAACAGCGAGGTGCGCGGGTGCTCGTACGTCCAGGAGAACGTGTCGCCGACCCGCTTGGTCTCGCCGTGGTCGGGGGCCACGCCCGCGCGGAGCAGACCGCCGGGCACCGGCAGACGGTCGACGAAGGAGACGTCGGCGTCGGTCGCGGCGAGCAGCTCGCGGGCGGCGTAGGTGGCTGCCGGACCTGTGCCGACGACCGCCACGCGCAGGCCGGTGGGGACGCCGGGGCGCACCCGGGCGTGCGTCTGCTCCTTCGCGACCGCTCGGTCGGGGCGCTCGGCGTAGTAGGCGGCGTTGAGCTCGGCGAAGACCTCCTCGCCTCCGCGGAGGATCTCGATCGGCTTGATGGCCGAGGCGGGGCAGGCGTCGGCGCACGCGCCGCAGTCGATGCAGGCGCGCGCGTCGACGTAGAGGATGTCCGTGTGGCCGAAGTCGGGCTCGCCCGGGGTCGGGTGGATGCAGTCGACGGGGCAGACCTCGACGCAGGACGCGTCGGAGCAGCAGCTCTGGGTGATCGCGAAGGGCATGGGCGGATCAGAGCATGTGGACGCGGCGGTAGAGCCGCTTGGCCGCAGGCGTCAGCAGGCCCGCCTCGGACAGGAAGTCCATGAGGTGGACGCACGACAGGCGCATGAGCGCATGGTGGTGCTCGTTGTTCTTGGCCGCCGCGACGGCCTCCTTCACGTCGAGACCGGCCTCGGCGTACACGTCGGGCTGCACCAGGCTCTTGACGATGAAGTAGCCGACGCTGGCGATCTGCAGCGCGCTGGCCTTGCGCCGCACCTCGGAGATGCCGCGCATCGCCTCGATGGTCTCGTGACGCGCGAACTTCATGTGGCGCGACTCCTCGACCACGTGGATCTTGCAGATCGTCTTGACCTGCGGGGCGACCGACGCACCGCGCATCCAGTCGCGCTGCATGACGTCGAGGACCTCCTCGGCGACGAGGATGGAGGTGTAGGCCACCTCGTTGCGCGCGGTCAGCTTGAGCAGCTTGGCCGCCTGGTGCAGACGCGGGTGCGGCAGGTAGGAGCGGCCGGCGATCAGCTGCGCACCCTTGGCGAACATGATCGAGTGGCGGCACTCGTCGGCGATCTCGGTCAGCGCGAACTGGAACTCGCTGCTCGCGTAGTCCTTGTCGTAGATGTCGACGAGGAGCATCTGCTGGAGCAGCATCTCGAACCAGATGCCGATGCTCGCGACGCTGGCGGCCTCGTGACGCGTGAGGGTCGCGCGCTGCTCCGGGCTCATGCGCTCCCAGATGTCGGTGCCGTACAGCGTGCACCACTCCGGGTTCACGCCGTCGTGCAGCGGGTCGAGCGGGGCGTCCCAGTCGACCTCCTTCTCGGGGTCGTACGAGAGCTGGGCCGACGAGGAGAGCAGACGCTCGAGCACACCGTCGCGCTCGACCTCGGCGCGGAAGGCGGCGGCGTCCTGCTCCGGGCTGGGTGCGGTGATCGTCATGGTGGGACTCCTCGACTCGACAGCGATGATGTGACATCGGGAGTGTCACATCCGTACCCACGGTATGCCCGGGGTGGCGGAAGCGCAAGAGACACACGTCACCCGCCGTTCGTCCCCGCGCCTCGTCGAGGATTCCCAGGTGGACCTGGGAATCCGCGATCAGCACGGAGAGCTTTCCGTGCGCCGCTGAGATGTCCGTGCCTCGCGGGAGATTCCCAGGTCGACCTGGGAATCTGCGGACTGCGGGTCAGCGCTGGGCGTCGAGGAAGGTGCGGGCGAGCGGGGCGGGGGCGCGGGCGAGCCAGGCGTCCTCGACGGCCGCCGCGAGCCGTGCGGGGTCGACGACGTCGAGCTCGACGAGGTAGCCGGGGTGGTGGGTTAGGTGCTCGATGGTGAACAGGCCGGGCGCGCCCTCGCCGAGGATGGCGTCGCGCTCGGCGAGGTCCTCGGTGCGCAGGCCGACGATGTCGCCCTGGGGCACGCGAGCGTCGCCGAGGCGTCGCAGGTCGGCCTGCGTGAAGGGCCGCACCCAGCAGAACACCGCCTTGTCCACGAACCAGGCGCGGTTGCGGAACGTGGTGCCCTCGCTCACCGACGGCAGGGCGGTGCACAGACGCTCGACGTCGGCGAGGGTGGGCACGGGTCCAGCGTCGTGCGGGGCGGTCGGCCCGTCAACCCTCGCCGAGCCTCGTCGACCCCTCTCCCCCACCCCAGGACGCGACGAGGCCCGCCGTCCCGGGGGGACGACGGGCCTCGGTCGTGGTGCGGCTGACTCAATGGCTGTGCCCGGCGTGGGCGTCCCCCTCGTCGTCGGCGGGCTTGTCGGCCACGAGCGTCTCGGTCGTGAGCAGCATGGCGGTGATCGACGCGGCGTTGGCCAGCGCGGAGCGCGTGACCTTGACCGGGTCGAGGATGCCCTGCGCGAGCAGGTCGCCGTACTCGCCGGTGGCGGCGTTGTAGCCCTCGCCGCTCTCGCGGACCTTGGACACGACGACCTCGCCGGAGACGCCGCCGTTGCGGGCGATCCACTCCAGCGGGGCGTCGGCGCCGATGCGCACGATGCGCACGCCGACACCCTCGTCGCCGGTGAGGCCGAGGTCGTCGTCGAGCACGGACACGGCGTGGACGAGGGCGGAGCCGCCGCCGGCGACGATGCCCTCCTCGATGGCCGCGCGGGTCGCCGAGACGGCGTCCTCGATGCGGTGCTTCTTCTCCTTCAGCTCCACCTCGGTGGCGGCGCCGACCTGGATGACGCACACGCCGCCGGCCAGCTTCGCGAGCCGCTCCTGCAGCTTCTCGCGGTCCCAGTCGGAGTCGGTGAGCTCGATCTCGGCCTTGATCTGGTTGACGCGGCCCTCGACCTCGGCAGCGTCGCCGCCGCCGTCGATGATCGTCGTGTCGTCCTTGGTGACGACCACGCGTCGGGCGGTGCCGAGCACCTCGAGGCCGACCTGGTCGAGCTTGAGGCCGACGTCGGGGGTGACGACGGTCGCGCCGGTGAGGGTCGCGATGTCCTGGAGCATCGCCTTGCGGCGGTCGCCGAACGCGGGCGCCTTGACGGCGACCGAGGTGAACGTGCCGCGGATCTTGTTGACGACCAGGGTCGAGAGCGCCTCGCCCTCGACGTCCTCGGCGATGATGAACAGGCTCTTGTTGGCCGCGATGACCTTCTCCAGCAGCGGGAGCAGCTCGGCGACCGAGCTGATCTTGCCCTGGTTGACGAGCACGTAGGGGTCGTCGAGGACGGACTCCATGCGCTCGGTGTCGGTGACCATGTAGGGCGACAGGTAGCCCTTGTCGAACTGCATGCCCTCGGTGAAGTCGAGCTGCGTGCCGAGGGAGTTGGACTCCTCGACGGTGATGACGCCGTCCTTGCCGACCTTGTCGAACGCCTCGGCGATGAGCTCGCCGATGTGCGCGTCGCGCGAGGAGACGGTGGCGACGTCGGTCATGTCCTTGATGTCGTCGACGTCGCGGGCGACCTCGTGCAGGCGCTCGGAGACGGCCTTGACGGCGGCCTCGATGCCCTTCTTGAGGCCGACCGGGTTGGCGCCGGCGGCGACGGCGCGCAGGCCCTCGTGGACCATCGCCTGGGCGAGCACGGTGGCCGTGGTGGTGCCGTCACCGGCGACGTCGTTCGTCTTGGTGGCGACCTCCTTGGCGAGCTGGGCGCCGAGGTTCTCGAACGGGTCGTCGAGCTCGACCTCACGGGCGACGGTGACGCCGTCGTTCGTGATGGTGGGGGCGCCCCACTTCTTGTCGAGCACGACGTAGCGGCCCTTGGGGCCGAGGGTGACCTTGACGGTGTTCGCGAGGGCGTCGACGCCGCGCTCGAGCGCGCGGCGTGCGTCCTCGTCGAACTCGAGGATCTTGGGCATGATGATGCCTTCCTACGAAACGACTGAATGGTGGTGTCCGGCGGGAGCCGGAGGTGGCGCGTCAGCACGGTCCTGACGCGCATGGGGCCCGACCGGCAAGGCGCGTGAGCGACGGCGACCCGTTCTTGGTCGTCGAGCGAGCAGCAACGCCGCCGGTCGGGAGCCCAGGTGCGTCAGGAGACGACGGCGAGGACGTCGCGGGCGGAGAGGATGAGGAACTCCTCGCCCGAGTACTTGACCTCGGTTCCCCCGTACTTGCTGAAGATGACCTTGTCGCCGACGTTGACGTCGAGCGGGACGCGGTTGCCGGAGTCGTCGATGCGGCCGGGGCCGACCGCGACGACCTCGCCCTCCTGGGGCTTCTCCTTGGCGGTGTCCGGGATGACGAGCCCGGAGGCGGTGGTCTGCTCGGCCTCGACGGCCTTGATGACGAGACGATCCTCGAGCGGCTTGATGGTGACCGACACTGGTCGACCTCCCCTTCAACGATGTGGTGAGTGACGGATGTACGTGATGGGTGTGCACGCCGTCGCGGGGGCCGTGCACGGGTTGGCAGTCTCAGGGTTCGAGTGCCAGTTCAGAATCTAGCACTCACCCCTCTCGAGTGCTAAGGGGTGTTCGCGGGCGGCGGACACGCGTCGTCGAGCCCGGCGGGGGTGCCGGGCCGTGGGCGGCGGGATGCCCCGCCTGCCACGATGGCGTCGTGGACCTGGTGACGTTCGAGCGGCTGCAGACCGACGAGGGTCGGGCGCTGGTGGCGGAGGTGCACGAGGGCGCGGGCCGGGAGTCCGATCTCGCGCTCGGCACGCGGCTGCGCAAGGTGCACGACGTGGAGCTGGTGGCGGCGGCGGTGACGCAGAACCACCTGCGGGGGCTGGCGCGGGCCAAGCTGGGCGACGACGCGGCCGCCATGTTCTTCACGCACGACGCGCTGCAGCAGGCGACGCGTGGCACGGTCGCGACGCTGCGCGCCGAGCGTCTGGCTGCGTCGGGGGCGTCCGCGGTGTGCTGCGATCGCCTCGGCGAACCTGCGTGCGCTCGGGCTCGAGGGTGAGGTGGTGTGCGCCGACGCGGCCGACGTCGTGCCGACCGCGTCGGAGGTGGTGTTCCTCGACCCCGCCCGTCGCGACGACCGTGGGCGGGTGTTCGACCCGGAGGCGATGAGTCCGCCGTGGTCGGTGGTCGAGGAGCACCTGTCGGGGCGCGCCGTGGTGAAGACGCTGCCGGGGATCCCGCACGCGCTCGTCCCCGACGGCGTGGAGGCGGAGTGGGTCAGCGACGGGGGCGACCTCGTCGAGGCGTGCCTGTGGGGTGCGGGGCTCGACCTGACCGACCGCGCGCCGCGGCGGGCGTCGGCACTGCCCGGCCCGCACGAGCTGACCGGCGACGGCGCGCCCGGTGACGTCGGCGAGCTCGGCGGCTGGCTCCACGAGCCCGACGACGCGGTGATCCGCTCCGGCCTGGTGGGGGCGCTGGCCGAGGAGCTCGACGGGCAGCTGGTCGACCCGCGGATCGCGTGGGTGACGACCGACGTCGAGGTGCGGCACCCGCTGGCCCGATCGTTCCGCGTCGTGGCGGAGCTGCCGTTCCGCGAGAAGCAGCTGAAGGCCGCCTTGGTCGCGCGCGACGTCGGCACCCTGACCGTGAAGAAGCGCGGCGTCGACGTCGTGCCCGAGGTGCTCGTGCGCCGCCTGCGCCTGAAGGGCTCGCAGCGCGCCACGGTCGTGCTGACGCGCGTGGACGACAAGGCCGTCGCCCTCCTCGTCGACCCCCTCCCCCGCTGACCGTCGTCGCGCAGGGCCCGCGCGGACCCCGCAGCACAGGACCGTTTGCGTGGGGCCCCACGTAAACCGGCTCGCCCCACCGCAAACATGCGCCTGATCCGCACGTTTGCGTGGGGCCCCACGCAAACGTGCTCACGGCGTGGGGGTGGGGCGGGCGGGCCTAGGGTGGGGGCGTGCGCATCGACCTGAACGCCGACGTCGCCGAGTCGCCGGACGACCTCGCCCTCCTCGACGT
>LUMS01000308.1_pt1 | contig 26618 bp, 27 predicted proteins | sample 729711 | NCBI WGS metagenome assembly LUMS01 (sample SAMN03860298, study PRJNA289734) | marine metagenome | biome: seawater column; feature: ocean; material: water; isolation source: Red Sea water column Station 192 - depth 25m | place: Saudi Arabia: Red Sea | collected 2011-10-15 | depth 25 m | reverse complement strand
GTTTGCAGTATAGACTTTGATACATCTCCAACATAAAAATCATTAAAACCCTCAATAGAAATATGTTCATATGTATCACTCAATTTTTCAAGCTTTACTATCCCACTATGAAGATCTTTACCTACTTCCGACAACACGATTTTAGAATTTTCATGCCACATAAACATGGGTTCTAATGAATGTATGAAATAATCTTTCGTCGGCTGTGTTAAGGTGAACCCTTCTTTTGCGATATTAATCGGATATTCCATCAATTCATTTAACGGTAATGAAGCAAAATTCCTGTATACAAAATCTAAAATTTTATATATTCCAGGTATTGCAAAGGTATTGCCCCCTTTACATGTTTCAACATACCCTCCATATGTCATAGAAATCCTATGTTCATCATGATCATTTCCGTTAAACAATTCAGGAGCTACAAAGTATCCATCGATAGTATTAGTTGAATCAGTGTTTGAATCATAATATGACAACAAACCTGATGCAGTTGGTGATACAACACCTAAATCAGTTACCATTGACGTTAAGACACTTGTTATAAGTACATCTGCAGCATTTGGGTTCAAATCACTTATAGATTCTGCTGCTTTTGAGCTATATTCAGAAGTGCTCGCTAAAGAAACTTTCATTTAAACATTGTAGTTTATAAGTTTGTTATGCAAAAATGTATATGTAAATGAAACAAGACATAAAAAAATTTTCAAATAACATATATCAAATAGATGTTTTCATGGAAGACAAACCTGGCAGGATGTCTTGTTACTATATAGATTCATCTAATCCAATATTAATTGAAGTTGGTCCATCGAAGTCTTTTCCTTATTTGATTTCAAGTTTAGAAAGTTTAGGTATAAATGAAGTTAACAGATCTGCTATGACACATTTACATCTAGATCATGTAGGTGGAATCGGACATCTTGTTGAAAAGTATAAAGATCATTTTGTATACATTCATGAATTGGGACTAAAACATTTACCTAACCCAGAGAAATTATGGAAAGCAGTTTCTGAAGTATATACAGAAGATTGGCTGTCTTCTAATTGGGGTGAAATAAAACCAACACCATTAAATAATATACATTCACTTAAAGATAAAGAGTTGATCGATTTAGGTAATGGTAGAAAATTAGAAGCAATCTATGGACCCGGTCATGCAAAACATCACTATACATTTTATGATGCATATTCTAAAACACTATTTATGGGAGATACACTAGGATTAATTTATCCTCATGGAGACTTTGTTCAACCTAATCTTCCCCCACCAGATTTTAATAAAGAATTACTATTCAACACTTTAGATAAGTTATATACACTAGAAATTATAGAATTCTTGGTGTAGATGAAGTAACTATAAAAAATTATTTAGATAACGGAAATTTACAAATGCAAATTCAGGGAATTAAAAATTTTTTAAAAAATACTTAACTTAGTTCATTTATCTTACTTCGGAAGTAAATATGTATTGGAGCAATAAAAAATTCTGTAAGTATTCCAAAAAAGAAATATAGGTCAATCTCAACATTTCCTATTATTAGTAAAGAAATGATCCTTGATATAAGAACAATAGTCCACAATACAGTTAAAAAATTAAGGTAAAAAATATTTTGAGTACGTAAATATTGAATACAACCAAATGTACACATTAAATATAAACTTAATGGATATGTTAATAAATTTAAATGTCCATTACCTCCAGTATCAGCGATTGCTAAAACTTCAAGATATGTTTGTTGAAAAAATAGAAAAGTTGAATCAGGATAAAAAACTGAATAAATTACTAACAAAGAGCTATTAATTAACAAAAAAGACAAAAATAAATTTAAAAATTTTTTGTAATTCATAATAAGAAATTATAAAAGAAAAACCCCTAGTTTCCTAGGGGCTCTTCATTAAAAGTCGGCAGTGTCCTACTCTCCCAAGGGGTTGCCCCCCAAGTACCATCGGCGCTAATGGGCTTAACTTCCGTGTTCGGAATGGGAACGGGTGTATCCCCATTGCTATCACCACCGCAAATCTCTTCTTAAAAATTCTATAGCAAGCGTTCATGCTAGGTATTCAGCTCAAGCCCTCGACTTATTAGTATCAGTCAGCTACATACATTACTGTAATTACACTTCTGACCTATCAACCTCATGTTCTATAAGGAGTCTTAATCGGTTAACCCGATGAGAAATCTTATCTTAGAAGGGGCTTCGCACTTAGATGCTTTCAGCGCTTATCCTTTCCGATCGTAGCTAACCAGCCGTGCTCTTGGCAGAACAACTGGCACACCAGCGGATCGTTCATCCCGGTCCTCTCGTACTAGGGACAACTTTCTTCAAATTTCTTACGTGCGCGACGGATAGGGACCGAACTGTCTCACGACGTTCTGAACCCAGCTCGCGTTCCTCTTTAATAGGCGAACAGCCTAACCCTTGGGACCTGCTCCAGCCCCAGGATGAGAAGAGCCGACATCGAGGTGCCAAACACCCCCGTCGATATGGACTCTTGGGGGGTATAAGCCTGTTATCCCCGGAGTACCTTTTAGCCGATGAGCCATGGCGCACCCACATGCAACCATGGGATCACTAGTTCCTACTTTCGTACCTGCTTCACTTGTTTGTGTCACAGTCAAGCCACCTTTTGCACTTACACTCAATGCGTGATTGCCGTCCACGCTGAGGTGACCTTTGAGCGCCTCCGTTACTTTTTAGGAGGCCACCGCCCCAGTGAAACTGCCTACCAGACAATGTCCCTGATCCGGATAACGGATCTAGGTTAGAAGGTCAATATGAAGAAAGTGGTATCTCAAGGATGACTCCACAACCACTAGCGTGATTGTTTCAAAGTCTCCCACTTATCCTGCATACTGCACACCAACATTCAATATCAAGTTGCAGTAAAGGTTCCGGGGTCTTTCCGTCCTGTCGCGCATAGTGAGCATCTTTACTCACATTGCAATTTCGCCGAGTCTCTGGTTGAGACAGTACTCAAATCGTTACACCATTCGTGCAGGTCGGAACTTACCCGACAAGGAATTTCGCTACCTTAGGACCGTTATAGTTACGGCCGCCGTTTACTGGGGCTTAATTTCAAAGCTTCGCCGAAGCTAACCTCTCCACTTAACCTTCCAGCACCGGGCAGGTGTCAGAGGGTATACGTTGTATTAGAACTTTGCACCCTCCTGTGTTTTTGATAAACAGTCGCTTGAGTCTGATCACTGCGGCCCGTTCAAGCTTATAAAGTTAATTAATCACTTTACTTGGGCGTTCCTTCTCCCGAAGTTACGGAACTATTTTGCCGAGTTCCTTAACCAGAGTTCTCTCGCTCGCCTTAGTATTCTCTACTTGTCCACCTGTGTCGGTTTGGGGTACGGGCACTAAAAAAACTAACTAGAAGTTTTTCTTGGAAGTATGGAATCAATGACTTCGCCTAAAAGCGGCTCGGCATCATGTCTCAGAATATGTGACTAACGGATTTACCTATCAGTCTTCCTACACATTTACCCCAGGATAACCATCACCTGGGCTCATCTATCCTTCTCCGTCGCTCCATTGCTAACCTAGTAATATGTGGGTCGGTAGGCCCCGAAGGGCTTTCCTTAGCAACATATATTCGGTTTGGGCGCTTAATTAGTGGTACAGAAATATCAATCTGTTATCCATCGACTACGTCTCTCGACCTCGCCTTAGGTCCCGACTAACCCTGGGCGGACGAACCTTCCCCAGGAACCCTTGGACATTCGGCGGAAGAGATTCTCACTCTTCCTTCGCTACTCATGCCTACATTCTCACTTGTATGGTCTCCACAACTAACTTACGTTGCTGCTTCGCTGTCCATACAACGCTCTCCTACCGATCTTATCTCCTGGATATAAATATCAAGATTAATAAGATCCCATAGCTTCGGCAGTATGTTTAGCCCCGTTACATCTTCCGCGCGAGAACATTCGACCAGTGAGCTGTTACGCACTCTTTAAAGGAATGGCTGCTTCTAAGCCAACCTCCTGGCTGTCTGAACACTCTCACATCGTTTCACACTTAACATACATTTAGGGGCCTTAGCTGATGATCTGGGTTGTTTCCCTCTCGTCTATGGAGCTTATCCCCCATAGGCTCACTGCTATATTTATACACTTTGGCATTCGGAGTTTGACTGAGTTCAGTAAGCTTGTTGGCCCCCTAGCCCAATCAGTGCTCTACCTCCAAAGCGCAACATATAACGCTGTCCCTAAAGACATTTCGGAGAGAACCAGCTATCACCAAGTTTGATTGGCCTTTCACCCCTATCCACAGGTCATCCCCTGATTTTGCAACATCAGTGGGTTCGGGCCTTCACGAAATCTTACTTCCGCTTCACCCTGCCCATGGATAGATCACTTGGCTTCGGGTCTATCGCATGCGACTAGACGCCCTCCTACTGCTTGTAAGCTATTGGTTTCAGGTACTATTTCACTCCCCTCGCCGGGGTACTTTTCACCTTTCCCTCACGGTACTTGTTCACTATCGGTCGCTGGTCGTACTTAGCCTTACGAGGTGGTCCTCGCAGATTCACAAGGAATATCCTCCTTGCTACTTGGGATGACTCTAATAAGTAAAAGAATTTTCGAATACGTGACTGTTACACTCTATGGTTTAACTTTCCAGATAATTTTCCTAACTTATTTATTTGTAACTCATTGAAAGATCTGATGCTCTTTCTAAAGGACCCCACAACACCAAAAAAACAACGACATCAGTCTTGACATTAATTTGGTTTAGGCTCTTCCCGTTTCGCTCGCCGCTACTCAGGGAGTCGCTTTTGCTTTCCTTTCCTCTAGGTACTGAGATGTTTCACTTCCCCTAGTTCCCTCTACCTATCCTATATATTCAGATAGGAGTAATTTATTAAAATAAATTGGGTTTCCCCATTCGGACATCTACGGATCAAAGCTTGTTTGACAGCTTCCCGTAGCTTTTCGCAGTCTTCCACGTCCTTCATCGGCTTCCAGCGCCAAGGCATCCACCAATAGCCCTTAGTAGCTTGAACTATATGAATACTTTGCAATTGCGCTTGCTATACAATTTTCAAAAAGCCAATTTGACTTTTTCACAGCTGAGTAATGTATCAGTCTTGTAGACAACCGACGATTGACCTTAGAACCGAAGTTCTATGCTCCTTAGAAAGGAGGTGATCCAGCCGCACGTTCCCGTACGGCTACCTTGTTACGACTTAGTCCCAGTTACCGACCCTACCTTCGACAGCTTCCTCCCAAAAGGGTTGGACCACTGGCTTCGGGTATTGCCGACTTCCGTGACTTGACGGGCGGTGTGTACAAACCCCGAGAACGTATTCACCGCAACTTTGCTGATTTGCGATTACTAGCGACTCCAACTTCAAGGAGTCGAGTTGCAGACTCCTATCCGAACTGAGACAAGCTTTAAGAGATTTGCTCCACCTCGCGGTATTGCGACTCGTTGTACTTGCCATTGTAGCATGCGTGCAGCCCTGGACATAAGGGGCATGATGACTTGACGTCGTCCCCACCTTCCTCCGGTTTATCACCGGCAGTCTCCTATGAGTCCCCAACTAAATGCTGGCAACATAGGACAGGGGTTGCGCTCGTTGCGGGACTTAACCCAACATCTCACGACACGAGCTGACGACAGCCATGCACCACCTGTATAGGGCGCTAATGCACACTATATCTCTATAGCTAGACCCTATATGTCAAGTCCAGGTAAGGTTCTACGGGTATCATCGAATTAAGCCGCATGCTCCGCCGCTTGTGCGGGGTCCCGTCAATTCCTTTGAGTTTTAGTCTTGCGACCGTACTCCCCAGGCGGGATACTTAACGCGTTAGCTACGACACAGAAATCGTTAATCCAATTCCTACGTCTAGTATCCATCGTTTACAGCTAGGACTACCAGGGTATCTAATCCTGTTTGCTCCCCTAGCTTTCGCTCCTCAGCGTCGATAGCGGCCCAGTGAGCTGCCTTCGCAATTGGTGTTCCTCCGAATATCTACGCATTTCACCGCTACACTCGGAATTCCACTCACCTCTACCGTATCCTAGTCACAACAGTATCGATCGACATTTCAGGGTTGAGCCCTGAACTTTCACGACCGACTTGTTGAACCGCCTACGAGCTCTTTACGCCCAATAAATCCGGACAACGCTCGCCCCCTACGTATTACCGCGGCTGCTGGCACGTAGTTGGCCGGGGCTTCTTGTGGAGGTACCGTCATTTTCTTCCCTCCTGAAAGTGGTTTACAAACCTAGATCCGTCATCCCACACGCGGTGTCGCTGCGTCAAGCTTTCGCTCATTGCGCAATATTCCCTGCTGCAGCCTCCCGTAGGAGTCTGGGCCGTGTCTCAGTCCCAGTGTGGCTGATCGTCCTCTCAGACCAGCTATCCGTCGTAGCCTTGGTGAGCTTTTACCTCACCAACTAGCTGATAGAACGCGAGCTCATCTTAGTTCGGCTGACCTTTCCTTTTGATTTCATGCGAAATGTAAAGAATATCAGGTATTAATCCGAGTTTCCTCGGGCTATCCCTGTAACTAAGGTAGATTGCTCACGCGTTACTCACCCGTTCGCCGCTCAGTCATTTTCTGTAGTAAACTACTGAAAAGCTTCGCTCGACTTGCATGCATAAGGCGCACCGCCAGCGTTCGTCCTGAGCCAGGATCAAACTCTCCAACATAATCTTTGAATAATTTAAATCTGACCAAAGAATCAACATGGGTTTTACCCATTTCAACTTAAAAAAGTTGAATCAACTTAGTTAAAAGTTGACAAAAAAAGAGTGCTAGATATTTCTATCTGCACTACCGGCGTTCATACATTACTCAGTTGTCAAAAAGCCAATTTTTTTCGTATATTTAGATTAACATAACCTTGTTTAAGTGGTGTATTTATTTAATATTTATTGAAAAATAATTTCTTTTTCCTAATTTTAGAGTTTTTCCACAAATAAGGCTTTGCTCAATATCCAATTGGTTATGTTTTTGACCGTCTATGGTAAAACTACCAGCTGTTATCAATCTTCTTGCTTCAGAGTTAGATTTTGTAATATTTAAATCAGTAAAAACCTTAGGTAAATGAAGAATTTCAATGTTATCTACATAATATTCAGGTATTTCATCTGGTACATCTTTGTTAATTGTGACATTTTTAAATTGATCTTCAGCTTCTAGTGCATCATTCTTAGAATATAATTCTGTTACTACTAATTCACCAAGTAATTTCTTATATTCAAATGGATTTTGATTTTCTTTAAGTACACTATTTTTCATCTTGTTAATTTCATCAAGCTCTAAATCAGTTAACATAGTGAAATATTCCCACATAATATTGTCAGGTATACTCATAATTTTCCCATAGATGTTAGATGGAGTGTCAGTAACTGAAATATAATTATTAAGCGACTGAGACATTTTTTTATTTCCATCTGTTCCGACTAATAATGGAAATGTCATAGCAATTTGAGGTTTTTGAATGTAAAATTTTTGTACTTCTCTTCCTAACATTAAATTCCAAAGTTGATCATGGCCACCAATTTCAATATCAGCTTTTACAGCTACAGAATCGTAGCCTTGAAATAGTGGATAAAAGAATTCCATTAAGGATATGGGATTTCCGTCTTTGTACCTATTAGCGAAATCGTCACGTTCTAGCATTTGAGCCAAAGTTGTTGATGATGATAAATGAACTAATTCTGATGTCGACAACTTCGATAACCAATCTTTATTACTTACAATTTCTAGATTCTCTTCATTTAAAATATCTTTAATTATTGGTAGCACCCCTTTTGAATTATCATCTATTTGATTTTCTTCTAATTGAGTTCTAGTTTCTGACTTGCCCGAAGGGTCACCAACTTGTGCAGTGAATTCGCCTAATATTAAAACAGCAGTGTGACCATAATCTTGAAATTTTCGTAAAGCTCTTAATATTGCATACCATCCTAGAGTTACATCAGGAGCTGTTGGGTCTACACCTAATTTAATTCGTAAAGATTTTTTATTTTTTAATAAATCATCAAGAGAATCTTTCGGTGTAATTGCACTTGCTCTTTCAATTAGATACTTCATTTTAAAATTAATGTGAATCTCCAAAGATTCTTATCATTCCTCTTTGCATTTTTTCTTGGTCTAGCTATAGCTTGATCTAAGGGATGAATTCTTGGTGACAAGTCCACAATTCCAGTAAGTAAATTATATCCATCGAACGTATCATCTATGCCTAAACCTTTTGTTATATTGCCAGGACCATTTAAATTATCAGTTTTCATTTTTGTTTTACGTCTCTTTTCAATGACCTTTTAGCCAATCAATATTTTTCCAGATTTAATTAAGACAGCTTCGCCAGAACCTTTTTTTCCAGTTAACAAAAATAATCCTCTGTTTGAACCATAAGACCTTAATACACTCATATAGGGAGGTCCTAATGTTAATGATGTGGGAATATTTTTATAGGTATTAAATAATGCCATCTTATCTGTATTTTTTCTTCCATAGGCCTCTGTTTCCGTAATCATAATTTCAACAAATTTGTTTTTAATAGTTGTAGATAGACGCATTCCTAAAATATCAACAGCAGCTTTTGAAGAGCTCTGTGAAAGTGTTTTTAGTACTCTGTTATTTAAACCTAATGTTTCCATTACTCTCCTTTTTCATTGAGAGTAATATTAAATTTTGAAGTTAATTTATCAACAATCATATTAAGTATCTCAGTATTCTCTTTTTCATTGTATGTTTTTTCATAGCTTCTAGTAATTATTCTAATTCCTAAATTACGAGTTTTCTCAAAAGCATAATCATCAAATACTTTTATAGAATTTTCATTATTTTGTAGTAAGTTTTCAACTTCTTGAATTAAGTCATTTGCATTTAAATCTCTATTTACTTTAAAAGACAAATCAAATTTAATAAAGGGATAGTGCGATAATGGCTTGTAATTAGTAATATTTAAGCCTTCAAAGTTTAGTTCTTCTAAATATATTTGGGACAAAAACAGATTTTCAGATAAATCTAGTTCCTCTTTAAGTAGATAAGATAACTGTCCAGTATGTCCTACTAATTTGTTATCTGCCATAATTAAATAGGAGTTGTTTTGATGAAATCCAGGTTTTGAAAGTTGTTCGAAACTTACTCCAGGTAAAATTTTTCTCAGCAAAGAAGCAATGTATTGCATTGGGTTAATATCGGAGTTGTTATCTGGAACTAAAAATCCAAGAGTATAATCCTGTTTAGGTATCTTTTTATAATTTTTGTTTGTTGAATTGTTTATTTATCTCAAAGTATTTTCCAGAAAAACTATTTTGATCGTAATTAAATTTGTATGTTTTGATTAACGAATAATATAAATTTGTTCGTAAATACTCTTGGGTTTGATCTATAGGGTTTAAAACTTTGACTCCTTCTTTATCAGGATCAAAAAATTCATTGTATTCTTTTTGAGTAAAAGATAAAGATTGGGTTTCATTAAATTTTTCTAAACTTAATTTATCTATAAAATATTTACGTACATTCCAATAATTTCCAACTTGATTTAAATTATTTCCTATTGGTAGCGTTGATTTAAAATTATTAAATCCATAATGTTTAGCTATCTCCTCAATTAAGTCAATTGGTCGTTCTAAATCATATCTCCAACTTGGTTGTTTAAACTTTATAGTATCTTTTTTGATTTCACTCTCTATGGATAATGATTTAAGTGTTGATGTAATGAATTTATTGTCAATAACTTGACCAAGTATAGATTCTATTAAACTTGTTTCGAAAGTAATAAAATTTTCACTTTCAGTTTGTTTAGAGCTATCTGAAATTTCGCTGTATTGTATATTTTCATCTAATTCATACAGATTAGTAAATCTTTTTAAACCATAAGCTTGTATATTTCTGTCTATACCGCGTTCAAACCGAACCGAGGCGTCTGAAATTAAATTTAATTTCCTTGAAGTTTTCATTATTGAAACTTTGTCAAAGTAAGCACTTTCTATAAGAAGATTTCGTGTTTCATTAGTTACTTCTGTATCAAAACCACCCATTACTCCTGCTAATGCTATCGGTTCATTATTATCCGTTATAATTAAATCGTCATTATCTAAAGTTCTTATTTGCTCATCAAGAGTCTTAAGTTTTTCACCTTCTTTAGCTTTTCTAACTGATATGGTTCCGTACAGTTTATCTCTATCAAAAGCGTGCAAGGGCTGACCAATGTCATGTAATACATAATTTGTATAATCAACTACATTATTTATTATTCTTACGCCTATATTCGACAATCTGTATTTAATAAGAAAGGATGAATCTTTAATCGAGATATTTTCAATTTCTATAGATTGATAGGATGAACAAAGTTTTGACTTTCCACTATTAACTTTTAATACGGGTTTCAATTTTGGATTTAATGGCTTTTCAATCTTTTTAAGTTTTTTATTAAAGTATGTAGACAATTCACGAGCAATTCCTAGATACGACATGCAATCTCCTCTGTTTGGAGTGACCCCTACTTCCCAATATGAGTCTGTAGAATTATAAGTTTTTGATAAATCAGAACCTATTTTGAATGATTCGTCCAAAATTAAAATACCATCATGTTCATCCCATAAATTTAATTCTGAAGCGGAACAGATCATTCCATTCGACTCTACTCCTCTAATGTCTCGCTTGTCGATCTTAAAAGAATCTTTTATATAAGAATTAGGCAAGGCAACAGGAACAATTGCACCTTCTTCAAAATTCCATGCTCCACATACAATCTCATAGATCTTATTTCCTACATCAACTTTTGTAACTCTTACTTTATCTGCATTAGGATGTGGATATATTTCTAAAACTTTTCCAACAATAATATTTTTGTAATCCGGATTAATTAATTTGTAATCTTCAATTTCGAAACCTAATGATTCTAAGGCTGTTGATAAATCAGTATCATCAATATCTGTTAAATCTATCCAGTCTTGTAACCATGATCTTAATAATTTCATCAGAATTGTTCCAGAAATCTAATATCGTTTTCGTAGAAATTTTTAATATGATCAATTTTGTATCTTAACATTGCCAAACGTTCAATACCTACACCCCAAGCGAAGCCTTTGTATTCTTTTGAATAACCTACATTCTCAAGAACATTAGGATCAACCATACCACAACCAAGTATTTCAAGCCACGAGCCATCATTCCATTTAACTAATACTTCAGCGGATGGTTCAGTAAAAGGAAAAAAATGAGGAATAAATTTTGTTTCAATATTTTCACCAAAAAATTCTTTAGTAAAATACTCAAGAGTGCCTTTTAAGTCTGTAAAACTAAGATTTTTATCAATAGCCAATCCTTCTAATTGATGAAAAACTGGAGAATGTGTTGCATCTAATTGGTCAGATCTGAATACTCTACCAGGAGCAACTATATAAACAGGTGGATCATTTTGCTCCATATGTCTTATTTGTACAGTGCTTGTTTGAGTTCTTAAGAGTGTTTCTAAATCAGAATTAAGATAAATTGTATCCGATTCGTATCTAGCAGGATGCCAGTCAGGAGTGTTTAGAGCATCAAAATTATGCCACGAAGTCTCTGCTTCAGGACCATAAGCTACTTCATATCCAATAGATGAGAATATATTAACAACTTCATCCATAACTGATGAGAGTATATGTTTGTATGATCCTTCATTACGATTCCAATCAATGGTTATATCAGTAAATTCATCTTTCTCTTTTTTTTGAAAAGTATCTAATATAAATTGTTTTTTAGAAGATGCGATTTTTGATTCTATTTTTTTAGATAACTCTGTAAGTTTTTTTCCATATGTTTTCTTATCTTCATTTGATAAGGTAGGAAGTTTTTTTCGTTCTTCAGCTAGAAGTGAATCTTTACCTAAATAATCTTTAGAAATTTGATCATATTCATCTGGTAACGTGACTTCTGAAATTCTTAAATCTAAAGAAGCTAAAATCTTATCAAGATTTAACTCAGGCATCTAGATTCTTTTTTGCAACATCAACAAGTTTAGAAAAACCTTTAGGATCATTAACAGCTAAATCTGCAAGAATTTTTCTGTCGACTTTAATTCCTTCCTTGGTTAGTCCATTAATGAACTTTGAATAAGTCAAACCGTTTTGTCTTGCTGCTGCATTTATTCTTGATATCCATAATTTTCTAAAATCAGCTTTTTTATCTTTACGATGGGTAAATGCATCAGCTCCTGCATGCATTACCTGTTCTTTTGCTGCTCTTAATCTTTTACTTCTTGCACCCGTATAACCCTTGGCATTTTTAAGAACTTTCTTTTTAGATTTTTTACTATGTACGGATCTTTTAATTCTAACCATGATTAACCTAACAACTTTCTAATTTTTTTACTATCTCCTTTTGAAGATTCGACATCTCTTTTTAAACGTGACCAAGTTCCTGATCCCTTTGCCAATTTATAATGGGATCTGTGAGAGCGTCTTCGCATATATTTGCCTGTCCCACTAACTCGAACTCTTTTCGACATCCCTTTATGAGTTTTATGTTTCATTTTCTACCTCCAATTGGTGCTAAAACCATAGTTATTGATCTACCGTCCGGATTTGAAGTAGATTCTAATTCTGCAATATCAGACAACTCTTCTTTGTAGTTATCTAATACTTTTTGTCCAAATTCTGGATGTTCTGCTTCTCTACCTCTAAATCTCATTGTAAATTTAACCTTGTCACCAGTTTCTAAAAACTTCCTTGATTTTTGCAACTTAATTTTGAAATCATTTGTATCTATTTTGGGCTTTAACTGTATTTCCTTTACAGATATTTTTACCTGATTTTTTCTGGATTCTTTAGCTTTTTGAGCAAGTTCATATTTATATTTTCCATAATCCATCAATCTTGCAACAGGCGGTTTACTTTCTGGAGATACTTCTACTAAATCAAGTTCTAATTCATTTGCTATAATTAAAGCTTTTTTTAATTCTAGAACCCCAACTTGTACACCATCTGGTGCTATTACTCTAAGCTCTTTAGATTTTATTGCTTCATTAATCTTAAGTTCTGGTATGTTAATCCCCTTTCATAAAAAAAACGGCACGAAGCCGCTTGTTTAACCTTACTATTATTCACAGTAGGTGGAACATTGTTCGCTTGATTGAATTATAACGTAAATAGTAAATAAATTAAGTAAAAAGATTATTTATAGCAAACGCAGCTTGAGATCCTTTATTGTTAGCATCTTTTTTAGATCTATCATAAGCATCATTTACATCATGAACATTTAAAACACAATTTGCAATATATATATTTTTTTCAATCGTCAATTTTATTAAACCATCTATTACACCTTGTGAGATATATTCGTAGTGATCAGTAGCACCTTTAATAATTGCACCTATTGCATTAGATATATCTTCGTAATAATTAGAAACAACAATAGCAACATTACTCTTCATCGAAATCATGACCCATTTTATCTTTTTTAGTTTCGAGATATTTGGAATTTTCAGGTGTTTGTTTACCTAAAAGTGGAGTTCTTTTCGTAATATTTAAACCGTATCCCTCTAAACCAGCTCTTTTAGAAGGATTGTTTGTTAATAGATTCATATTAGTTATTCCTAAATTTCTTAAAATCAAAGCACCAGTACCATAATCACGCTGATCATTTTTAAAACCAAGTTTTAAATTTGCATCAACAGTATCATCACCATCATCTTGAAGTGAATAAGCTTTTATTTTATTTCCAAGACCAATCCCCCTTCCTTCATGACCCCTCATATAAAGTAATACACCACTCTTATTATTAGATATAGCTTCAAGTGCGCTTGAAAGTTGTGAGCCACAATCACATTTTTTTGAAAAAAGAGTATCACCTGTTAAACACTCTGAATGTACGCGAACCATTGTGTCTTCTCCTGACAAATAATCGCCAAAAGTTAAAGCGATATGTTCTGTATTGTCTACATTATCTTTAAAAACATGACCCATAAATTCACCGTAGTCTGTTGGTATCTTAGATTTTGAAACAAATTCAACTGGGTTAGATGAATCAAGTCGATATTGTATAAGGTCTTTAATAGTACCTATTGGAATTTTGTGAACTTGAGAAAATTTAATCAAATCTTCTAATCTAGCCATTGTTCCATCTTCATTTATAATTTCACATATAACTGCAACTTGTTTGTGATTTGAAATTGTACATAAATCAACAGCTGCTTCTGTATGGCCTGCTCTCCTAAGTACACCCCCATCCATTGCTTGTAAAGGAAAGATATGACCTGGTACATTAAATGATTCACGCGTTGAATCGTCACTAGCTAAACCTTTAATAGTTTTAAATCTGTCTTCAGCAGAGATTCCAGTAGTAACACCATCACCCTTTAAATCAACTGAATGTGTATATGGTGTTTGCATTTCGTTATTAACACCTTCCATTAGTGGTAATTTTAATTTTTTTGCAATAGAAGATGATATTGGAGCACAAACTAAACCTTTACCGTAAGTAATCATGAAATTTATATGGTCTGAAGTCAAGTACTTAGATGATATAACTAAGTCTCCTTCATTCTCACGTTCTTCATCGTCGATGAGAATTATCATTTCCCCTTTTGAAAAAAGGTTAATTATTTCTTTTATGTCACTTATCATAATTTAATTTCTCTAAATACTTTATTACAATATCGTACTCAACATTAACTGAGCTATTTATTTTTAAATTTTTTAAGTTGGTTCTTTTATAAGTTTCTTCAATAACAGCAACACTAAATTTATCTTTATCTGGTTCTACTACAGTTAAAGATATTCCATTAATTGTAATAGATCCTTTATCTACAATATATTTTTCATCAGCATATTTAAAATGAAAATTCCATAATTCATTATCTAACTTAGTAACTTCATCTAACTCAATAACTCCATCAACGTGTCCCTGTACAATATGACCACTAAGAAGAGAGTTTACAGTTAATGGCAACTCCATATTTACAAATCCGCAGTGATCTTTATTAAGAGATGTTCTTGATATTGTCTCATCAGATATTTGAAATAGTAAGTCCTTGTTAATATATTCTCTTAGCGTTAAGCAACATCCATCTATTGATATACTTGTCCCTGTTTCTAGATTATAAAAATTATCGTCATCAGTTGAGATCAATAAATGATCTTCTTCGAGTGTTTTTACACTTCCTACAGATTTTACAATTCCAGTGAACATGTAAGCTAATTATAAATGTGTAATGAATTATCTTTAAGTTGAATTTCCTTAATCTGAATCATATCGTTCATCAAATATTCAAGAATATGATTGTCAATGGATAATCCTTCTATGATTGTATTTTCTGATACAAATTTATAAAAATAATCGTATATTTGTGAAGAAATGAATAATTTATGTACATAATTTCCTCCCTCAACCAATAATGAATTTATATTTTGATTCTTCATGTGGAAGTCTAAATTTTCAAAAGTTAAGTTATTGATATTAACAACATTAGATAACTTGTTATCAAAAGATGTTAGAAATAATTTTTCACTATGTTTTTTTGCATATTTCTCTATGTCATTACGATCATTTCCCCAAAGAACATATTTATAGATATCAATATGGCTAAGCGGGTTTAGTCTTATGTTTAACTGAGGGTTATCTTTTATGAGTGTATTTTTACCTATCAAAATAGCGTCAACAGTTGATCTAAGTAAATGCGTAAAATCAAGTGATTCAGAATTCGTAATATATTTAGATGAATTAGAGTAATCAAAAATTTTATTGTCATCACTGGTAGCTATTTTCCCTATGTAGGTAATAGAATTGTCACCATAGTTTTTTTTGTTATAGTTTGGATTTACAAAATTGTTCACACCTTCAATTAACGTAACATTTAAACCATTGTTTTTGAGCTTTTCAATACTTTTTCCAGAGGTTCTTTTATCAGAATCAATGTCACCTATTACAACGTTTTGAATTTCAGTTTTTAAAAGTTCATCAGCGCAGGAAGGCGACGAGTCTGTATGAAAACAAGGTTCCAAAGTTACATATAAAGTATCAGTAGATTCTATTGATGTATTATTAATTATCTCAATTTCTGCATGATTTGTCCCTTTACCCTTATGATGCCCTATTGCTTTTACTTTATTATTCTTGTTTAACAGTACGGCACCTACTTTAGGATTAGGAAATGTTTCAGCTTTTAATGCCTCAATAACAGCTAAATACATGCTATTTGGATACTCTAAAAAGTGTGAAGGGTCAGCCAAAAATTGCTCCACCTTGAACAGCTATATCTACTCCAATATCCTCTAGTGAATTTAAGTGGTTCTTCTGAATGCCACCATCTGCAATTATTAATCCATCATATGTGGGGTATAAAACTTTAAAATTCTTAATTTTATCAATTAAATCTACAGACTGACCTTGATTTGAAAATCCAGGATTTACGCCTAAAAATAAAACGGCTGAAGAATATTCTAAATATTCATCTAATTTTGAATTATCGGTATTTGGCAATGTAGCAACACCAAGGTTTGTAAATTCATTACTTAAATTAATAAAGTCTTTAATAGGTGTTGATTCAAGATGAATTGATACTAAATCTGCTCCATGTGCAAATGCTAATGGAGCAAGTTTTACATTATCTTCAACCATTAATTGTACGTCTACTTTGTAATCAGTTTGATTCTTCACTTCTTTGATGTGACTAAATGACATAGAAATATTATTTGTAAAATGACCATCAGTAATATCTACATGTATTTGGTCAAACTCAGATGAATGTTGTTGAATACTCTGTAAGATGTTTAGTTGATCTGCTGCTTGAATACTTGCCGAAATGATCATTTAAGTCCTCTTAAATAGTCTTCAAATAGCATTTTACTTTTACCTTCCGGAATTACATTTAGTGGGTACAATAATCCATCACTTAGTTCAATACTACTTCCTTGTTCAATTTCACTGTAGTTAAGAATTTTTAAATTTATATTGTTATATTTTATAAAAGCAGGACCTAGATAGTCGAAAGCCCTTATTTTTGATTTAGCATTTTGAATAGGTAAATCTTGAATATTAAAATCTTCTTTAAAAAATTTTCTTGTATTAGAAACAATATTCTCTTGAATTTGTCCATCTTTGTAAAAATCTATATTCAAAATATCAATATGAAAAGATTCATAAATTTGTTCATAAACCTCTGTTGCATATTTGCCTTCTATATTTAATGTTTTTTGATAAATAATATCTCCAGTATCAACATTTTTATTTATTTTAAAAATTGTATAACCCGAAAATTTTTCTAAATTTAATAGAGCACTCTCAACTGGAGTAGGTCCTTTGTATTTTGGGAGCAAACTTAAATGTATATTAAATAGTGGTTTATTGTTAGTTATAAAATTATTTGTAAAAATTTTTGCAAAACTAGCAACTATTCCATACTCCATATCTTCATATATATTTTCCTCTTGATAGTATGAATATTCAATATCATTTTGTTCACAGTAAATTTGAACCGGATTTGATGTGATTTTTCTACCTCGACCAGTTTTCTTTGGTTCAAGGGTTACAACTTTAACTTTGTTGTACTGTGTATATATAGTATTTAGAAAATTTAAGCTTCGTTCATCTGAACCGAAAAAATATTTATATTTTATCACCGTAATTTTCCTTTCAAATGATCAAGTTCATGTTGCAACACTCGACCCATCAGTTCGTCACCTTCATATATTGTTTCATCACCATTTTCATTGAGACATTGAATTTTAGCGTATTCATGTCTTTCAATATCCCAATAATAACCTGGTAAAGATAGACATCCTTCCATAAATACTATAGAACCTTCGGTTTTAACAAGTTTTGGATTTATAGCAACTTTAGGCCCATCTCCAGCATCAAATACAAATATATTTTTATTTATACCTATTTGAGGGGCAGCTAAACCAACCCCTGGAGCAGCATACATAATATCGATCATCTTTTTTGATAAATTAACAACATAATCATCTATATTGATTATATTTTCTGATTTACTTGTTAATGATGGATGGCCGAAGACAACTATATCGTTCATTAAATATACCTTACTCTTGTTAAATCAATTTTATTAAGACTTTTAAATAGATTTATAAATTTTATGTAATTTACATCTTTTGATAATTTTATTTGAACTTCATACTTGAAACCGCTTTCAGTTTTTATAGGACCAAGAACCAATTCATTACTATCTTCAAGTTTTTGTTGTAATTCAAATTGAAACACTTTTAACAACTTGTTTGGTCCATATTTTAATCTAGTTTCTAACTCCTTATTTGCCCACTTAGTTAAAGATGAGCTATTTAATGAACTTTCTATATTCAATTTTTTATTATTGAAAATTATGATTTTTAAATTGTTTTTAATACAAAAGTTTAATGTTCTTAGAAGTGATATTAATTTGTATGAATTAAGAAGACCTTTCGAAGATATAGTTGGATTACTTATAATAACTGTATTTACTTCTTTATTATTTATATCATCATGTTGTGAAATATTTTTATTTTCTGCAAATGTTTCTTTTGAGTAGACTTTGAAAACTTTATTTGGATATTTATGATTAAGTAAATCTAAATTATCTTTTAAATTATTTGAAAAATAATATTCAATTCCATAATTTATCTCTTCAATATTAAATTTATAAATATCATTGAATTCCAAATTGGGAAATTCATTTATATAAATAAACTTACCTCCAAATATATGATTTTTCAGATAAGATGACTCAACAATGTTCAGATTATTTAATTTTGGTAACTTATAAGCGGGAGAATTACTGTCATAAAAAAAATAATTAGTATGATCGTTTAATATTACTTTTTCAAAATTATTAGAAAGAATTATTATATTTCTGTATTTTTTGTTGTTTAATACATTGATAAGTTCATCTTTCCCTCCAAATTTTTGATAAAAGTCGATCTTTAGTTTATTTTTCAAATTTTTTGATAATTCATTCGCTTGTTTAATTGAAGACACAAAAAAAACATTATCATTTACAAACTTAAAATTATTAAACTCTTGAAAATTTATATTTGAAACAGATTTTGTATTTAAAATATTTTGTTTTCTTAAATTATCTAAATCAATTATATTGTGTAATAATATTCCACAATTTAGTCTGTTAGAAAGTGCTATATATTTGCAATACAGATCTTGTTTATTATCAAGAGTAAAATTTGATACTTTTAAAATATTTTTTGGATTTTTTATTTCAGTTTTTGATTTTAAATTTACAACTAATGCGTCAACAATCTTATTTCTAAATTCAACTTTCACGAAGGAACCGATACTTAATTTTGTCATAAACTTATGAGGAATAGAATAAGTAAATTGATTATAACCGTATGTATTATTTGAAATTACTTCTACATCAGCAAACATTGCTAAAGTAATACATCTAATAACTCATACGCTATATCTGATTTTGACTTCTCATTCGATTCGTATATAAGTTCTTTCCTATTAATGATTTTTATTTTATTATGATCGCTTCCAAAGTTATTTTTTAATATGTTGTTTATTACTAAGTAATCGCAATTTTTACTTTTAATTTTGTCAAAATTAAGATCATCATTAACCTGAGCTGAAAATGCAACAGTGACGATATCTTCATTTTTATCTTTAATTGTCTTCACTAAATCGATATTTGGTGTTAGATTAAGTTGAATGTTTCCTGAATCTCTACTTATCTTTCCATTCTCTTTCTTCGTTGTGAAATCTGAAACTGCTGCTGTCATAAACAAATATTCACAATTATCTATGTTTTCATTTATTTTTGTAAGCAATTCTGAAGATGATGTAAAGGCTACATTCTGAATGCCTGGTATTGGTAATATCTGACTTGAATGAATATATATAGTTTCATAACCACGAGCTGAAAGTTCAATTGCTATTGCCCTCCCCTGTTTACCTGATGATTTATTTGTAATTACTTTAACATCATCAATAGCTTCTATAGTAGGTCCAGATGTCACTATTACCTTCCCCAATGTTTTTTCAATATTGTTCTTTAAATCAATAGGTTCAATTAATCTACCGTAACCTCTATCACCAATATCTAAATCTCCATATCTTGAACCTACTATAAAATTATCCTGTGACAGTTTTTTTAGATTGTTTTGTGTTGTATTGTTTAAATACATTTCCTCATGCATCGCTGGACATATATAAATTCCAGAACCAAACATAAGTGTTGTCGAAGTTAACAAATCATCTGCAATACCATTTGCCATTTTGGCGATAACATTAGCAGTAGCTGGGTAAATCAAAAAAATATCAGCCCATCTTGCTAATTCTATATGTGGAGTTCCTTTTAAATCACCCCAGTCACTTAAGACTTGATTATTTTTTTTAAATTCATCGCTTAAAAATTGTAAGGCATTATATGTAGATATTACTTTAAAATTATATAGGCTTCCGTACTGCTTTATAAACAATTCAGCTTTAGAACAAGCAATACTACCTGTGACAGCAAGTAGTATATTTTTTTTCATTAATTTTCTTCGGAAACTTCTACTTTCCCTGCTGCAATTTCTTCAAATGCTACTGTCAGAGGTTTCCTGCTTAAACTTTGAACTTGTGGAGGTGTATATGCACCAATACCTTCACCGAGTTGATTAAAATATGAATTTATATCTCTTGCTCTCCTAGATGCAGTAATCACTAGGGCAAATCTTCCTGGTGTTTCTTTTAGTAACTCTTCAATAGGTGGTTTTATCATTGTTCCTCCAGCTTACATATTATATCAATTATATTATTAACTGCAGTATTTAAATCTTGGTTCTCTATGTAGTAATCGTATTCAGCACTGTGTTCTCTTTGAGAATTTGCAAGAATCATCCTTTTATTTATAAAATCTTCATCATGGCCTCTAGATACTAATCTGTTTATTAATTCATCATCATTTATATCAATAAATATACCTATATAATCACTATTAGATTTTAGTAATTTTGTAGCACCATTAACTTCTAGGTCTAATATTACAATTCCATCTCTATCAATTTCAGATTTTGGTGTACCGTAAAAATAACCTCCATATTCTTCATATTCGAGCATATGATTTTTATCAATCAGATCATTAAATCGTTGATGGGTAATGAAATAGTAATCTTGACCTTCTATTTCATTGTCTCTTCTAGGTCTTGTTGTATAAGAAGTTGAAAAATGAAAGTCAATATGATTCGAGAGCTCGTTAATAATCGTATTTTTTCCTACTCCAGATGGACCAGTAATAATAAATATCATATATTCTCTATAAAATTTACTATATCTTCAATATTTGAAATATTCAATTCCATGATACGTGTTTGTTCATCTAAATTTATTGTCGAAAGAAATCTAGCAAATAAAACTTTTCCAATGTTGCCATTGTGAGTTATTAATTTATGGATTCTTATAGATTGTAAATTAATATCATTAGTTGCATTTATAAGTTTATTTTTAATTTCTATGTCATTTGTATCAAAAGACTCTATAAATGATTTTCTATAATTTTTAATATCTAAAATATTAGAAAGATGATTATCATTCATAGTTATCCAAGATTGCATTAACAAATTTTGCACCATCCGATGAGGAGTTCTTATCGACTAATTTAACCCATTCGGATATTACTACTTTTCTAGGAGTTAATTTCATTTTCAACTCAGCTATTCCAAGCATTAATGCTGTTCTTTCAGGTTTTGCAATTCTTTCAAATGACCAATTTTGAGATAATTCATCTATCTTTAACATAATTTGCTGAGCATTCTCATTAAAGTAAGTAATTAATTGCTGTGCTCTTAGTAGCTGATTTTCTGATAAATCATTTTCAACAAGAAGTATGTTGTCTGTATAGCTATCTGACGAAAAAAGCGAAGTGAATGAATAATGTCTAAAATCGTGTTTCATACTCTTGTAATATAACTTATTGCTTTAGTATCAATTTTTATAACATCGTTTTCTTCTATAAACATAGGAACCTGGATTGTTAACCCAGTTTCACAGGTAACTTCCTTGTTGTTGGAATTTACCGAATCACCTTTAACAGCAGGCTCTGAATGCGTTACTAACAAGTTGATTGTTGCAGGGAGTTGTATATCTATTGGTTTACCCATATACATTGATAGAGTTACTTCTTGATTTGGCTTTAATAATAATTCTTTATCATTAAGTTGATCTTTAGATAATTCAATTTGTTCATAGCTATCAGCATTCATAAAAAAATATTTATCAGCGTCATTGTATAAATATTGAAATGTTTGTTTATCAATATATGCTTGCTCAACATCTTCATCTGCTCTGAAGGTCTTATCTAAAACACCTCCATTAGTTAGATTCTTTAGTTTTGTTTTAACAAATGCTTTCCCTTTACCAGGTTTTACATGTTGGTATTCAATTATCTGATAGATAATTCCATCAACTAATATTGACTGTCCAGGCCGTATATCGTTTGTAGAAACCATTAAGGTATCACTCCTTCATCTTTAGCTTTATTTTTAAGATTAATAAATTCTTCATAATTATCTGTAAAAGTCATCTTCCCATTTATATCTGTTAATAGATAGTAAATAAATGGATTCTCCGGTGTATTAAAAATAGCTTCCATAGATTTTTCACCAAATCCAGATATTGGCGTTGGAGGAAGTGATGTATATTTATAGGTATTGTAAGGACTGTCTACTTGTAAATCAATTAACAGTACTTGTGTTTTTCTTTTTTGTAATGAATAAAGTACAGTTGCATCTATTTGTAAAAGCATATTTTGATCAAGTCTGTTTCTAATAACAGAAGACACCAATGGTCTATCTTCATCTAATTTAGCTTCAGCTTCAATCAAACTTGCTACAGTAAAGAACTCATTTGGTGAAGATATCCAAGAAGGTATAGAGTTAGCCGAAAGTAAATTTTCAAATCTATTTTCTAATTCATTTGCAAGAATTTGCAAAATATCTTCACCGTTAGCTTCAATATCTATTTGGTAAGTGTTTGGAAAAAGTAAGCCTTCCCAATTTTGTAATTTAGAAAAATCATTATCAGGTAAATATGAACTCTTAACGCTTCCTGATATTAGTGAATTTTCAAGTTGAATAACATCATAACCTGTTTGAGCCGAAACAGTTTCTAATGTTTCACTCAGCCATAATCCCTCTGGAATTGTAATTGTATATGTTTTAAGAGGTGGCCCTTTTAATAGAACTGAAGTAAGTTCTTCAAAATTTAAATTATTTGGTATTTCATAAGTGCCTGATCTTAATTTATCAGTAAGATTTTCATTACGTAAATATAGCTCAAAGGCAAGTTTAGATGTTATTACACCAGTTGAATCTAAGATAGAAGATATTTCAGAAGCAGAGCTCCCTTGGGGAATATTTACGTTTATAATTTGTAAATTATCAATATTTTGAGATCCATCAATTGTGTTAATTTCTACATTATCTGCAATTGAATTTGTTACATTGTAACCAACTAATAAAAAAGTAGTTACAAGAAATATTTGTAAAGCCGTTCTGTTTTTAAATAGAAATTTAATCATTATTTTTAATATAAGTTTCTAATATCTCTAATGCTGACAAATCATCAACTCTGTCTTTTTTACTATTTTTGATTAATTCAGAAGTGAATCTTTCATCTATTTTTGAAATTGGTAAATTATATTTTTTTAATTCTTCTTCAATAAAATTATCAACATTATTAGTCATTCTATTTTCAGAAAGATTCATACCTAATGGATAGCCAATAATAAATTCATTAATATCATAGGAATCGACGTATGTAGATATTTTGTTTGCAATATTATCCTTTTTAATGTCTACGACTTCTATTGGTATAGGTATCTGTGTTTTAACTGTTCTTATTGCAAATCCCATATAACGTTCGCCAAAATCTATTGATAATAAATTATTCACTTTAAAGTAATTTTGTTAAGAATTGTTTAGCGGCATTAATTGCTTTAGCTGTATCATATTTGCCAGGACCTCCACCTATAGATAGATTTGGATCTTTTGAAGCTCCTCCACTATACAATGATGATAGGTCATTGGTAATTATTGAGATATCAAGATCAATACTTGGTTTAGTTGAGCCAACGATTGTAGTTTTACCAGATATATTTGAAAATAATATGCAAATATCAACATCAAAGTTGTTAACTATATTTAAAGCAACTTCTCTAGACTCATTGGAATTTTCTAAAGAAATGGTTTCAACGATTACATTGTATTTACCAATCTTTGAAGATTTAGAAGAATAATCTTGTGTTAACTTTGTTAACTCATCTTTTCTAAAATTTGATATTTTTAATTTGTATTCTTCAAGTGTTTCAAGGTTTTGTTTTAATTTAGTTGATACTTCACTAGTTTGTACTTTAAGAATATCAGCAACATCTTGATAAGATTTATAAGCTGTATTTAAGAAATCATAAGCATGTGAGCCAGATAACATTTCTACACGTCTTAAGTTAGAACCAATTGAAGATTCTTGAGTTAATACAACTAATCCAACGTCATGAGAATTTTTAACATGAGTACCACCACATAATTCTTTTGAAAATGAACCAATATTAACTACCCTAACATCGTCTTCATACTTATCGCCAAAAAATGCTAAAGCACCTTCCTCTTTAGCTTTATCAATATTCATAATATTTGTATTAACTTCGAGATCTTCAAAAATTACTTTGTTTGCTGTTTCGAAAATGTCTGACAACTCCTCATCAGAGACTTTCTGAGTATGGCTAAAATCAAATCTAAATCTACCAGGCGCAACGTTAGAACCGGCTTGTGCAACATGATCCCCTAAAATATTTCTTAAAGCAGAATGTACAATATGTGCTGCACTATGACTTTTAGATACTGCATTTCTAAAAGAATCATCTACTGTTAATTGAACTTCATCACCAATGTTTACATTATTTACATCAACAACTAATCCTGTTGCTCCATTTTCAATCTGAACAACTTTCTCAACAAAATATTCTCTTTCATCAATTCTAATTTTTCCTTCATCAGAAATTTGTCCACCTGCTTCAAAATAGAATGGATTTATTTTAGTAAATATTATAGATTTATTTTCTAGAGGTTCTACATGATATATCTCAGATACGGTATCTATTGTTTCATATCCACAAAAATCATTGGAATCTATATCTAATTTCATATTTTGATCTATTTTAGTAGAGGAACCTTTAGATTTAATCTTATGATTTTCAAAATATTGTTGAAAATCTTCTTCATTTAAAGTTATGTTGTTCTCAAGAGCAATTTCTTGTGTTAATTCAAAAGGAAAACCGTATGTTTCAAATAGATAGAAAGCTTGTTTTGCAGATAGTTCACCTGTTTCAAGAATTGTATTAATTTCTTGGATTCCTTTATTTAATGTTTTGCCGAATAAATCCTCTTCAGTTTTAAATAATTTTGTTATTTTTTCAATATTTTTATCAAGTTCAGGATAAGGTTCGCTGTACAATTTTGTAACTTCTTTGATAAGAAAATCGAGTGATGATGGCTCATCAGTTAATTTATTATAAGCTCTTAAAGCTCTTCTAATGAGTCTTCTTAAGATATAACCTCTACCTTCGTTAGTAGGAACAACACCATCACTAAGCATAAAAGTGGATGCTTTTATATGGTCTAAAATAATTTTTTCGTATTTAGCATCTGAGTTTTTTATTTTTTTTGATAGTTCTTTATGTATTGAACTAAATAAATCTGTTTCAAACAAAGAGTCTTTTTCTTGCATAATCATTGCAATTCTCTCTAAACCCATACCAGTATCTATGTTTTTACTTGGTAATGTTCCTACTACTTCAAAAGGTTTATCTTGTATAGATTCCATAAATACAAGATTCCATATCTCAACAAATCGGTCTTCTCCCCCTCCAATTGGTCCCCCATCTGGTCCATATTTTGATCCTCTGTCAATAAAAATTTCTGAACAGGGCCCACAGGGTCCAGGGATATTCATATGCCAGAAATTATCTTTATCGCCATACTGTATTCTTTCTTCCGGAACGCCTATTTCATTGAGCCAAATATCGAAAGATTCTTTATCATCTTTATAAACTGTGAACCATAATCTTTCTGGATTAATTGATAAAACTTCTGTTATAAATTCATACGAATAACGTATTGCTTCTTTTTTAAAATACTTTCCAACACTAAAATTTCCTAACATTTCAAAAAATGAAAGATGTCTGTCAGTATCTCCAATAATATCAATATCAATTGTTCTTATACATTTCTGTGAAGAAGCCATATTTGGATTATCAGGGACTTTATTTCCAGAGAAATAATCTTTTAGGGGTACCATTCCTGCAGCTGTGAATAACAAAGTATTGTCGTGAGGTATTAAAGATGCAGACTTGATAACGTCATGATTTTTAGATTCAAAATAATTTAAAAACTCTGTTCTTATTTGGTTACTATTCATCTTTGTTAATGTACTTTAAATTATATTCTTCTAATATATTTTCATTGATATATGAAGGCGCATCAGTAAGTGGATCTAGTCCAGATTGTGTTTTAGGAAATGGTATTACATCTCTTATTGAATTTTGATTATATACTTCAGCAATCAATCTATCTATGCCTATAGCAAATCCTGCATGTTGTGGTGTTCCATATGAAAGAGCCTCTATAAACCAACCAAACCTAGCTTGAATTTCTTCATTACTTAAACC
>LUMS01000488.1_pt1 | contig 27233 bp, 20 predicted proteins | sample 729711 | NCBI WGS metagenome assembly LUMS01 (sample SAMN03860298, study PRJNA289734) | marine metagenome | biome: seawater column; feature: ocean; material: water; isolation source: Red Sea water column Station 192 - depth 25m | place: Saudi Arabia: Red Sea | collected 2011-10-15 | depth 25 m | reverse complement strand
AAGATCAAAAGTATATATTTCGTCTAATTATAAAATTAATTGTGATAAGCTTGATAAATTTGAAATTGTAAAAAAAATAAAAGATATATATGAAGGCTCATAATCTAAGTATTAATACTAAAACAAAAAAATATTCTATTTTTATTGGTTCAAATTTAATCTCAAATATAAACAGAATTTTTACATCACAAAAATTATCATTTTCTAAAATTTTGATTGTAGTGGACAAGAATATTCCTATTAAATTTAAAAAAAGGTTAATCAGTAATTTAAAAACTGACCTGAAAAAGATTCATGTATTTAACCCTAGTGAAAAGAACAAAAGTCAAAAAACTGTTGAAATTATTCAAAACATTCTTTTTAAGAATAGATTTAATAGGGATGATTGTTTAATTGCATTTGGAGGAGGTATCACTGGAGATGTTGCTGCATATTCTGCAAGCACATATAAAAGAGGTATTAAATTTGTTAACATTCCCACAACTCTGTTGGCTCAAGTAGATTCCTCTGTAGGTGGGAAAACAGGTATCAATAATTCATATGGCAAAAATCTAATTGGAAGTTTCTATCAACCTGACGCTGTGGTATCAGATATAAATTTACTAAAATCATTAAATACCAGGGAAATTATTTGTGGATATGCTGAAATATTAAAAAGTAGTCTATTAGAGAGCTATCAAAGTTTTAACTACTTAGACAAAAATATTAAAGATATTTTAAAGCTTAAAGAGCCATTTATAAACAAAGCTATTCTCAAAAGTTGTAATTTAAAAAAAAAAATAGTTCAAAGGGATGAGACAGAGAAAAATTTAAGAAAAGTTTTAAATCTAGGACATACATTTGCACATGCTTATGAAAGTTGTCTAGGATTTTCAAAAAAGCTAAATCATGGTGAGGCAGTTATAATTGGAATTAAGAATTCAATCGAATTTAGTAAAAAGCAAAGTTTAATAAATAACAAATCTTATAAGTTCATAAAAAATCATATAAATAAAATACCATTAAATAAAAGTTTTAAATCATTATTTAAGAAAAAAGATATAAATAAAATCATATCCTTTATGAAATCTGATAAAAAAAATAGTTCAAAAAAAATTAATTTAATACTATTTAAAAATTTTGGGAAAATAAAAACCGATTTTCAAATCACTGAATTTTCTTTAAAAAAATTTTTAAATTCACAGCTAAGTAATTAAAATCTGTAACGAATGTATATATTCTCTCATTTCATTCTCCAATATTTTAAAAATTAGTCTATTAGATTGCACTTTATTCATTTTTTTTAGTTTTTCTGACTTAATAATTTTATATGAAATTTTTTAGGATCATTATTTTTATGATTTTTATGTAAAAAGGATTTATCTTCTAGATAAATTTCTTCGACTGATTGATTTTCTAAGATTTTTTTTTTTACTATTTCTGAAAGTTGATTAATATCCATTTAAATAAATATTATACTACATGAAAAATATCTGTGATTGGAACAATTGTTTTGAGGAAGGGTTGTATAAAGCACCCAAAGAAAGAGATAATAGTAAAAATTTTAGATTACTATGTTTAGAACATGTAAAAGAATTCAATAAAAATTGGAATTATTTCTCTGGTATGAATGATCAGCAGATAATGGATTTTTTGAGATCAGATTTAACCTGGCACAAACCGACGCAGAGCTTTAGTTCATCAGATAATTTTTTTAAAGTTTTATGGAATAACGCACTAAAAGATGAAATGGATAAAATGAAATTTGATAATGAATTTAACCATATGAACAAATTTAAGTTTAATAGTAATGATATTAAAGCATTTGGAATACTTGGAGTATCGGTAGGACTAAAATGGGAATTAGAAAATCAATCAGTCGAAGAAATTTATCTAGAAGATAAATCCTTTTTACATAAAAATCATAAAAATAATGATCCTAAAAAATTTCATATAAAATTATCAGTTAACCAAACTTTTGGTTTTGAAAGCGATATGGAAGTTGATGCATTTTCTGAAAAGTCAGAATATGTGCCTGAAATAGATAAAAGCTATAAATTTGATAAAGAAACAACTTTAGCAGTCTTAAGCGGTTTTGCTTTTAATAAAAGAGTTTTGGTACAAGGTTATCATGGTACTGGAAAATCCACACATATTGAGCAAATAGCTGCGAGATTAAATTGGCCATGTATTAGAATTAATTTAGATAGTCATGTTAGTAGGATAGATTTAATTGGTAAAGATTCAATTGTAATTAAAGACGGGAAGCAAGTCACAGAGTTTAAAGAAGGAATCCTTCCTTGGTCTATTCAAAATCCAGTTGCTCTTGTTTTTGATGAGTATGATGCTGGTAGACCAGATGTAATGTTTGTAATTCAAAGAGTATTAGAGGCAGAAGGTAATTTTACATTATTAGATAAAAATAAAGTAATAAAGCAAAATAAATTTTTTAGATTATTTGCAACATCAAATACTGTTGGTTTGGGCGATACAACTGGATTATATCATGGAACACAACAGATAAATCAAGGCCAAATGGATAGATGGAATATAGTTACCACACTAAACTATCTAGGTTTAGAGAAGGAAATGGAAATCATTTTAAGCAAAAACAAAAATCTTAATAATGCTAAAGGTAAAGAAAAAGTCTCTAATATGATTAAAGTAGCAACACTTACGAGAAAAGGTTTTATGGCTGGTGATATTTCAACTGTTATGAGCCCACGTACTGTTTTGCATTGGGCAGAAAATTCAGAAATATTTAAAGACACTGGATATGCATTTAGGGTTACATTTTTAAATAAATGTGATGATGTAGAGAAAAATATTATTGCTGAATACTATCAAAGATGTTTTGGAGAAGATTTACCCGAGTCAATGATAAATGTTCAAGTTTAAATGAACAAAGAAGACAGTTTCAAAGAAAAATTTAAGCAAGCAATATTATCAACCGTTAAAGTAATCTCTGAAGATAACTTTTCAATTCCTAAAAATAAGAAACAATTAAATGAAGAAAACTTTAAGGTAAGTAACATTGAAAATATCAAAGATAAAAATGAATTTATAAAAATAAGAGCAGAAAATGATTCTGAAGCTTTAAAAAGAAAATTTTCAAATAAATCAATCTTTGAAAAAAATATGCCATCTAATCATGGTTGCCAATCGTTATATAAATTGTCTGAAAAAATTAGATATGAAATGTTAGGATCGGAAATGTTAATGGGAATTTCAAAGAATTTCCAAAATAACTATTCAAATAAATTAAAAAAAATTGATCTTACAAAAATTAAAAAAAAAGACGATGTAAATATTTCAGATGCATTTGAAATTTATATGTTAGACAAATTTTTAAAAGTACAAATTGAGCCAGAGGCTCAAAAAATTTTAAGTTTTTGGGAGAAAGAGTTGAGGGATACTTTTGATAAACATATTACTTATTTAAATAAAAACTTAGAAAATCAAGAGATCTACAATTCAAAATTTTCAGAAATATTAGAGAATATGGAAATTTTTGATAATGAAGAAAATGATGAAAAAAAAGAGACTCAAGAAGATAATAACCAAGATAATTCAAGCTCTAATAATCAAGATGATAACGATTCAGATAGCTCTGAAGATAAAAAAGAAGATGACTCTTTAAATGAAGGAGTAGATGGTTTAGACGACATAAACGAATTTAGACTTGATGAACAGACAACCAGTGAAGAAAATGAAAACCAACAATCTGAAAGTGTTGTTCAGAAGAAAAATTTAGGTGTTGGAGATAGAGATTATAAAGTATATACAACCGAATTTGATGAAGTTGCAAAAGCTGAAAACCTTGAAAGCCCCGAAGAAATTTCTAAACTCAGAAAAAATTTGGACCAACAGCTAACAAGTTTTCAAGATATTATAACTAAACTTGCAAATAAGTTACAACGTCAATTATTAGCAAAACAAAACAGAGCATGGGAATTTGATTTAGAGGAGGGTTTATTAGATAGTTCTAAATTACCTAGAATTATTATTGATCCGTATAATTCCTTATCATTCAAAAAAGAGAAAGACTTAGATTTTAAAGATACCGTTGTAACATTATTGATTGATAATTCTGGATCAATGAGAGGTAGACCAATTACAATTGCCGCTCTATGTGCTGATATTTTATCTAGAACTTTGGAAAGATGCTCAGTGAAAGTTGAGATTCTTGGATTTACAACAAAAAACTGGAAAGGTGGATTGTCTAGAGAGGAATGGAATAAATCTGGTAAAACAAAAAATCCTGGAAGATTAAATGATTTAAGGCACATAATTTATAAATCAGCAGATACACATTGGAGACAATCAAAGAAAAATTTAGGACTTATGCTTAAAGAAGGTCTTCTAAAAGAAAACATTGATGGAGAGGCTATTACCTGGGCATTTAATAGACTTAAAAAAAGAAAAGAGGAAAGAAAAATTATGATGGTAATTTCTGATGGTGCACCAGTAGACGATTCAACTTTATCAGTAAATTCTGGAGACTTTCTTGAGAAACATTTAAAGAAAATTGTTAAGTTTATTGAGAACAAAAGTGATATTGAAATTTTAGCAATCGGTATTGGACACGATGTTTCTAGATATTATCAAAAAGCAATAAAAATAACTGACGTTCAAGAATTAGGAGATGTGATGATTGGACAATTAAGTGGATTATTTGAGAATAAAAAAAAATTACATTAAATATTTGCTAAATTTTTATTCAGCCATTCTATTTTAATTTCTGCACCACCTCTTGTCTCTGAATTTCTAAATAATAGTTTAGCTTCATTTTTCTCAAGTAGAGTTTTACCAATAAATATCCCTAAACCTAAGCCAGACTTACTTTTATCCTTTGATTTTATTGATTTAATATAGGGTTCACCAATTTTACTAAGAACATCTTTTGGAAATCCTGGTCCATCATCTTCGATTGTTATTTCAGAGACCTCACTATCACTTTTAATTGCAATATAGATGTTATTTTTAGCGAATTTATTCGCATTACCAATAAAGTTTCTAATCCCATACACAATCTCAATTGATTTTGTAACATTGAATGAGTTAGCATTTTGTTCGATATCAATATCGAAATTTTTATCGGAAATTTCTTGGAATGATGTAACTATTTCTTTGACATAATCGTGCAAACTCAAGTCTTTATCAATAAACTCATCCTCTACGATTGGATTTAATGTTAATCTTTTTAATATCTCATTACACCTATCTACTTGGCTTACAAGAAGGTCGATATCCTTTTTTACATCCTTATCATTTTTAAATTGTTCAAATAATTCTTGTGATATTATCTTAATTGTTGAAAGAGGTGTTCCTAATGAGTGTGCTGCTGCTGCAGCTTGACCTCCTAAAGATATAAGCTCATGTTCTTTAGAAATTTCCTCTTGTATCTTATCTAAAGCTTCTTTTCTAAGATTAGACTCTTTTCCAAATGATAAAGCAAAGTAATTTAGGAATAATAAAGCTATAATTAATGCTAAAGGAATTGAATAATAAATGTAAATGTTTGTAATTGATTGGTCTAGTGGTGCTGGTAAATGCTCATGGTAAAAAGTTAGTAAAATTATACATAAAATAGTAAAACCTATAAGTATAATATTTGTTTTAATATCTAAACTGGATGAGGCAAACACACTTGGTATTAATAAAAATATAGCAAATGGATTTAATATTCCACCTGATAAGTATAATAAAGCCGCTAATTGAATAATATCTATTAATAAAAAATTAAAAGCTGATCTATTTGATAAGTGTGTTTTCTTGTAAAAAAAAATTAAAAATAAATTACTTATTGCGCCAATCAAAATAATTAGGTTGGCAAAAATATAATTGAATTCAAAATCAAATATAAATCTAACACTATTTATCGTTATAAATTGACCAATGATCCCTATCCATCTTAAATTTATATAAGTAGACTTATTCAATGAGTAAAGTTGTGAAGTTTTTCCAAACTCCATTTTAAATGTCTAAATTTGAAACATTTATTGCGTTATCAACAATAAAATCTTTTCTTGAAGATACATCGCTTCCCATTAAAGTTTGAATAAGGTCTTGATCTTTTTGCGAATTCTTTGAGTATTGTACTTGCAGCAAGTTTCTAGTTTCAGGATCCAGTGTTGTGCTCCATAATTCTTCTGGGTTCATTTCTCCTAAACCTTTAAATCTTTGAATATTCAATTTTGATTTTTCTTCTTGTATAGATTTTTCATAATCCTTGGATCCCTTTTTTATTTTTTTTAGATCTTTTGAATTTTTTACTATGAATTCCTCTAATTCTTTCTCATCCTTGATGTAAATTCCTTTAGATCCTTTATTAATTTTAAATAATGGTGGTTGAGCTAAATATACATGACCATTTTCAATTAACTTATTAAATGGTTTATTATTAAAAAATGTGAGTAATAAAGCTCTAATATGTGATCCATCAACGTCAGCATCTGTCATTATAATTATTTTTCCATATCTCAAATCTTTTAAATCAATCTCATCATTTTTAGGATCAAGTCCTAAAGCATTTATCAAAGTAACTATTTCATTTGATGACATCATTTTTGATAGTGCCTTTGTCCTTAGATCATTTGTATGTCCATTTTTTTTTGATCCATTTAACTCCGTAAATGTATTAAGAATTTTTCCTCTTAAAGGTAAAACTGCTTGATTTTCTCGATTTCTTCCTTGTTTTGCTGATCCACCAGCTGAGTCACCCTCAACTATGAAAAGCTCAGTGCCATCTTGTTTTGAATTTTGACAATCCGCCAACTTACCAGGTAAACCACTTAATTCTAACGATCCTTTTCTTCTAACATTTTCTCTTGCTTTCCGTGCAACATCCCTAGCTACGGCAGCTTGTATAATTTTTGTGAGAACTATTTTTGCAACAGACGGGTTTTGATCAAACCAAATTGAAAGTTTTTCACTTATAATTGTTTCTACTATATTTCTTACTTCAGATGATACTAGCTTATCTTTAGTTTGAGACGAAAATTTTGGATCAGGTATTTTTACAGATAACACACAGGTTAACCCTTCCTTAACATCATCACCTGATAAAGAAACTTTATTTTTTTTTAAAAGATTTTGTTCAGATGCATATTTGTTTATAACTCTAGTTAATGCACTTCTAAAACCTAACAAATGTGTTCCACCATCTTTTTGATAAATATTGTTTGTATAAGGGAATACATCTTCATTATATCCAGCGTTCCATTTTAAAGAACACTGAACATCAATTTTGTTTTTAAGACCTTCAATATAAATTGGTCTTCTAAACAAATCATTGTCGCTTTTATTTTTTAATTTTTCTCTTTTTTCGTCAAGAAATTCAACAAATTCGACAATTCCGCCATCAAATTTAAACTCAACAATTTTAGGTTTTTTTTGAGTTAGATCAGTTAATATTATTTTAATTCCCTTATTTAAAAAAGCTAGTTCTCTCATCCTTTTTTGCAAAGTTAAAAAGCTAAATTTGTTTAAGGAAAATATTTCTTTAGATGGTAAAAATTTTATTTCTGTACCTGTATTTTTTGATTTACCAACAACTTTTAAAGGTGATTTTGCATCACCGTTTTTAAATTCAATAAAATGTTTTTTTCCGTCTCTATCTATAGTGAGTTCAAGTTTTTCAGATAATGCATTTACTACAGAAACACCAACTCCATGTAAACCACCTGAAACTTTATATGAGTCGTGATCAAACTTTCCACCAGCATGTAACTGGGTCATTATAACTTCGGCTGCTGATTTTTTTTCACCCTTATGAATATCAACTGGAACCCCTCTTCCATCATCTCTAACTGTTACAGATCCATCTTGATTAATATCTACTGAAATATTTTTACAGTGTCCTGCTAAAGCCTCATCAATAGAATTATCGACAACTTCGTAAACCATATGATGAAGACCAGTGCCGTCATCGGTGTCGCCTATATACATGCCTGGTCTTTTTCTTACTGCCTCAAGTCCTTTTAGGACTTTGATGGAGTCTGCCTGATAAGTGCTATTATTTTTTGCCATTTTTATTTTTTTTGGAAAGGACTTTTATACCATTTTTGAAATTTTTAATAAAATACTGAAGGTATTTAACAGTCAAAAACTGTTGATAATCAAAGCTTTTTTGACGTTTTTTAGTTTTTTTTTCTTCTTTTTAAATTTAGTGAAATAATCTGCATTTTTGACTCTAATATGGCGGAGAGAATGGGATTCGAACCCATGATAGAGTTTCCCCTATACACGCTTTCCAAGCGTGCGCCTTCAACCGCTCGGCCACCTCTCCAAAAAATCAACTTTCTTTTGAAATTTTTAATACACCTATAAATGCCTCTTGTGGTATTTCAACTTTTCCAAATTGTTTAGCTCTTGCTTTTCCTTTTTTTTGTTTTTCAAGAAGTTTTCTTTTTCTATCTAGTGCTCCTCCACCATGTATCTTTGTTAATACATCTTTTTTAAAGCCTTTTATGGTTTCTCTTGCAATAATTTTACCTCCAATAGCAGCCTGTATAGGTATCATAAAATTATGTCTTGGAATTAAATCTTTTAAGCATCAACGGGTTCTTAGTTTACTAGTATATTCATTTTTACTAGATCTCCTTCTTTGTGATCAATAATTTCATAATCAAAACTTGCGTATCCGCTTGTCATTGATTTTAATCTATCATTAAAATCAAAAACAACTTCATTTAAAGGTAGTTCATAGTTTACAACTGCTCTATTTCCTGAATAGCTTAAATTTGTTTGTATTCCTCTTTTGTCTTGGCATATTTTTATAATTGAACCAAGATATTGATCAGGTGTGATAATAGTTGCTTTTATCCATGGCTCCTCAATAAAATTAATTAATGTAGGATCTGGCAAACTTGATGGATTCTGTAAATCATTTACATCGCCATTGTTCATGTGAATTTTATAAACAACACCAGGAGTTGTTGTAAGAAGATTAATATCAAATTCTCTTTCTAATCTTTCAGTAACAATTTCTAAATGAAGGAGACCTAGAAACCCACACCTAAAACCTAATCCTAAAGCAGAAGAAGACTCTGGCTCATAAGAAAAACTTGCATCATTTAATTGTAACTTGGCTAAACCGTCTTTTAATTTTTGATATTCTGAACTATCTACTGGAAACAAACCACAAAATACAACTGGTTTACTTGGTTTAAAACCAGGCAAAGCCTCTTTAAGTGGATAATTTGCATCACATATAGTGTCACCAACTTTTGTATCAGATAAAACTTTTATGCCAGTTGTTATAAAACCAATTTCACCTGCGTTTAACTCATTTATGTCTTTAGGTTTAGGTGTGAAAACACCAACTTTTTCTACAAAGTAATCTTGGTTTGTAGACATCATTTTAATTTTCATATTTTTTGATATTTTTCCGTCTATAACTCTAACCAAAATCACCACTCCAAGGTAAGTGTCATACCAACTGTCAACTAAAAGACATTTTAATTTATTATTTGCCTCTCCTTTTGGACCAGGAAGTACATGAATTATTTGCTCTAATATATCTTCTATACCTTCTCCTGTTTTTCCTGAGCAGGGAACTGCTCCAGTGGTATCAATCCCTATAACATCTTCAATTTGTTTATTTGTTCTTTCAATATCAGATGCAGGTAAATCAATTTTGTTTAAGACAGGTATTATTTCATGATTTATATCAAGTGCTTGATAAACATTTGCAAGTGTTTGTGCCTCAACACCTTGGGTGCTATCAACAATTAAAATTGAGCCTTCGCATGCATATAATGACCTACTAACTTCATAACTAAAATCAACATGTCCTGGTGTATCAATTATATTTAAAACATAATTTTTTCCGTCTTTTGCTTTATAGTTTAATTTTACAGTTTGTGCTTTAATTGTAATTCCTCTTTCCCTTTCAATATCCATAGAGTCTAAAACTTGTGCCTTCATTTCTCTATCCGTAAGCCCACCACATTTGTGAATTATTCTGTCAGCTATAGTTGATTTACCGTGATCTATATGCGCAATAATAGCAAAATTTCTTATATTATTAATTGTAGTGATACAATTATATCTATCAAATCTTGTGCTTTAATTTTTTTATCAATTACAAATGCAAAATCTCTCTCAGATTTTTGATAATCGGAATATTCAAATTGAGATTTTTGATCTTTAAGTTTTTTCTTTGTTTCTTTAAAATAATCTAAATATATTTCAAATCCTATTAAAGCATCAGTTTTAATATCTAATTTTTTTACAATATTTGGATGTATTTCACCAAAAAATGCAATTGGCTTATCTTCTTCAGTGCTTAAAAAAACTGATCCTGATTTGCCTGGATGATAATAAGATGGGGCTTGATCTTTTATTATTAGTTTATTTTTGTTAAATCCTGCCTCTACTATAGTTTGAACAGTATCTCTCTTTGCATCAAATACATCAACATTTCTCTCTGTTTCTTGCCAATTTAATCTAAAATATTTTCCAGCTTGCAAAGCACCTATTACTGTTAGTTGCTCACCTGGCTTAGTACCTGAAAAAACTGGCCCTATCTCAAAAAAAGATAAATCTTTAAATCCTCTGTCAATATTTTTTTTTAAATAAAAAATTAAATTTGGAAATATTGAATTTCTTAAAACATTTAAATCTGAACTAATTGGGTTAACAATTTTTATTTCATTATATTTTTCTCTAAATAAATTATTTATTTTAGAGTCTGTGAATGACCAAGTAACTGTCTCGAAAAAACCTTTGGATGCCACCGAACGTTGTAAGAAATGGAATAATTTTTGCTGCCTATTTAAAGTTGGTTTAAGTCTAGATTTTTCTGGTGTTAGTGTTTGAATATGTTCATAACCTTTAATTCGAACAATTTCTTCAACAATGTCAATTGGTTGCGTAATATCTTTATTTGTTTTTTCTTCTTCCAGTCTTTGAATATCAAATTTACTTACATCGCCCCCACACACTTCTTTTATTAGATCAGCCGCTTTGATTAGTCCAGCTTCAATTGATTTTGGATCAATTCCTCTTTCAAATCTAAATTTTGCGTCTGTATCTATATTTAATAATTTTGAAGTTTTTCTAATTGATCTTGGTAAAAAATACGCAGACTCTAATAATATATTTTTTGTCTCTAGTTCGGTTCCTGAACGTGTTCCACCTATGATTCCACCTAATCCTAGCACTCCTGAATGATCAGAAATTACACACATATCATCATCTAAAGAATATTTTTTATTGTCTAGTGCTTCAAAAGTTTCACCTTTTTTTGAATTTCTTACTATAATTTCTTTACTTACTTTATCAGCATCATATGCATGAAGTGGCCTATTTAAATCAATCATCACATAGTTTGTTATATCTACAATTGCAGAAATTGGTTTTTGACCTAACGAAACAATTTTATCTTTTAACCACTGAGGACTTTCTTTATTTGAAACCCCCTTTATTAAACAACTACCAAAAATTGTGCAGCCTTGTTTTTTTTCTTTTTTAATAGTTACTTTTAAGTCCTGATCAAAATTTTGATTTAGTTTACTATCTTTTATTTTTTTTAAAGAACCAACTCCAGCTGCAGCAAGATCTCTTGCAATACCTCTAACACCAAGACAATCTGGTCGATTTGGTGTTATAGATAAATCTACAACTTTAGGAGTTTTGGTATCAAAATATTTTTTCCCAATTTTTTCCTTATACTTTTCTGATAACTCTGTAATTCCCTCGCTTTCATCTGATAATTTAAGCTCAGCTTCAGAACACAACATTCCATAAGAAGTAACACCTCTTATTTTACTGATTGATAGTTTCATTTGATTTTTTGGTATTATTGCACCTGGTCCTGCATATACTGTAAACAAACCTTTTTTTGCATTGGGAGCTCCACACACAACTTTAACAGTTTCACTTTTACCAATGTCAACGTCACAAACTCTTAATCTATCTGCATTAGGGTGTTGTTGCGCATTTATTATTTTTGCAACAATAAAATCATCTAATTCGGAGGGTGCATTTTCAAAACTCTCAACCTCAAGACCAACGTTCGTTAAATTATTAATTATCTCTTTATCATTAAGATCTGTATCTAAATGTTGTTTAAGCCAATCAATTGTAAATTTCATCTACTCAATCCTCTGTAGCTTGATGGTACATCTAAAGGATCGAAGCCAAAATGGCTTAGCCATCTATAATCTGTTTCAAAAAAAGCTCTTAAATCATTAATTCCATATTTTAGCATACCTAATCTATCTATTCCGATTCCAAAGGCGTAACCCTGAAATTTCGATGGATCAACATTTACATTTTTTAGAACGTTTGGATGAACCATTCCACATCCTAAAATTTCTAACCATTTGTCTCCTTCACCTATGATTATTTTTCCATCTTTAATTTCATAACCTATATCAACCTCAGCTGATGGCTCTGTAAATGGGAAATGACTTGGTCTAAATCTCATCTTCAATTTATCCACTTCAAAAAACTCTTTAATAAAATAATTTAGACAACCTTTAAGATGTCCCATATTTATATCTTTATCTATATGTAGTCCTTCTACTTGATGAAACATAGGTGCATGTGTTTGGTCACTGTCAGATCTGTAAGTTCTTCCAGGTGCAATTATTTTGAATGGAGGTTTGCCTTTTAACATAGTCCGAACTTGTACAGGAGAGGTATGTGTCCGTAGTAACAATTCTTTTTTTTCATCTAAGTAAAATGTGTCATGCATATCTCTTGCTGGATGATTGTCAGGCGTATTAAGTGCTGAAAAATTATTATATTCATTTTCTACATCTGGACCCTCTTCAACGCTAAAACCTATTTCAGAAAAAATAGATGAAATTTCATCTATTACTTGTGAAACTGGATGAATCTTTCCTTGTTTAAAATCTCTTTCAGGTAAAGTGACATCTACTTTTTCATTTTCTAACTTTAGGTTTATCTCTTTTGTTTCGATTTCCTCAATTTTGCTTGTAATTTTATTTTGTAGCTCTTCTTTTATAAAATTTAAGTCTGATGCAAATTTTTTTCGCTCTTCTTGAGAGACTGATCCTAACTTTTTAAACTCGTTAGAGACTATTCCATTTTTACCAAATAATTCAGTTTTTATTTGATTTATAGATTCTATATTTTGGTCTTTATCAAGTTTGTTAAGATATTCGTCTTTTATTTTTTTAATATCAGACATTTTAGTAGATTATTTGTTAACTTAAGAAAAACAATAGCGAAGATTAATTTAGAGCTGCTTGTGCTTTTTTTACAATCGTTTTAAATGCTTGCGGATTATCGTATGCGATTTCTGCTAGAATTTTTCTATCTAATTTTATTCCTGATTTACTTAGACCTTTTATAAACTTAGAGTAAGTTAAACCCTCTTCTCTTACTCCTGCATTAATTCTTTGAATCCATAAAGATTTAAAATCTCTTTTTTTATTTCTTCTATCTCTATATGCATATTGCATAGCCTTTTCCATTGCTTGTCTTGCAACTCTTATTGTATTCTTTCTTCTTCCCCATTGGCCTTTTACAGCTTTAAGAACTTTTTTGTGTTTTGCTCTGCTGGTTACGCCTCTTTTAACTCTAGCCATTTTATCCTCTTAAACTATAGGGCATATAAGATTTCACAATTTTTCCATCTTGTTTTGCCATCACAGTTGTGCCCCTTTGTTTTCTTATTTGGGAATTAGTTCTTTTTATCATTCCATGCCTTTTACCAGCCTGTGCAGTAATCACTTTTCCTTTAGCTGAAATTTTAAATCTTTTTTTTGCTGAGCTTTTTGTTTTCAATTTAGGCATAATTTTTGGAGCCTTATACAAATATTAATATTAATTTACAACTAGAAATATGACTTATAATGGCTGAATAACCATTATCATTTGTTTGCCATCAAATTTAGGCTGTAATTCTACACGACCAATATCTTGCATATCTTGCTTGATTTTATCCATTAACTCATTTCCTAAACTGGAGTGTTGCAGTTCTCTTCCTTTAAAACGTATTGTAAATTTTACTTTATCCCCTTTTGCTAAAAATTTTTGAGCATTCTTTATTTTGAAAGTATAGTCGTGTACCTCTGTCACAGGTCTTAATTTTATTTCCTTTAACTCAATTTTTTTTTGTTTCTTTTTTGCTTTGTTGGCTTTTTTCTGGGCATCATATTTGTATTTACCCATATCCATTATTTTACACACAGGAGGTTTAGCGTTTGGTGCAATTTCAATCAAGTCAAGTCCTTCATCCTTAGCACGATTAATTGCGTCATTTAAATTTAAAATACCAAGATTTTCACCATCACTTGCTATTACCTGAACCTCATGTGAAGTAATCCTGTTGTTTGATCTTGGTCCTTTTGGTTTTGTTCTTTTCTGAAAATAGTTTTGTTTGAAGTCTGGCACTTAAATTGAAGGCGCTTTGTTTAAAGCAGAGTATTTTTTTATAAACTCGTTAAAATCCATATTTTCTTGTTTTTTAGAATCCAATCTTCTAATAGTTACTGTATTAGAGTCAACTTCTTTTTTCCCACAAATGAGTAATAAAGGTACTTTTGACAATGAATGTTCTCTAATTTTATAATTTAAATTATGATTTTTTAAATCAACTTCACTTGAGATACCAACTTTTTTTAATTCATGATTAATTTTTTTTGAATAGTCATCAAAGTCACTTGAAATTGGTATCACAACTACTTGCAATGGTGTTAGCCAAAAAGGTAATTTACCTGAATAATTTTCAATTAAGATTCCAATAAATCTCTCTAAGGAACCAAACAATGCTCTATGCAACATAACAGGTATTTTCTTTGATCCATCTTTTTCAACATAAGTGGCTCCTAATCTTCCAGGTAAATTTAAATCTACTTGTAAGGTTCCACACTGCCAATCTCTTCCTATTGCATCTCTTAAAACAAACTCAATTTTTGGACCATAAAAAGCACCCTCACCTTTATTTATAGTGTATTCTAGTTTTGTTTCTTTAATTGCCTCTAAAAGAGCAGCTTCTGATTTATCCCATACAGCATCATCTCCAACTCTCAGATCTGGTCGGTCTGAGTATTTTAATATTACATTTTCAAATCCCAGGTCTTTATAAATTTCTAAAATTAAATTTGTAACTGATAGGCATTCTTGAGTAATTTGCTCTTCGGTACAAAATATGTGTGCATCATCTTGGGTAAATGCTCTTACCCTTAACAATCCATGTAATGCACCAGAAGGTTCATATCTATGAACTTTTCCAAATTCCGACATTTTTAATGGTAAGTCTCTGTAACTTTTTAGTCCTTGATTAAACACTTGAACACATCCTGGACAGTTCATTGGTTTTATTGCAAAAACTTTTTCGTCAGGTGTTGTAGATGTATACATATTTGCACCAAATTTTTCCCAATGACCAGATTTTTCCCATAATGTACGATCAAGAATTTCTGGTGTATTTATCTCTTTATATCCTGCGTGATCTTGTTTAGTTCGCATATAAGAGATTAATTTCTGAAAAAGGTTCCATCCTTTTTCATGCCAAAATACAGATCCAGGGCTTTCTTCCCTAAAATGAAATAAGTCCATTTCTTTTCCTAACTTTCTGTGATCTCGTTTTTCAGCTTCTTCAATTCTATTTAAGTATTCATCAAGTTCTTTTTGTGTAGACCAACTGGTGCCATAAACTCTTTGTAACATCTCATTATTCGAGTCTCCTCTCCAATAAGCACCTGATACTTTTGTTAATTTAAAATACTTTCCAATTTTGCCTGTAGAACTTAAGTGCGGACCTCTACACAAATCATGCCATTTTCCATGAAAATATATAGATACCTCTTCACCTTCAGGAATAGAATTAATTATTTCGGCTTTGTAATGTTCTCCATTATTTTTGAAATGTTTTATAGCATCATTTCTCTTCCAAACTTCTCTATAAGTTTTTTCATTCCTATCAACAATATCTTTCATTTTGTTCTCTATCTTTTCTAAATCTTCTTGCGTGAATGGCTCTTTCCTTGCAAAGTCATAATAAAAACCATCTTCAATCACTGGGCCTATTGTTACTTGCGTTCCAGGAAAAAGTTCTTGGACTGCCATTGCTAAAATATGGGCGGTATCATGCCTAATTGTTTCAAGCCCTTCTTTATCTTTTGATGTAAATATCTTTACTTTAGAATCTTTTTCAATTTTAAAATCTAGGTCTTTAAGCTGACCATCTACACTAATAATTAATGCTTGCTTTGATAATGATTTACTTATTTTTTCAGCAAGCTGAAAACCAGTTACACTTTCACTAAAACTTAATTGTTTTCCGTCTGGTAGAGTAATATTTGGCATTTAATTAATTAATTTTTTGTACTCTGAATAAGTAGAAAAACACATTTTTTCAACATTAAACTTCGCAGAAACATTTTTTCTACCTTCTTTTCCCATCTGTTCAATTGTTGATTTATCAAAATTGAAAAACTCAATTATTTTTTTACTTAAATCGTCTGAGTCTCCAGCATCAAATAAGATACCTGTTTTATTATTTACAATAGTTTCTTTCGAGCCACCCAGATTGCTTGCAATAATGGGTTTTTCCATTGATTGTGCTTCCACTGCTATTCTGCCAAATGCCTCGGGTTCAATTGATGTTGATACTATCAAGTCACTAATTTTATAAGCTAAAGGCATATTTTCACAATGATCAACAAATTTTATTTGATCATTCATTCGATACTGTTCTACTAGCCTTATAAGTTTTTTCTTATACAAATCTCTTCCTTGATCACTTCCAAGTATCACTGCTTTAAACGACTTGTGACCTAATTGAATATTTATTTTATTCATGGCTTCAATAAACATTTCGTGACCTTTCCACTCAGTAATTCTTCCAGGTAATAATATTGTTTTTTTTTCAACCTCAAGGTTCCAAGATTTAAACAGTTTATCTTCGTCTTCAGTAAAAGTTGTTGAAGCATCAAAATAATCGATGTTTATTCCTCTAAAAATTACTAGAAATTTTTTGGAGTTATTTAGATATTCCTTATAATTTTCTTTAATATGAGAAAATATAAAATTTGATCCAGCTATAACTAAATCTGATCTTAACATTACAGAATTATAAAATTTTTTAATCTTACTTTTAAAATTATATGTACCATGAAAAGTTGTTACAAATTTTTTTCTAGTAATTTTAGAAGCTAAAAAACATGACCATGCTGGAGCCCTACTCCTAGCATGAATTATGTCTATATTATAAAAAAAGACAATGACTGAAATCAAAATTGTGTTTAATAACATTATAATGGGGTTTTTAGAATTTACAGGAAGTCTTATGTATTTTACTTTTTTTTTATTTATGAATTTGGTTAATGGTCCACCATTTGTAATTAAAAATGAGCTACAATTATTTTCAAATAGATAATGTGCTATATCAAAACAACCTGTCTCAGCCCCTCCATAACCTAATTTTGGTATTACTTGTAGAACTTTTAATTTTGATGACATTAACTGTTATTATATATTAATAAATAGAGCGTATAAACTTTTATGAACAAGTATAAATTTTTGCAAATTTCTAAAAGCATTAAAATTAGATATCTACATCATAATTCAAATAATAATTTATATATTGTTTTTCTTCATGGTTTTATGTCTGATTTAAATGGTGAGAAACCAAAGATTTTCAAAAGATTTTGTAAAAACAATAAATTAGGCTTTTTAGCAATTGAATACTCTGGGCACGGAAAATCAACAGGTGAGTTTACAAAAGGGAACGTAACAAAATGGACAAATCAAGTCAAAAAAGTAATTAAAAGAGTTTTAAAAAAAAAAAATTTTATACTTATTGGTTCAAGTATGGGTTCATGGATATCTGTCAATCAATTTAAGTTTTTTTCAAAACAGATTAAAGGTTTTATAGGAATAGGATCAGCACCAGAGTTTTTAGAGAGGGTAATGTGGAAATAGATAAGGGTGTATACAACCTTAAACATGGTGGTTTTGAATATCCAATCACCTACCAACTTATTAAGGATGGAAGAAAAAATTTAGTATTGAACAAAAAAATTAATGCTAAAATACCTGTAACTCTTTTTCATGGATCAAAAGATGAGGCAGTTCCAGTAATTTTCTCAAAGAAACTTATTAAAATCTTTAACAATGCAAATAAGAAACTTAATATTATTAAAAATGGTGATCACAGCCTTTTTGCAAAAAAATATCAATTAAAAATAATTAGAGAGTTAAAATCAATAATTTCTCAGTACTAATTAGCTTGCAAAGCTTTTGACTGACTTTAATGTTATAGGATTATCTAATTTATCAAGCATTTCTTTTGGACAAACTTGATAAAAGTTTTTTATCTCACTTTCAAAATTATCTAAAATTTTCTTTGCATACTCCGAGTGAGTTTCGTTCACGTGTTCTGAAATGATTTCCCTGAGGTAATTTTTCCAGTAATCCGTTTCTGGTATCTGCCAGATAACACTCTCAGAATTTACACGCTTCTCAAAATTATTGTTTTTGTCATAAACAAAAGCCATACCACCAGTCATACCAGCAGCAAAATTATCTCCAACATCTCCTAAAATAATAATATTTCCTCCTGTCATATACTCGCATCCATTTGAATCACAACCTTCAACTACAGCTGTGGCACCAGAGTTTCTCACAGCAAATCTTTCTCCTGCTTGTCCAGCTGCAAAGAGTTTTCCAGAGGTAGCACCATACAAAACTGTATTTCCAATTATTGTATTCTCATTTGAAATCAAATTACTCTCGTCCTGTAGTTTTATAGAAATAGATCCACCAGAAAGACCTTTACCTACATAGTCATTTGCATCACCTTTCAAATTCAATTTTAATCCCTTAATTGCAAAGGCTCCAAAAGATTGACCTGCCGAGCCTTTAAAATTCAGTGATAAATAATTTTCATCTAGTTTGTTGTTTCCAAATTTTTTATATAAGTGATAAGAGATTCTTGTACCTACAGCCCTATCAGTGTTTTTAATTTCAAATTCAGTCTCAATTGTTTTATTTTGATCAATTAATTTTTCTATGTCTGGCCATATTTTTTGATCTAAGGTGTCTGGAACCTCATTGATTTTTGGATGTTCACAATATCTTTTATTTTTTCCAGGATCTGCTTGAACAAAAAGTGGATTTAAGTCTAAGTCATCTAAATTTGGAGATCCTTTGCTAACTTGTCTTAATAAGTCTGTTCTACCAATAACTTCATTCAATGATCTAAATCCTAGTTCAGATAGAATTTGTCTTACCTCTTCTGCAATAAAAGTGAATAAGTTAACAACTTTATCTGGTGTGCCTGTAAATTTTTCTCTTAATTTTTCGTCTTGGGTGCAAACTCCAACTGGACATGTATTTGAGTGACCCTGTCTAACCATTATGCAACCCATAGCAACTAAAGCTGTAGTTGCTACTCCAAATTCCTCTGCTCCCATCATCGCTGCTATTACCACATCACGACCTGTTTTAATTCCTCCATCAGTTCTAAGTGTAACTTGATGTCTTAAGTTGTTTAAAGTAAGAACTTGATTTGCTTCTGTAAGTCCCATTTCCCAAGGTATTCCAACATATTTTACACTTGTTTGAGGGGTAGCCCCAGTTCCTCCTGAGTGACCAGAAATTAAAATTATATCTGCTTTAGCTTTTGCTACTCCAGCTGCAATTGTTCCGATACCTGATGAAGCTACCAACTTCACGCCTACTCTTGCTTTCGGATTTATTTGTTTAAGATCATAAATTAGTTGGGCCAAATCTTCTATGGAATAGATATCATGATGTGGTGGTGGTGAAATTAATGTAACTCCAGGTGTAGAGTGTCTTAATCTTGCAATTTCATTAGTAACTTTGAAGCCTGGTAATTGACCACCTTCACCAGGTTTTGCGCCTTGGGCAATTTTGATTTCTATCTCGTTACAATTATTTAAATAATTTATTGTTACCCCAAACCTAGCTGAAGCTATTTGTTTTACTCTTGAATTCGCACTATCTCCGTTTTCTCTAATTTTAAATCTATCTTCGTCTTCGCCTCCTTCTCCACTACATGAGGCACCCTTTATTCTATTCATGCCAATCGCTAATGTTTCGTGTGCTTCTTTGGATAAAGCACCATGAGACATACTCCCACTACCAAATCTTTTCATAATCTCTTGCACATTTTCTACTTCATCAATTTTGATTGGATTTTTCGATTTAAAATCAATTAAGTCTCTTAAACTGATTGGCTGTAGGTTATAAATTCCTTTAGTATATTTCTTATAAACCTCAAAAGAATTTTCAGTAACTGCAGTTTGTAAAAGATGAATTAATTTACCTTGGTATTGATGTGTCTCACCGTTTTTCCTGTAACGGTATATACCTCCAATTGGTAATATATTAGATTGGTTTTCGAATGCTTGTTTGTGAATATTTCTAATTTTTTTTTCAATACCTGTTAGGCCAATTCCAGAGATTTTAGATAGAACACCAGGAAAAAAGTCTTTAACAATTGTTCTACTAAGACCTACTGTTTCAAAATTACACCCTCCTCTGTAAGAACTAAGAACAGAAATTCCCATTTTTGACATAATTTTTAATAAACCTAAATTAACAGATTTGATAAATCTGGAAACACACTCATCAAAACCTAAATTTCCAAATAATTTTTTTGAATATCTTTCAAATAAACTGTCAAACGCCAAATAAGGATTAACAGTCGTTGCTCCTACACCAATTAAAGTTGCAAATGAATGTGTATCAAGAGCATCTCCAGTTTGGACGTTTATTGAAACGTATCCTCTTAAACCTAATTTTATTAGATGAGTATTAACAGCACCAATACAAAGTAGCATTGGCATTGGTAGCTTTTCACTTGAAATATTTTTATCAGTTAAAACAAGCTGTGTAATTCCCTCTCTTGCTGCTTGCTCTGCTTGATTTTTTAAATTCTCTAAAGCGCTTTCTAAATCTGAATTTTTATCAAATAAACACTCTAAAATTCTTTGATTTTTTCCAAAAAAATCTATGAACTTATCAAACTGAGAATTCGATAGAACTGGGCTATCTAAAACGTAAATATTTTCTTCAGTAAGATTGTCAAAATCTAATATGTTACCAAGATTCCCAAATCTTGTTTTTAAACTCATCACCTTATTTTCTCTTAAAGAGTCAATCGGTGGATTGGTTACTTGACTAAAATTTTGTCTAAAGTAGTGATACAAAGGTCTATATTTGTCAGAAAGTACTGCTAATGGAGTATCATCACCCATAGATCCAGTTGCTTCTTTTGCATCCTCTGCCATTGGGTGTAAAATTAATTCTAAATCTTCTAAACTATATCCAAAACAATGCTGTCTAGTTCTTAACTCTTCATTAAGAAATATATTTTTTTCGTTCTCGATTGGAAACTTTTTATCTAGATCAATTATTTGATTATTAAAATGTTTGTACTCTTTTGCTAAGTAATTTTTAATATCGCTGTTTGTGAATACTTTTCCTTTTTCAATTCTTACACCAATTATTTCTCCAGGTCCCAATCTTCCTTTAGTTACAATTTTTTTTTCATTAAGATCGACCATTCCAGTTTCTGATCCAGCAAATAATAATCTATCTCTTGTAACAGTATATCTCATTGGCCTTAGACCATTTCTATCAGTAGCTGCGATTACCCATTCATTGTCTGTCGCTGCTATAGCAGCAGGACCATCCCAGGGCTCCATGGTGCTGTTAAGAAAATTAAATAGTTGAAGATGATCCTTTGGAAGAACTTTACTTTTTTTTGACCATGCATCAGGTATTAAAAGTAATTTAGCTAAAGGTGCAGGTTGTCCTGAAATATTTAGTAATTCAAATACATTATCTAGCGATGCAGAGTCTGAGTTTCCAGATGGGATTACAGGTTTTAAATTTTCCATATCATCAAATAATGGGCTATGCATTTCTTGCTCATGAACCTTCATCCAGTTAATATTTCCTTTTAGAGTATTTATCTCACCGTTATGAGCTATTGCTCTAAAAGGTTGTGCTAAATCCCAACTGGGTGCTGTGTTAGTAGAAAATCTTTGATGAAAAATTGCAAATCTTGAAATAAATCTCTCATCTTTAAGATCAGTATAAAAATCTGACAAAGCCTCAGCAAGAAACATTCCTTTATAAATAATTGATTTAGAACTAAATGAACAAATATAAAACCCATTAAGCTGGTTGTTTAGAGCTTCCTTCTCAATTTTTCTTCTTGTTTCATATAGAACTCTCTCTAAATTTTTACCAATTACTTTTTTATCATTATGTTTGAATAAAACTTGTGTAATCTCAGGTCTTGTATTTTCAGCTTTTTCGCCGAGCACAGAAGGATTTACAGGAACCTGACGCCAACCATAAATATTGAAGTTTTTTTTTGTTAATTCACTTTCTACAATTATTCTACATTGCTCCTGGCCTTGATAATCATTTCTTGGCAAAAAAATCATTCCAACACACAAATCAGATTCGTCATGTCTGTGGCCAGTTATTTCAATTTTTTCGATAAAAAAATCTTTTGGAATCTCAATATGTATTCCTGCTCCATCACCAGTTTTACCATCTGCATCTATAGCTCCTCGATGCCAAACGGCTTTTAGGGCTTGGATTCCATACTCGACAACTTTTCTAGACTTTACTCCCTCTGTTGATGCTACCAGTCCTACACCACAAGCATCATGCTCCATAGCCTCGTTATAAACCAAGTTTTGCTTTAACCGGTTCAGATTTTTTTTATAAATGTTCATTAAGCAACTTTTTGTTTTTGTTTTAATTGAAGATAATTTGAAATTGATAAAGCTGCGTCCCTACCATCTTTAATTGCCCAAACAACTAACGAAGCTCCTCGCACAATCTAATAAACTTTCTACTTTATTTGTTCCTTTAAATTCTTTTGGACTACTTAGCCAAACAAACTCAACTCCTTCTTCTTCTGCATTAGCAACTTCTCTTGCAGATCCTGGCATATTCACTTTATCTCTTCTGTATAAACATTTAACAGATTTTGCATCTTGTCTAATTGAGGTTCTAACACAGTCCATAGCAGTATCTCCACCACCAATTACAACTACATCTTTATCTTTAGCATTTAATGTTCCATCATCAAAAAGTTCAACTTTATCTCCTAATCCTTTTTTATTCGAGGCAGTCAAAAATTCCATCGCAGGAAATATATTACTAAGATCGTTTCCTGGAAGATTTACTTCTCTTGCTTTATAAACTCCAGTAGCAATTAAAATTGCATCATGTTTTTCATTCAACTCTTTTAAAGTAGCATCTTTACCTACCTCAAAGTTGTTTACGAATTGAATTCCACCTTCTTTTAAAAGTTTAATTCTTCTCTCTACAACATGCTTTTCTAGTTTGAAATTAGGGATACCATAAATCAATAGTCCACCAGATCGATCATAACGATCATAAATTGTAACTTGATAACCTTTTTTTCTTAATTCCTCTCCACAAGCAAGTCCAGCAGGTCCAGCCCCAATAATACCAATACTTTGATTAATCTCATTGATTACTTTTATTGGCTTTACCCAACCATTTTCCCAAGCAGTCTCTGTAATATATTTTTCAATTGATCCAATAGTTACAGTACCGTGTCCTGATTGCTCAATAACACAATTGCCCTCGCACAACCTATCTTGGGGACATATTCTCCCACATACCTCTGGCATGTTGTTAGTGCTTTGTGATAGTTGATAAGCCTCTTCATGTCTGCCTTCAGCTGTTAACTTAAGCCAATCAGGTATATTGTTGCTTAATGGACAGTGAACTTGACAAAATGGGACTCCACATTGTGAACATCTGCTTGATTGCTCATTTGCTTTTCCTTTAATAAATTCTGAATAAATTTCATTAAAATCCTCTTTTCTAGAGTTTTTGTCTCTTTTAGGTGGGTTTTGTTGACCTATCTCAACAAACTTTAACATTTTTTCTGACATTGGAGGGGAGGTATATACTATTGTTAAAGGAGGATAAAGAAAATATAGGTCATATTTACTGACTAATAATTTCCATTTTATTATAAATTTTGCGATTTTTTCACTTTCAACATACTTGATATGCAATTTTGTAATTGCTTTATTTTGGTTAGAATTTGATTATTTATTAATTTCTTGATGATTTCAAAATACATAGAAACTTCCATATTAGCAATAATCCAAGGTTTCTTTGAATTTATTCCAGTCAGTTCTTCTGCACACTTAATTTTAGTTACAAAAATTAATGATTTTCAGACAGCTTCACTACAATTAGATATTTGTCTTCATCTTGGTTCTTTATTAGCAATAATTTTTTATTTTAGAAAAGACTTAATAAACATATTTGAAAACAAATCTTTAGCTGTTTTAATATTATTAGGATCAATTCCTCTAATTTTAGTTGGTTTTATTTTACACTCAACTGGTATTATAGAAAAATTAAGATCTATAGAAGTTATTGCGTGGACAACTTTGCTTTTTGGATTACTTCTTTTTTTTGCTGACAAACAGACTATTAAAAAAAAAATTGATTTAGATCTTAATTTAAAAAATGTAATTATAATTGGTTTATTTCAAGCCTTAGCTGTTATACCTGGTGTAAGTAGATCAGGTGTGATTATAACAGCCTCACGTTTTTTAAATTTTGATAGAATTGATTCCACCAAAATCGCCTTTTACTTATCTATCCCTGCCCTTGCTAAGTATTATCTTATTTGCACTTATTTACCTTTAAACTTTCTTAACGGCTGAAGGAGCAATCTGTGATAAAATCACTGCAAATAATATTAGGAAGCATCCAATAATATTATCCAAATTTAAAATTTGATTAAGGATTATCCAGCCTGCAAGTGCCGCAAAAACACCTTCTAATGAGTATATTATGGCTGCAGGAGCTTCATCGATATTTTTTTGTGCATACATCTGAAGAGTAAAAGCAACACCACCTGATAGAATTCCAGCATAAAGTATAGAACTGTATTCTAAAAGTATTTTTTGAATATCTATTTCCTCAAATACATAAGCAGCTATTATAGAAAGTGAAAAAACAAAAATAGACTGTAAAGATGCATAAAATATAGGTAAATCAAATTTTTTCATAAATTTTCCCGCAAAAATTATGTGCAGCGCCCAAAATAAAGAGCACAGAATTACTAATGCATCGCCTAACATTATTTGTGAGTCTGAAAAATTACTTAATAAATAAACTCCGATTATACACATTGCTATTGAGGGCCAGATACTCCAGTGAACTTTGATTTTATAAAAAAAAAATAACAATATTGGAACAATTGGGACGTAGAAAATTGTAAAAAATGCTGCATTAGCAATATTGGTATATTGTAAAGCAGCTTGTTGAAGCGAAGTACCCAAAAATAGAGATACTCCCATAAACATATAATATTTAAAAAAAAGTTTTTTGTTTGAATTAATTTCAGGGATTATTTTTTTTCTCTCAATTATTAAAGCAACTGGAAGCATAAAAATGAAACCAACAAAAAATCTAGCAGAGTTGAAAGTCAGCGGGCCAATATTATCCATTCCAGTATCTTGTGCAATAAAAGCTGTTCCCCAAATAAAGGTCGTTATTAGAGCACAAATTAATGATGCTGATTTATTCATTTTGATTTAAATTTAATTAATTATGCTGTTCATTCTACAACAGCTATCAAAGTCTTCCTTATTGATATAACAGCCAGCCATTTTTCTCTTTCCACTAAATGACCCTCTTCCATGCATTACTCTCCAATTATTAAATATCAAAAGTTCTCCTGGTCGTAATATATGTCTCCACTGATATTTTTTACTATTAGCTAATTGGTCGAATTTTTTTATCGCATTATAAAATTCTAATGTTGATTTATATGGTAAGTCGATGGGAGCTCTATCATAATTATTAAAACTGACTTGTACAATTTCTTTATTATTATTTAATCTAAAAACTGGTCTCTCTGCCTCAAGATCGACACCATCCCCTAAATATTTACCTTTTACTTTTATTTCTGTGAGAGTTTTAAATAATTTTTGATGATTTTTTTTTAATTCTCTTGCTATAGATAAACCATCAACCATAATTGATGCTCCTCCTTTTGCATTATACTTACAACAAAGTAGTAATTGTAATCCTGGCGCATCATTACTGTATGTTGAGTCAGTATGTGGTCTTAATTCTTCCTGTGAATATGCGCTGTCAGCTTTTTTATTATCTGACTCAAATGTCCATAGACCACCAAAAATTGAATTTCTTACATAACCTATTTTATTAGCGATTTTATTTACTGATTTAAGATTTGGCTTACAATTTTTTATTACTGCAAAACCGTATTTATGTAAACTCTCTAACAAGTTTAAGAAATTTTTATTTTTGTCTATTTTATTGTAATCAATATAAATCTGGTTTTTGATATCACGAGCTATCCATGGTTTAATATTTTTCTTTAATTGCTTTTTCTCTGAATTATTCAACAGAAACTTATGCGAATATTTTGCTGGCGAAGATGAATCTGACCAAGTTATACTTAAAAGTTTTCCATTTTCTAAAATTTTGCCCTTAACTGCCTTCAAATCTGGCGCTAGATTAGCTGTAAAAGTCTTTCTTTGGTTTGTTCTAAAATCCCAATTTTCAGTATTTTTGATATGATCACGCAACCATATATTGGGATATATTTTTGATTTTCTGTTCACAAAAAAAATTTCAACATTATTTTTTTTCAATTTGAAATTTTTAATCATTTTCTTTTATATTAAATCGCCAATTTGTAAGCAAAATTTTTCCCTAAATTATCCTTCAGTTCGTTATTAAATCTTGCAGCTTCTGCACCATCAATTATTCTATGATCATAAGATAAAGATAAAGGTAAAACAGTTCTAGTCATAAATTTATTATTAATATATATTTGTTTCTTATAAGATCTACCAATACCGAGAATAGCTACCTCTGGCAAATTGATTATAGGAGTAAAAAAAGATCCTCCTATTCCTCCAAGGCTCGTGATTGTCATAGATCCTCCAAAAAATTCTTTTTTATTAATTTTTAATTCTCTGCAATCATTACTTACTTTTTTTAATTCATCCCCTAGCTGTGCAATATTCTTTATGTCAGCATTTCTAATTTTTGGAACCATAAGTCCATTAGGGGTATCTACTGCAATTCCTATATGAAAATATTTCTTAAGTGTAATTTTTCCTTCCTCAATATTGTCTATGGAGGCGTTAAAATTTGGAAACTTTTTTAGTGTAGAAACCAAAGCTTTTATGATGAATGCTAAAGGTGTTATTTTCTTTTTTTTACTTGTGCAAATATCTGTTAAAGAC
>LUMS01000084.1_pt1 | contig 27486 bp, 29 predicted proteins | sample 729711 | NCBI WGS metagenome assembly LUMS01 (sample SAMN03860298, study PRJNA289734) | marine metagenome | biome: seawater column; feature: ocean; material: water; isolation source: Red Sea water column Station 192 - depth 25m | place: Saudi Arabia: Red Sea | collected 2011-10-15 | depth 25 m | reverse complement strand
AAGTGTATCCAAGTATTGTCCAGGTATTTATAAAAGTACTGATGGAGGTGAAAGCTGGAAATTACTTGAAGAAGTTACCGGAGACCCATCAGAAGGTGGGGTGTATATAAATGAATATAATGATTCAGAAATTTACTCAGTTTTTGGAAGAGAAACATTTATAAGTAAAGATGCTGGAATTTCATCTGATGTCTTCTTAGACACAAAAGAACATCCTGTTATTCCCGATGTTGGTGTGGAAATAATAACGTTTGGTGAAAGTGAATCTGAGGTATTTATGGCAGGTCTCCAAGGTGTTTACAGAACTTATGACAATGGTAAAACTTGGATCGAAACAAATACAGGTTTTGTAGGTTCTGAAGTTGTAGATCTAGTTACTTCTTTGGATGGAACTATGTATGCAACAACTTACAATTTAGGAATTTTTAAGAGTACTGATGGAGGTAAAAACTGGGTTTTTGCTTCTTTTGGCATAAAAAATTGGTATGGTATGCAATTAGCAACCCACCCAGAAGATGCTGACACCTTATTTACAACAACTAATGGAGGGGTTTATAAATCAACAAATGCTGGAAAATCTTGGGAGCTTATTGGAGATTCGGATCTTTGTGATGATGAAGATGCAGGTGGAAATTGTCATTATCACGGAATCGTTGTAGAGAAAGAAGCACCTTTCAAAGTTCTTGTAGGTAGTGGTGGGGATCAATACGCAAAAGAAGGTGTGGGATTAACTGGATCAGAAGATAACGGAGAATCTTGGAGAAATTCTGATGATGGTTTTGTAAGAGATGTTCATGTAAGTAAATTAATTATTGATCCAAACAACAGTAATGTCTTTTATGCAACAACACAGGGAGAGACAGAATATACAGACAAAGTTGGTGATGGAGCAGGGGTGTTTAAAAGTACTGATCGTGGCAACAACTGGACTCAAATTAATAATGGACTAAACAGTTTAGAAACTAATGTGTTGGCAGTTGACCCTAATGACTCCGATGTACTCTATCTTGGGACTGATGATGATGGAATATATAAAAGCATAAATGGAGGAGAAAACTGGAAAAAATTAATTCCTACTGCATCGTTTGGAGTTGGTGACATAATTGTTGATCCACAAGATAGCAACAATGTTTATATGGGGACTGTAGATTATTTCAGACTATCAGAAAGCAGGGGTGTCTTAGGTGATTTTGGAGTTTACAAAAGTACCGATGGTGGAACAACATGGGAAGAGTTTAATTCAGGCTTAAATCACCTCGGTGTTTTCTCTCTTGAACTATCAGAAGAAAATAGAATCTTATATGCTGGAACAAGAGCTGGTGGAGTTTACTGGATTAATTTAGATGGCTAGGTTCTAGGAATTTTTTGACCATCTTTATTGGTAAATTGCCCTGTTACAACAAGAATTAAATCAACTAGGAACCATACTCCTAGTCCCCCAAGAGTAAGCAACATAAGAAACCCTGTACCTATTTTTCCGACATAAAATCTATGGACACCTAGAACACCAACAAAAAAGGTTAGTAAAAATAAAGTTAGCCAATCGGTTGTGCTTGTTGTTGTAGAAGAATTTAATAATTTCTCTTTTTGTAAATCAAATTCTTCTTGGGTTATGACTCTGTCTTTAAGTAGATCGTTTAACTTTTTGATTTCATCCGCTGTACTCATATATCTATTTTAACTTATTTTCTATACTGGCTACTCTTTCAGCAATTGGAGGATGGGAGTAGTAATAAGAACTGTACAAAGGATCAGGAGTTAAATTAGAAGCATTGTCTTTACTTAACTTCAATAAGCCTGAAATCATATATTTTCCATCAGTAAATTTAAAAGAAAAATCATCTGCTGCAAATTCTCTTTGTCTTGATAGATATGAGGTAATTGGTCGAGTAAAAAAGGTATACGTTCCAGCAACAAGGTAGAAAAGAATAAATTTGGAATATAAAGTAATGTCATTTAATCCATGAGATACAAAAAAGTTTTCTGATTTAAACACTTCGCTTAAAATATAAAAACCAATGAAGCCAAAAACTAATGAGCTAATAAGTGACTTTCTAATATGTCCAAGTTTATAGTGGCCTAACTCATGACCTAATATTGCTTCCATTTCATCAGGTGTGATTGTTTCTAGTAATGTGTCATAAAAAACTATTCTCTTATTGTTGCCAAAGCCAGTAAAAAAAGCATTGCCGTGTGAGCTTCGTAAGCTAGCGTTCATAACAAAAAGACCTTTTGCTTTAAATTTCACTTTCTCTAAAAGTTTTTCTATTGGTTTTTTAAATTGCTCATCATCAAGAGGCTCAAATTTATTAAATAAAGGCATTATAAGTACTGGATAAAGAAAGAAAATAATCAACTGTATTGAAAATACTGCACCAAAAGCAAAAATCCACCAATTGCTTCCTAAATTTTCAATTATTCCAATAACGACAGCATAAATTGAACAAGATATTACAGATGAGATAATCAGATTTTTAAAAATGTCTGTCACAAACGTTTTTTTCGTTGTCTTATTAAAACCATATTTTTCCTCAATGACAAATGTTGAATATATAGCTAATGGGATTTCGAGTATTTCTGAAATAATAATAATAAAAAAACCAAGAAGAATAGCACCTAGTATGTTTGATGAAGTTATTCCGAGAACAATTTGAGTTAACCAACTAAGCAATCCCCCAAGGGTTAGAAGTAAGAGGATGAAAATACTCACAAAAGAAACAAGGATCTGAAACTTTAACCTGTCAAGGTTGTAGTCTGTAGATTTTTTATATTCCTCACTGTTAACAATATTTTCAAATCTTTTTGGAACTCTTCCTTCGTTTTGTTTTATAGAGTTTATGTTTCGATATTTTAAATATGTCTCAATAGTAAATTTCAACCCTATAAACAAAATAAATAGCATGGTGAAATTAATTGATTCTATAGTGTTGAGAATTTCCATATCAAACAATATTAACTGTTTTGACGGTATCTAAATAATTTTTTGATAGTAAAAATAAAAAAACTAAGACTTGATAAGAGTAAAGAGATCATTGATAGTGGTAGCCCTAAATTATCCTGTACAACGCAACCGTTGATTCCCTCTTGTTCTATGCATTCACCTCCACCAAGTACTTGATAAATAATCCCGAAAACAAAAAATAAAAGTAAAAAAAATAAACCAGTTTTTACAAGATTATCTAGGTTCCTTATCTTCATTTACCAAATCTTCTATCCCGCTGAACATATTCTCTAAGACACCTTAAGAAATCAATCTTCCTGAATTCAGGCCAATAAACATCTTGGAATACAACTTCAGAATAAGCACTTTGCCATAGTAAAAATCCAGACAGTCTTGATTCACCGCTAGTTCTAATTATCAAATCAATATCTGGTGAGTCAGGAGAGTACAAATGGTCTCTTATTTGTTCATCATTAATGCTCTTTATTAAATCATCTATTTCTAATTCTTTATTTTCTTTAAGCAAGCTCTTTATGGCATCAACTATCTCCTGCCTCCCACCGTAGCCCAAAGCAATTGTAAGGATTTTTTCACCTCCACCTCTGATTTCTTGCAATTGTTTAATTGAGTTTTGAAGATATTCAGGAAGTAAATCAATGCTTCCTACAAAATTTATTTTAAAATTATCAACTAAGTCATCTATAAGTAATTCTTGAAATAGTTCATTTAAAACAAGATAGTAAGAATTTAATTCCTCCTCAGGTCTTGATAAGTTCTCTTTAGAAAGTAACCAACTTGTAACATGATTAATTCCAAGCTCATCACACCAGGCTAAACACTCTTTAAATCGGACCATTCCAATCCTATAAGAAACTTCATAAGTAAGGAGGTTTTCCCTTCTTGCGTAACGTCTATGTCCATCATGAATTAGGCCAATGTGTTGTGGAAGGTTTTCGTTTTTTATTTTGTTTTGAAGTCTATTTTCATATACAGAGTAGACAAATCTAGGAGTGACCATAATTAACTACAAATTGCTTCAACGTCTTCTATAGATTTTGGTGCTTCCTCAGTCAAATTAATTGGCTCATCATCAGTACAGACAATATCGTCTTCAATACGGATCCCGATTCCAAGAAGGTCTTTTGGGATTTTGTGCTTTATAGATTTGGCATCTTTAATTTCTTCATTTTCTAATTTTGTCGCTTTTTCCATACCAAGAAGCTTTCTTCTTTCTCTTATTTCTTTTGGGTCTCTTTCAAGTAATTTAAACTCGATTTCGGGTTTGTTTGGTCTTATATAGATACCCGGCTCAACTGTGGTAACCATACCTGGCATTAATTTTCTTGGCTTATTGTTTTCTTCTACACTTCCTGCATCGTGAACGTCTAAACCTAACCAGTGACCTGTTCCATGCATAAAAAATTCGAAATAATGCATCATAGAAATTGTTTCATCAACCCCCATTGGGACCAGTCCTAAATCAACCAATGATTGAGAAATTGATGACACTGTTAATTTATGTATATCAGACATAGTATTTTTGGTGTTGACACTATTAATCCCAAGGGTTTGAGCTTTTAGTACTTCTAGATAAACATCTTTTTGTGGAGCTGAAAATTTTCCATTTATTGGAAATGTTCTAGTTACATCCGAAGAATACATGTTATATTCTGCTCCAGCATCAATTAAAACTAAACCGCTATTGTCTACTTTTTCCCTGTTTGTTGAGTAATGAAGAATGCAAGCGTTATCTCCAGATGCAACAATTGAGGGGTAGCCAAGTCTTTCAGCACCTAGATCATAAAATGTTTTTTCCATTTCGGCTTCAATTTGGTACTCAAACATATCTTTTTGAGCGTACTGCATTGCCACTTTGTGTCCTTGGACTGTAATTTCACAGGCTTTTTTCAAATTATTAATTTCATCTTCATTTTTTATAAGTCGAAGCTCAGAAAGTATTGGAGAAAGTGGTCTTATTGATGCATCACTGAAACTAGCTCCTCTTTGGTCGTATGGTGTTGCCTGATTTATTATTTTTTTATCATATTTTTCAAAAATCTCATTTGAATAGTCGCAATAAATATCTTGTATTCCCGAAAGTAATTTAGGGGCTATTTTTTCATAATCATCATAAGTGAATGCCTCTGTTGCGCCAAAATATTTTTTTGCACCCTCTGGTCCAAATCTTTTTCCATCCCAGGTTTCCATTTCAACATTTCTATTCTGAACAAACAAATAAAGATCAGGTTGTTTTTCTTTAACGATGATTATTGCGTGTGCAAATGGCTCAGGCCAAGCTGTTAGGTAATGAAAGTTTGAATCTTGCCTGAAATCGAAAGCAACATCATTGTTTCTATAAACAGTATTATTTCCATGTAAGAGAACAGCGCCTTCAGTTATTTTTTTTGAAAGGTTTTCTCTATTAAATTTAGATAATTCCATCATTCAAATAAGGATAATGTAGATGGGTAGAAAATTGCTAGTAGATTTTTATATCAAATAAGAATCAAGTAATTTTGAAATTAAAATTGCCTCATCTTTTCCATAAGAAATGATTAACACAACATTATCACCTGCAATAGAAGCAGCTATACCATCAACATATAGATTATCTATAGCTTCGGCAACAACTTGAGCAGCGGCAGTTGTTGTTTTTATAATTACCTGGTTAGAAACTGGTTCGACACTTAAAACAAAGTCTCTTAAAGCTTTTTTAGCGATTGATTTTTGAGCATTATTTACATCGTCTTTTGGAAGAATATATTTCAAATTATTATTTGAATCTCTTTTTTTACTTGCTCCAATTTCTGTTAGATCTCTAGAGAGGGTAGCTTGAGTAATTGAGATACCTTGTTTTTTCAATATTCCTTTTAATTGATTCTGGGAAGTAATTTTTCCTTCTTCAATTAAATCAGCAATTAATTTTTGTCTTTGTATAGTTGATTTTGACATTTGTATAAATATACATCATTTTGGATATTTATACAATTAAAGTTTTTTATAAACTTCTTTGGCTAATTTGATTGCTTCCTCTTTTGATACTTCACCTTCATTAATTCTTTGTTCATACAACGATTCCATAATTTTTCCTAAAGATGGTCCTGGTTCAATTTTTAAAATTTTCATAATTTCATTTCCATCCACTGGAGGTCTCAACTTCTTAAGTTCTTCTTTTTCTTTAACTTCTTTTATTCTTTTTTCTAAATCATCAAGATATTTATATATTGTTTCAGCTTTTTCATTATTTTTAGTTGTAACATCGCATCTCACCAATTCATTTAGTTCATCAAGAACATCTCCAGCATCAATAATATATCTTCTTACTGCTGAGTCAGTCCAACCCATTTTGTAAGTATGAGGTCTTAAATGATTTTCTACTAATAAAGCAACTGACGAAATCAATTTTTTTGGATATTTTAGTTTTGATAGTATTTCTTTTGTCATTCTTGCACCCACAACCTCGTGATGCCTAAAGTGAACCTTTCCGTTATCGATGCCTTTTGTTGCTGGTTTTGCAATATCATGCAATAACGCACCCAATCTTAAGATTAAATCAGATGATACTTTGCTTGTTACTTGTAAAGTATGTTCGTAGACGTCTTTATGATGGTGGTTGGGATCAACTTCAATTTTTAAATCTCTAATTTCAGGAATAATATAATCAATCAAATTGCTCTCAACTAATGCCTGAATTCCCATTGCTACATTATCTCCAGTTACTAATTTTGAAAACTCATCTCTTATTCTCTCTTTACTTACAATTTCTACTCTTTCAATGTTTTGTTGTATTGATTTAAATGTTTCATTATCAGGAGCAAAACCATGAGTACTTATGAATCGACATAGTCTAATCATTCTTAGTGGATCATCTGAAAACGACTGATTTGGATTGTCAGGTGTTTTTAGTTTTCCTTCTGAAAGATCTTTAAGTCCGTTGTATGGATCAATTAATTCATTTTGCTCGATATCAAATGCAATTGCATTAACTGTAAAGTCTCTTCGAATTAAATCTTCATTAATATCTTTGGAGTCTGTTATTTCTGGTTTTCTAGAGTTTTTGTTGTATACGTCGCTCCTGAATTGGGTAATATGTACAGTTAAATCCTCTAAGGCTGTTTCAATTGTTCCATACTTTATACCAATACTTGTGGTCTTATAATTATTATCCTCCAGTAATTTTTTTGACTCTTCAGGCGTTGCGTTTGTTGTAAAATCAAAATCTTTTGTGTCGATATCTAAAATGAAATCTCTGACAGCACCCCCAACTAAGTAAAAACTAAATTGATTGTCATTAAATAATGAGGACAGCTCCATTAAAAATGGGTTCTCTTCAATTCGGTTTATTAGAGTTGTTGGTACCATATTGATAGCTTAGAAGATGTATAGAAACAATAAAGTATGAATTCAGAAGTTGATTTTGCAGCTGGTGGCATCGTTTTAATTGACGATAAGATACTGCTCGTAAAAAATAGATTGAGTGAAGAATATGCGGGTGATTACGATTCTGGATTTTGGGGTTATCCAAAAGGTCATTTAGACGATGAAGAAACACCAATTAAAGCTGCAGAAAGAGAAGTTTATGAAGAAACTGGTTTTAAAGTTTCTGCTGTTGGAAAAAAACCTATTGCAGAATCCCGTTATGAGATAAAAAAAGATGGTAAACCAGTCAAAAAAACTGTCTGGTTTTATGAAATGAATGTTGTTGAAAGTTTCTCAAAAGAGCCTGATGATGAAATAGAGGAGGTTGCCATTGTTCCCTTTGAAGAGGCCTATAAATTATTAGCCTATGAAGAAGATAAAAAAATTTTAAAATATGTATTCAACAGAAAATAAAAAGATTCATTACTTTTACAACGGAATATTTTATACAAGGAGTATTAATGAATTTGTTAATGATATATTGTTCCAAAAAATTTATGGAGGAGAGGGTCTTTTAAAAAAAATATTAAAAATATCAAAAAATTCAAACATTAGTTTTAATTCGTCAATGGTAAATGAAAGTTCAATTAAACCCTGGATTAAATCAGGATGGACCATCAATCATAAATTAAATGTTTGTGTATTAAACCTAAGAAATTCAAACCACAGATATCCGAGTGACAATAAACATATAGAAATTAAAAAACTTGAAAATAAAGATATAGAATATTTGCTTGAATTAGATCATAAAATATTTGAAGATTATTGGAAAAATTCTAAATCAAGTCTTGAGGAAACTATGAAGAGCTGTAACAACAATTATTTATTTAAAAGTGGAGGCGAAAATAACCTTGATGGTTATGCAATTTTAGGAGAGACTAGAAAGTTTACTTATCTTCAACGAATAGGAATAGTAAAGAGCTATCAAGGATTGGGTCTTGGAAATAATTTACTTAATTGTGTAATTAATTTTGCTGTTGAAAAAAAGTTTATAAATATGAAACTTAATACCCAAAGCGACAATATTGCGGCTCTAAATCTATATAAAAAAAACAAATTCGAGGTTTCACCAAGGAAGCTTGTAATTATGAAAACTTCATGAATAGTTTTACATAGCTTATGATTAACTTATGGAAGAAGATAGCTTTGTTGAATCGGTTGAGAGCTTAATAAAAAGTGTAAAAGATCTTATTGTTCGACCTGTAAAAAGACTTACTGGTTTTGCATCTTTAGGTTTACTACTTGTTGTATTATTAATCACTGCAGTAATATTTTTATTCTCAGGAATATTAAAGATTATGCAAGGACTTGGTCTTTTACTAGGCGTTAACCCTACTGGATTTGCAATGGGTGCACTCGGCTTAGTATTTATGATTTTGTCATTGAATAGTTACAGAAAGAAAAAAAATGGATGATTTAGCAATAATTGGTTCTGGTCCTGCTGGATATACAGCTGGAATTTATGCTGCAAGGGCCAACCTAGAACCAGTCTTATTTGAAGGATTAGAGTCTGGTGGACAGTTAATGCTCACTACAGATGTTGAAAATTATCCAGGTTTTGATCAAGGAATTATGGGTCCTGAAATGATGCAGGTATTTAAAAATCAAGCTGAAAGGTTTGGAACAAAAATTTTAACTGAGACTGTAGATTCAATAGAAAAGATTGAAAATGGATTTAAGCTAACAACTTCGAAAAATACTTATGAGTTCAAAACTGTAATTATTTCATCTGGAGCATCGGCAAACTGGCTTGGTATAAAGGGAGAAAAAGAGCTACAAGGACATGGTGTTTCGGCTTGTGCGACTTGTGACGGTTTCTTTTTCAAAGATAAAAATGTAATAGTTGTTGGTGGAGGAGATTCAGCTATGGAGGAAGCTTTATTTCTAACTAAATTCGCAAAAAATGTAACTGTTGTCCACAGAAGAGATTCATTTAGAGCAAGTAAAATTATGCAAGACAGGGTACTTAGTCATGACCAAATTGATGTCTCATGGAACAAAGAAGTTGTGGAAATTAAAGGTGAGGGTCAAGTTTCATCTGTTCTTCTCAAAGATAGTCAAACAAGCGAAATGGAAGAAAAAGAAATTGATGGAGTTTTCATAGCTATAGGACACACACCAAATGTAAGTTTTTTAAATGGATTTCTAGAGCTTGATGAAAAAGGATATATAAAAACTGGGTCTACTACTGCTACTAGTACTAGTGTCCCTGGTGTCTTTGCAGCAGGAGATGTTGCTGACTCAATTTATAGACAAGCCGTAACTGCAGCCGGTACCGGATGCCAAGCAGCAATTGATGCTGAAAGGTGGCTTGAAAATTAAATTTGATTTATCTTCTATTATTGATAACTTATCGAATGAAGAAGTTGAAGACTTGAAAAATAAATTAAATTATGTTGGCTACTCAACCAATCAAGATATTAACGAATTAAAAACAGTTGTTGAAATATTTGTCGATGATAATAATTTAGAAAACATAAACAATAAAGAAGATCTTTGGAAAGAGCTCATTAATTTTGGATACAAACTTGGAGACAGAATATTAAGTTTTAATACTAAAGAACTTTATGGTTCAGATGTTGAAGAACTCCAAGAACTTTTATCAAGAATGGGTTTTTATTCCGAACCAATCAACGGAATATATTCAAATTCTGTTGTTGAAGCTGTAACAAGATTCCAAGAAAACAGAGGCTTAACTATTGATGGGGTGGTTGGGCTTAATACTGTTTATGAAATTAGAAATTTGGTAAGGCCTGGTCAAGAGATCTCATTAAACGAAGCAATAAAGTCAATTTCACCAAACCTTACTACTGGAACAATAGGTTTTAATGTTTGTTTTGATGTTCCAAATTTAGGAAGTTATAAAGAACAAATAAAATTTTATGATCAGATAAAAAAGAGTTGCATAAATCATGGAATTATTTCAATATTTGCATCAGAAATTAATGAAGAACTAAACCTTAAAAATAAAATTCAATATATTAACAATCTTCAACCCACTTTGTTTGTTTCATTTAATAACTCAGAAGAAGAATCGGTTAATTTCTTTAAAGGAAGGTTTTCTGAGAGTGTTGTTGGAAAAAAAGTTGCAGAACATTTATCTGAAACTTTGAAAATTGAATCAATAGGTAAGTCCTCAAACATTCTTAAAGAAACAAAATCAGTTGGAATCGTCATAAATGGTAAATTTTACCAAAAATTAGAAATTGATAATTTAGTAGAATCATTGGTTGATTCTTTAAAGAATCAATTTGAAAACTAATTTATTTTATTAACAAACTTATCAAGCTTATCTTTTGAATCAAAGGTAAAAGATAACTTATACTTTTCTTTGCTTTTATTTATTTTTACTTTTGATCCTGTTTTGTCCTCAAAAAAGTTTTTATAGTGAGTGACTTCTTGATCAGAAATTTTCTCACTACTAAGATCTCTTACTTTATCTTCTACCGCCCTACTTGAAAGCTTCAGGGAAATAATTTCATTTAGAATAGAGTTTTGTAAATTAAATTCTAAATTAATGAGTGGACGTACTTGCCCCATTGAGACTTTTTCTTCTTTTAGAGCTTGATAAACTGTGTCGCTTAAATTTGTTAAACGTAGAATATTAGAAACGTGTGCTCTACTTTTACCAACCAATAGTCCTATTTCTTCAGGGCTTAGATTGAATTTTTCTGATATTTCTTTATAACCCATTGCTTCGTCAATATGATTTAATCTTTCTCTTTGAATGTTCTCAACCAGGCCAACAATTGCTGCGTCTCTCTCACTTATGTCTTTTATGAGACAGGGTACTTTTTCTAGGCCGACCATTTTTGATGCTCTTAATCTTCTCTCTCCAGCAATTAACTTATATTTATTTGGCTCCACTTCTTGAACAATTAGTGGCTGAAGTAAGCCATTTTTTTGGATTGAATTTTTTAACTCATTTAGTTTATTTTCGTCAAATGTTGTTCTTGCTTGAGAATTGCTCTCACTAATATTTTGGACATTTATTTCTCTTACCTTATATTCTCTTACATTTGTATCAGTTATAAGACTGCTCAATGATCTTTTCATTAATATTCATCCTTTCTAATAATTCATTAGCTAATTGATAAAACTCTTTTTTGGATTTGTTGTCATTGGTAAAATCTTCAACAGTTTTTAAATAATATGGACTATCGGCAACATCTGCCGAGCTTGAAACTTTTGTATTTAAGAGTTTATCTGCCAACAAATACTCAAGTTCTTTTACAAAATCAAGATAGCTTGATCTTCGAGTTTCTATTTGGTTTAATACAACCCCTAGGAAAACGGGGTTAACTTTTATTTGTTTTGAAATTGTTTCTTTTGCAAAAGACATTGCTTGAGAAACTCCTTCTATTGCTAAAAATTCTGGTTTTGTTGGTATTAAATAGAAATCAGAAGCACACAATGCTTCTTGTACAAGCGAACTCATTGTTGGAGGTGTGTCAAAAATTACTATATCAAAGTCTTTAAAACCTAATGATTGCATAGCCTTTGTTAGAACAGAACCCCCGATTATTTTTTCATTATTAAATTTTAGAATAGATTCGTTTGATGGAATTATGGCTAAATTATCACTAAGAAAAGCGATTTCTTTTTCTAATTTTCCTTCCATAAGATCCTGTGAAGTAAGTATTGATTTATTTTGTTTATCAAAATCAAGATACGTTGACGTATTACCTTGTGGATCTAAATCAATAATTAGTGTTTTTATTCCATTATTCGAATATATTTTTGCAACATTTATAACAATAGTGGTTTTTCCAACACCGCCCTTTTGACATAATATGGATAAAGATTTCACATATCAGTTATAACATCTATATAACGAAAATTATTTTTATTTATGAGAAACTTTTCTTGTTTCACGTGAAACATTGTATTAAATATTTCTGACGATTTTGAGCTAGATGAGACAAATATGATCAAATTATTATCTTTGAGTTGTTTTTTTTCTAACGTTTTCAGAATATTAGAGGTTGAAACATAGCACCTCATTACGATTATTGAGTTTTTTGCCTCTTTTAGAATTGTTTTTGCATCTTTTTTTGTAGGTTTAGCATTGTTCAAATTTAAAATTTTTACTAATCTTTCCAGTTCATATATTCTTTTTTGTTTGTTGTCTACTAATGAAACATTTGTTTTGTTTACAATTGAGATGGGTATGCCCGGTATTCCAGCTCCTGTCCCAAGGTCAATAATTTCACATTCATTTAAATTTTTGAATTTTTTAATTAATTTTGCAAAATAAAGTGAGTGAATTATAAATTCATCCCAAATAAATTGATCTGTTTTTTTACTAATTAAACCGGTTTTTATGGCAGTATTTTTTAGCCATTCATGATATTCAAATAATTTATCTTGATGTTTTTTAAAGTCGTCTAAACCCCACTCTGGTATCTGGGGTTCAAAATTCATTCTTCTTCGTTGCTACTAGATGCAAAAACTACTGATCTGTATGGCTCTCTGCCTTCAGAATATGATCTAATTCCATCTATTTCTGCAACAGCATCGTGAAGAGTCTTTCTGTCTACAGAGTTCATTGGTTCGAGCATAACTTCCTGTTTGTCCTCTAATATTTGTTTAGTAAGTCTCTCAGCATAAATTGTTAGAGCCTCTTTCCTTTTTAAAGCATAATCTGCAACATCAAGCCTTAGTCTCGTTCCAGCACCTGTTTTTCTTTGAACTGCTGTTCGTGTTAGTTCATGAAGTGACCGAATAATAATTCCTTTTTCCCCTACAAGGGCTTCGGTTTGTTCTCCTTTAACGTTTACAACAAGATTTTTATCTTCAACTTCCCCTTCAACTTTTCCATCAAGGCCAAAAGATTCAATTAGTCCTTGTAAAAAGTCAACTGATACCTTTAATTGTTCATTGGGGTCTGCTTCAACCCTTGGTTTTTTTGGCTCATAGCTTCTTTTTTCTCTTTTTCTGCTGTCTCTTTTGTTCCTTTGTTTGTATTGTCTTGAGTTATTGTTTTTAAACCCAGATCTAACCGAGATTCTTACAAGGGCTTTTGTCCCTCCGACCCCAAAAACTCCGCCTTCGGGTTCGCGTAAAATACTTATGTTGGCTTCAGTTGCATCCTCTAAATTAAGCTCTTTCAAACCTGCTTTAATTGCATCATCAATGGTTTTTGCTTCAACCTCTACCCATTTGTCTGACATTATTTTCTCCTTCTTTTTTTTCTTTTTTTGCGAGGGTCTTCTTGCTGCTTGGTTTCTGGTGTTTCCTCGTTCTCTTCATTCTCTTTTTCAGTTTTGTCACTTGTTTCCTCTTTATCTTCTATACGAATAATTAAGGCTTGTTGACCAATTCTGAAAATATTTCCTGTTAAGAAATATACGACAAGACCTGAAGGCAAAGTCCATGAAATGAACCCGAAAAATATTGGCATAACCTTTCCAATCATTTGCATTTGCTGTGCTTGTGGATTGTCGCTTTTTCCTTGTTTCTTTGTAATTTGTTGTTGTTGAAATAGTGCGGTTGCAACAACCATTAAAATAAGAACAATGTATGGAACTCTTTCTACCCACCCTGATATTTCAGATGCAGGTATTTGAAGATCCATGTTAAAGAAAAGAATGTTTATATTGTTTTCTAGATCTGAAAATAAAGATTCAGATTTTGGTATAAACAAGAGCGGTTCTCTCAACACCCTAAACAAAGCAAACCAAACTGGCATTTGTACCAATAAAGGAACAACGCAACCAAGCGGGTTGATTCCTTTTTCTTTGTAAAAAGCTGCTATTTCTTTGTTTAATTCTTCTTTATTGTCTTTATGTTTTTTCTGTAACTTCTTTAGCTCTGGTTGAACATCTTGCATTCTTTTGGTAGACCTTGTTTGTCTAAGAGTTAATGGGAAAATAATTATATTAATTATGACCGTCAAAATGGCTATGGAAATCCCATATGAGGGGACATATCCGTAAACAAATGAAAGCAAAAAGCCAATAGCTAGTGCAAAAGGTTCAATTATTGCCAATTTTTACCAAACTTTCTATATACGGGATTACACTTATAAACCCTTTCTATAAAAACAGGGAAAGTCCTAATTAAACCTTTATTTTCAAAGCTTTCTCTTATCGCGTTCGAACAGGTTGGGTAATATAAACAATTTCCCTGACCAATGCCAAAGAGCCCGAGCAGTGAACGAAACACTGTAAACAAAATGTTTGTTATCTTCATTTTTTAATTAGTTTGGGATGAGAAGAAATTATTTTTTGTATTTCTAAAATCTTTAAATTCAAGTTTTTTTTTGATCCAATAATATAAATATCAAAACTTTCTTTATCTTCTAAACCCCTAACTGCCTCTTTAATCCTTCTTTTAAATTTATTACGTTCTACTGCGGTTGTCTGCTTACTTGAGATGCTTATACCAAGTCTTGAAACTTTTTCTTGGTTTTTCTCTATATAAACCCTTAATCCTTTTTCAGTAAAACAATTTGTTTCTTTTTTCAGTCTGAAAAAATCATTTTTCTTATTCAGTGCAGTAAATCTAACCAATTAGCTTATGCAGAAAGTGTTTTTCTACCTTTTCTTCTTCTTCTTTTAAGAATTTCTCTGCCAGCTCTGGTGCTCATTCTCGATCTAAAACCGTGTTTTCTACTTCTTTTTCTATTACTAGGTTGATAAGTTCTTTTCATTTTTCTTCCTGTTTAAACACAATATATTAAAAAATTATTTAAACAAAGTAAATTAATATTTAATTTAAAAGTTCGCGAAAACAAAACCATCTTCGCGAAAACAAAACTAACTAGGTTTTATAATCTGAAATTCACTTATTATTTTTCTTATTATTTCCTCTAATAAACTCAACAATCGTTGGGTTTTTAGTTGGTGTGTGTTTGTTTTCTAAAAATTAATATGTTTTTACCACTCTATGATTTCCGAAGGGGTTTTATTAGATTGTTCAGAATGAGTAATTTACTTAAAGAGTTTAAATCTGAAATACACAAACTAGATTTATCTAAAACTGAAAGATATTGGTTAGAACAAGTAAATTTTGAAATTGACAATGAGTCTTTAAGTATTTTCGTGGGATCAGACTTTGTAAAATCATCAATTGAGAAAAAACTATATAAAAAAATCAAAAAAACATTCAACATAAGCACGGGATTTAAAGAATGTGTTTTTGTTTTGGATAAGAATATGAAAAAAGACTTTCAAGCCTATGAATTTGAAGAAAAAAATGAAGATCTATTAAAAAATCGAGAAGAGATAAAAAAAGTTCAGCCTGATTTATCTGTTTTTGACGAGATGTTTGTCGGCTCCTCTAATAATCTTTCAGTAACGGCAGCAAAAAATGTTGTTAAAGATCCTGGTGGGCGTTTTAACCCTCTTTTTGTTTATGGATCTCCGGGGGTTGGTAAAACACACCTTCTAAAAACTATTGAAAAAGCTCACCCCTCCTCTTTTTATATTGATTCTGAATCATTTTTAGATTCATATATTCAAGGAATAAAAAATAAAGATATAGATATATTTAAATCAAAAATAAGGTCTGTCGAAATTTTACTAGTAGATGATATTCAGTTTTTTATGGGTAAAAAGGGTGTTTCAGAGGAGCTTTTCCACACTATTAATTATTTTTTAAACAATCAGAAAGCGGTTATTTTGGTTTCAGATCAAAAACCAAATAAACTTTTAGGCTTTCCGGATCGCCTAATTTCAAGAATTTTAAACGGTTTAGTTACTGACATTGAAAAACCTGATGAAGAAATGTTTCTTAAGGCGATTGAGAAAGCAAATGTTGAACAGGGCGGTTATTTGCTTTCTAAGGAAGAGATTAAAAAAATAAGTGGGTTAAGAGTCGATAGTTTTAGAGATATAAACGGAATCGTTAACCAACTCTTAATAAATAAACAAACAGGAAAGGGTAATTTCGATTATATTAAGGAGTTGATTTCTGTTTCTAAGTCGGGATTTGTAGAGTCTGTTGGTCCTGATCAAATATTAGATTACGTTTCAAAAGTTTTTCAAGTTGATAAAAACCTCATATCTTCAAAAAACAGAACATCGAAGGTTAATGAGTCTAGGAGGCTTTTTGCATCTCTGGCAAGGAAACATACAGATCTATCATTAAACCAGATAGGTTTATATCTTGGTGGTAGAAGTCACTCTACGGTTTTAAGCTATATTGATAAATCTAAAGACTCACCTTTAGTTATCAAAGAAATAAACAATTTCGACAGTTCACTCTCAATAAAAGAGGTTGGTTGATTCTTTGTCGGTTTTGTTGTCTTTTTGCTCCTCTAAAATCCTTTTTGTAAATTGGTTTTTTTTCTATTTATACATGTCAGACGTTCTTATTACTATTAAATTTATAAAAGATTAAATATGAAGTTTAAAACACAAACAAGCGTATTAAAGGAAGTAGTTTCTTCTGTTTCTCGAGTTGTTAATCCCAGACCTTCAACACCTGCCCTAACAGGTCTTTATCTTCACGCTTCAGACGGTTTTCTAGAGGTTATAGGTTCTGATCTGGATATAACTATTAAGTCAAAGATAACCGTTGACGTAGATGTTGAAGGAAAGTGTCTTGTTAATTCAAATAAACTATCAGAAATTGTAAGAAAACTTCCCGAGGGAGAGGTTGTCTTTTCTGATGTAGGAAGTGAATTAAAAATAGAAACCAAATCATTAGACTTCACCTTAAGAAAACTAGAAGACCAGGATTACCCAGAAGCTTTTTTAAAAAAACATGAAAAAGACGACCAAACACAAGAGGTACTGGTTTCTGAGTTGTTTGATTCACTAAAAAACGTTGGTATTGCTTCTACTCCAGAGGGTGGAAGACCTGTCTTAACAGGTGTATATTTCAACAATCAAGACGAAAAAACAGAACTAGCGGCAACAGACAGTTACCGACTAGCAACACAACAAATTAGCAACTTCCCAATTAATGATGTGGGAATTATTTCATTTAAATCGTTAAGTGAAGTCATCAGGCTTTTTGAAAACGAAGAAGAAACACTGAACATTAACTCAAACGAAAAAGACCTTTATTTTTTTAATGAGAAATATTTTGCTTCATTACGAAAAGTCGAAGGAACTTTTCCAGAATATCAAAACCTTTTTCCTAAAGAAACACTGTTTACAGCAGAGATTGACAAGAAAGAAATATTAGAAAGTCTTGATCGCTCTACTGTCGTTGCTGAGGGGTATATACCCGTAACCTTTATTTTTGAAAACAACGAAAAATTAACAATCACCACACTTAATAAAGACGTTGGTGGTGGAAACGAAAGCTTAAATATAAAAATTCTTGGTGTTGAAACAGGGGATATAAACGGCTTTCAAATGTCTTTCAATCCGAATTACTTAATTCAAGGCATCGAAGTTTTAGAAGGCAACAAGGTTTACATTAGATTCTCTGGAAACGAAAAACCGGTAGTAGTACAAGGAGAATCAGAGAACTATAAATATCTCTTAATGCCAGTAAGAGCCTCGTGAAACAAGCAAGTGGACCTGAAAAAATAAACATTGAAGAAAACAGTGTTGGAATAAATTTTAAAAAATCAGAACAAGTTAAAAAACACCTTAATAACTCTTCCTACCCCTGGAAGGACGAAATATCTTCAGGACCAGTAATTAATGACAACCTTGTAATTTATGTGGATTCAAAAAGACTAAAAGACATAATCGAACTGGAGTCTCTAAAAATAATCAACAATATAGAAAAAAAGCTTGGATTTTCGGTGAATTCTATACGTGTTGAATTGCAAAATAGCCAACAATAATAACGTATTTCTACTAAAATAAGAGTTCAGCAAGGGGCTGTACTTAATATAAAAAAGAAGCGTATCTTAGGAGATCCGTGCCAAAAAAAGATTCAAAAAGTTATGATTCTAAAGACATAAAGGTCTTAGAAGGTCTAGAAGCGGTAAGAAAAAGACCAGCAATGTATATTGGTTCGACCGGACCAAACGGCCTCCACCACCTAATTTGGGAAGTTGTGGACAACTCTGTTGATGAGGCAATGGCTGGAAGATGTACTCAAATTGATGTAATGCTTGAAAAAAACGGCTCAGTCACAGTAAAAGACAATGGAAGCGGAATACCCGTAAAGCCCCACCCTAAAACAAAAAAATCTGCCCTAACAACCGTCTTAACAACACTACATGCTGGAGGAAAGTTTGAGTCAGGAGCCTACACAGTAAGCGGTGGTCTACATGGAGTTGGTATTTCGGTAGTAAACGCACTTTCTGTTTTTGTGAAGGTTGAAGTAGAAAGGGACGGACATGTATGGAATCAAAATTTTGATTACGGAAAGCCCACTTCAAAAATTAAAAAAGGAAAAGCCTCCAAAAAAACAGGAACAAAAATAAACTTCTTGGCTGATCCAGAAATATTTGATGAAACACAGGTTTTCGAATACAACATTGTTTCGGAAAGATTGAGACAAACAGCATTTTTAAACAAAGGCCTCAAGATTAACCTAACTGACAACAGAGTAAAACCAGCAACAAAAGAACAGTTCTTTTATAAAGGTGGTTTAGTTGATTTTGTTGATTATTTAAATGAGGGGTTTGAGGTTCTTCATGAAAAAACAATTTCATTTTCAGATCAAAGCAAGGACTCAGAAATAGAAGTTGCAATGCAGTGGAAAAACGAAGACGACGTAAATATAAAAAGCTTTGCAAACAACATACATACTCTTGAAGGAGGAACTCACGAAGAAGGTCTTAGAACAGCAGTTACTAAAGCAATAAACGATTTTGCTAAATCTAGAAATCTTCACTCTGATATTTCTTTAACAGGCGATGATATAAGAGAAGGCTTAACAGGTGTTGTTTCTGTAAGGGTGAAAGAACCACAATTTGAAGGCCAAACAAAAACAAAACTTGGGAACACCGAAATGAAATCTAAAGTACAAGTATTAGTAAACCAAGAATTTCCAAAATGGCTTTCAAAAAATACAAAAGAAGGACGAGCTATTGTCGAGAGGTGCGCTATTGCGGCAAAAGCAAGAATGAGTGCAAAGAAAGCAAGAGAGCTCACAAAGAGAAAAAGCATACTTGAAACAGCAGGCCTTCCAGGAAAGCTGGCAGACTGTTCTTCAACAGATCCATCAGAAAGTGAATTATTTATTGTAGAGGGAGATTCTGCTGCTGGTCCCGCCAAGCAAGCAAGAGACTCAAGAACGCAAGCAATTCTTCCAATTAGGGGAAAAATTATTAATGTGCAAAAAGTTACAGAAAACAGAGCTTTACAAAATGAAGAAATAAGTTCTCTTATCAAGGCAATTGGGACAGGAATAAAAGCAGAATATAAGGGTGAAGAATCAAGATATGACAAAATTATATTTTTAACAGATGCTGACGTTGATGGTGCTCATATTAGAACCCTATTGTTAACATTCTTTTTTAAATTTATGCCAGGGATCATAAAAGAAGGAAAGGTTTGGATCTCCGAACCTCCTCTTTATAGAGCTAAGTCTTCTGGTTCAATAAATTATTTGAAAGACGATCAAGCCCTTGAAAATTTTAAAAAAGAAAACAAAAATAAGAAATTTGATATCAGCAGGTTCAAAGGTCTCGGAGAAATGAACGCAGGAGAGCTTTGGGACACTGCAATGAATCCAGAAAGTAGAACTCTTATAAAAGTAAGCATTGCTGATGGAAAGGCTGCTGAAGCTAAAGCAGCAAATATGTTTGAAATACTAATGGGCAATGACGTAGCAAAAAGAAAAACTTTCATTGAGGAAAATGCCAAAGATAACCAGCAGCAAAGAAACCAGCAGCAAAGAAACCAGCAGCAAAGAAATCGAAAACCGCTACTGCTACAAAGAAAAAACCAACAATTAAATCTGATACATCAAACGGTTCAATTGCTGTCGAAGATGAAATCTCTAAGTCATTCTTAGATTATGCTATGTCGGTTATTGTTTCCAGAGCTCTTCCAGATGTAAAGGATGGATTAAAACCAGTACAAAGAAGAATTTTATATTCAATGTATGAAACAGGAATTAGACCAACAGGGCCTTTCAGAAAGTGTTCAAAGGTTGTTGGTGATGTTATGGGTAATTATCATCCACATGGAAACGACGCTATATACGGAACCTTAGTAAGGTTGGGACAAAACTTTAGCACTAGATACCCCTTGATTGAACCACAGGGTAACTTTGGAACCCCCGATGACCCACCTGCTGCTATGAGGTATACAGAGTCTCGAATGTCTTCTCTATCCTCACAGTTACTAGATGGAATTGATGAAGAGACAGTAGACTTTGAGCCTAATTATTCGGGGGAGACAAGCGAACCAAAAGTATTACCAGGAAGATTTCCAAACCTTTTAATTAATGGAGCTGAGGGTATCGCAGTTGCTATGGCAACAAATATGCCACCCTACAATCTGAAAGAGATTACAGAGGCCGTTAAATTTACATTAAAAACAAAAGATCCGAAACCACGAGATTATTTAAAAATAATAAAAGGTCCAGATTTTCCTACAGGAGGATTAATTGTAGATACTCCGACGATAAAAGAAGCAATACTTAAGGGCAGAGGGTCTATAAAGCTTCGAGCTGTTGCAGACGTAGAAGAATTAGGAAAAGGCAGATCTGCAATTATTGTTAAAGAGCTTCCCTATCAGGCTTCAATTGACAGAATTATGGAAAAAATAGCGTCCTTAGTACAGGACAAAAAATTGACCGGGGTCTCAGACTTAAGGAATGAAAGTAGTGACAGAAATGGAACCAGACTCGTTGTTGAGTTAAAGAGAGACGCCGTACCACAAGTTGTATTAAATGATCTTTTTAAATTTACACAACTTCAAGATACTTTTTCAGTTAATTCAGTAGCCCTCGTTGAAGGAGTACCAAAAGTATTATCGGTTCCTGAACTTATTAGGTACTACATTGATCATCAAATAGATGTAATTCAAAGAAGATCTAAATACAGACTTGAAAAGGCAAAAGCACGGTTACACATCGTTGACGGCTTATTACTTGCATTGAATAAAATCGATCAAATAATAAAAGTGATTAAATCTTCCAAAGATGTGGAGGCAGCAAGAAAATCACTGATGAGTAAATTTAAATTATCAGAAATTCAGGCAACACACATCCTTGATATGCCCCTAAGAAGGTTGACTGCATTGGAAAAAGAAAAGCTCGAAGATGAAAAGAAAGAACTCAAAGAAACAATTAAAGACCTTACGGCAATATTAAAAAGTAGAGCAAAACAAAATCAAATACTTATTGAAGAGCTTGATGCAATAACAGACAAGTTTGGTGATGAAAGAAGATCCAGAATTGTTCCAGATGTTGGAGAGGTAAAAATTGAAGATTTAATTGAAGACGAGGAAATTATTGTTTCCATCTCATCTGAAGGTTATATAAAATCAGTTCCCTCAACCTCCTATAAAAAACAAGGTAGAGGAGGTAAGGGTGTTAAAGCAGCTTCTTCAGAGGAAGACGTAATTGAGCACCTCCTTTCAACATCTGTTCACTCTTATTTACTTTTCTTTACAGACAACGGAAAAGTATATAGAGCCAAGGCACATGAAATTCCAAAAACAAATAGGACTGCAAAAGGATCTTTAATTCACAATGTACTTTCAATGGGACAAGATGAAAAAGTTCAGGCAATAATTGACACAAGGGACTATGAAACAGAAAAATTCTTATTAATAATGACTGAGAAAGGAACGGTAAAAAAATCAAAATTTAAAGATTTTGATTCAAACTATAAATCATTACAAGCCATAAAGCTAAAGGATGGTGACAAAGTTGTTTCTGTAAAAACAACGTCTGGGAAAGAAGACATAATACTTGTTTCCCAGAAGGGACAAGCAATAAGATTTGATGAAAACAATCTCAAAGCCCAAGGTAGATCAGCAATGGGAGTTAGAGGAATAAAACTTCGTGAAGGAGACAAGGTTGTAGGTGCAGCAACATCCAGAGAGGAAACACTCTTATTTATTACGGCCAAAGGGTATGGAAAGCGTACAAAATTAGATGAATTCAGAAGAGCTGGAAGAGGAGGACTCGGAGTCAAGGCTCTTAAGGTTACGGAAGCCAAAGGAGATTTAATTGGCGCAGGACCCGTTGATGAAGATACAGAGGTTATGCTTATGAGTACTGGTGGAACAGCAATAAGATGTGCTGTAAAACAAATAAAACAAATGAGTAGAGTTGCTCAAGGAGTAAAGGTTATGAAGCTTTCAAAAGAAGAAGAAATATCTGCTTTTATTCCAATTAAAAATGAATCGTAATGGTAAGAGTAAACAGAGTTAGAAGAATTATAAGAAAGGTTGATCCTTGGACCGTCTTAAAAGTTTCTTTTGTCTTCAATTTTATTATTTCGTTAACAATTGTTCTTGGATTTTCAATTTTATGGGTTTTACTTGTAAATGCTGGGGTTCCTCAAGGACTTGAAGAAATTGCAAGAAGACTAGCACTACTAGACGACAATGCATCTCTAGTTGGCAATGTAGAAACTTTATTTTCTAGTGTCTTATTTTTTGCAACTGTATATTTATTAACTCAAACAGCAATAGCAACTCTAGGAGCATTCTTTTATAACCTAATTTCAGATTTGGTTGGTGGAATCGAGGTAATAGTACTAGAGGAGTCATATAACGAAACTGGCTCAAAACCTAGCAGTGATAACGCCAGGAATGAAAACACAGAAACTGCAGCAATGCCTGTTGCAAAAACGTTGGGAAGATTTAAGAGACAAAAAAACAGAAATGACGATTTTATGGTTCCAGAAATGCCCAGACCAGATGTTCCAAGAGACATTGAGGAAGAAACACTCACAGAAACTTTAAAAAGTTATCCTGAAAACGATACAGAACAATAATTTTTGCTACACTTAACCACTAAATAAACAAAGTAACAAAGCGAAGCTAGTGAGAATCTAGCGCTGTCCCGCAACTGTGATTCGAAAGATAAGTCAGGTCGACTTTATTACTTTTTACAACAATCCTCGAGAGAAGGAATGGAGTATCGTACTTTTTCTCGTGGTGAGAAAGGAAAATATGAAAACAAAAATACTTCTTCTTGCCATGATAATTTCAATGTGTGGAGGCACATCTGACGAAGGTAATGAAAAAAACATTATTTCATTATCAACCACGCATACAGAAATTATTCAAATGCTTGAAGCTGAGAATCAGCTAATTGGTGTTGATTCGTTCTCAGAGACAGAACTTCCAATAAAAAAAATAGATGCCTATACAGTTACAGCAGATGAGCTTCTTTTACTCAATCCAGATATTGTAATCGTTGCTTTTGATTTTAACGGTATCATAGAGGGATTAGAAAATTTAAATATTGAATATGCTTTTCTTCCACCTGCACAAAATTTGGATGACGTTTATTACCAAATTGAAACCATTGGGACAATTATTAACAAAGAAAATACAGCAAGTTCTCTAGTTTTAGAAATGAAATCTGACATTGATGAAATTATTGAAAACTCAGCAACTGAATCTATATCTGTTTATCACGAAATTGGTTACACATATGGCATATATTCAATAAATGAAAATTCTTTTTTAGGAGAAATTTACAATATTCTTGGTGTAAGCAATATTGCAGACAAGACTGAGGACCCGTACGGATCTGGTTACCCACTTCTTGAAGAAGAACAGGTCTTAAATGCAAACCCTGATCTAATCGTAATTGGACACTCTGACTTTTTGAATAAAGACATCTCAACAAGACAAGGCTGGGATGGTCTTAATGCCGTATCAAATGAGAATGTTTATTTCCTCGATGAAAACTTAGCAAATAATTGGGGTGTAAATACTGTTGATTTGATAAATACATTATCTGAAATAACAAAATTTAATGAAGATCCTGGTTTAGTTTATAAAGCAAAATATTTAGAAAGTGATCTTGGCAGCTCAGACAGTACTCAAAACATCATCATTGCAACAATAATTGTGATAATCTTGACAGCGTACATACTTATTACGAGAAGGAATAAGAGTAAAGTACAAAGTTAAGGAGATAAATTACTATGAAGGGTTATTCTAATGAGCTCTATATACTTGCATTTGACCACAGAGGAACTCTAACAAAAGGTCTTTTAGGCGTAGAAGGAAGATCGCCTAACGAGGAAGAAGCATCAAGAGTGTCTTCAATGAAAGATATTATTTTTGATGGATTTATAGAAGCTAAAGAAACAGGTATTGGGACAGGTGAACCCGCAATACTTGTTGACGAGACTTTCGGATTACAAGTGCAACAAAAAGCAAAAGAAATGGGTGTTAAGTTCGCAGCCCCTGTTGAAAAATCAGGTCAAAAAGTATTTGATTTTGAGTATGGTGATGAATTTGGAGAAAAGATAAAAGAAGTTAATGCTGATTTTGTAAAAATTTTAGTCAGATGGAACCCAAATGATGATGAAGAAACTAGAGAAGTTCAAGGTAAAAGAATAAAAACATTATCTGATTGGCTTGAAGAAAATGAAAGAAAATTTTTGCTGGAATTTTTAGTCCCTGCGACTGAAGAGCAATTGTTGAGTGTAGATGGAGATCAATCAAGATACGATTCAGAAATAAGACCTAAATTAGCAGTTCAGGTTGTTGAAGAGATGAGAGAAAAAGGGGCAGACCCTGACATTTGGAAGATAGAAGGATTAGACACAAAAGAAGATTGTGAAAAAGTCTCTTCTGCAATCAAAGATGGTGGCAGAGACGATGTAATAGCCGTTGTTCTTGGCAGAGGTGCAAATGACGAAAAAGTTAATGAGTGGCTGAGGGCTGGATCATCTGTTGATGGATATAGTGGCTTTGCGATAGGTAGGTCTATATTTTGGAACTCTCTTAAAGGATGGCATGAAAATGAAAAATCAAGAGAAGAAGCCGTATCAGAAATAGCCAATTCATATTTAAATTTTATCTCTGTATATCAAAACGGGAGCTAAGAAATGCCTATTGGCAAAGCGGTAATTGGTCAATCAGGTGGTCCGACAGCTGTAATTAACAAGTCACTAGTTGGTTTCATAAAAGAGGCTATTAATCAGGAATACGATGAAATACTTGGAGCAAGACACGGACTGGAGGGGATATTAAAGGAGGATTTTGTTGATTTATCTAAACTTTCAGAGTCTCAACTTTATGGAATATCAAAAACACCTGCAGCTGCTTTAGGCTCAGTAAGAAAAAAACCAACGGAGAATGATATTGAGCAATTAGTTTCAATTTTTGAGAAACAAAACATAAGATATTTTTTCTACATCGGTGGAAATGATTCTGCAGAAACTGCAAATCTTGTATATGAGGGTGCAAAAAAAATAGGATATGAAATTAAAGCCTTTCATGTTCCTAAAACTATAGATAATGACCTCTTGGAAACGGATCATTGTCCAGGCTATGGTTCAGCAGCACGATTTGTTGCTCATGCATTTCAAGGAGATGATGCTGACAACAGGAGCCTCAGAGGAATAAAAATCAATGTTTTAATGGGTAGGCATGCAGGATGGCTTACCGCTGCCAGCACTTTAGGAAAATCAACTGAAGAAGACGGTCCACATTTAGTTTATGTACCTGAAAAAATATTTAATTTAGATGAATTTTTAAAGGATGTAAAAGAAGTTTACGATTCATTAGGAAGGTGTGTAGTTGCTGTATCTGAAGGCATTCACAATAAAGATGGTGAGTACTTTCTCCAAACATACGCAAGCGAGACAGGTTCTGGACTTGCAGGAAAAAAAGATAGCCACGGAAACATCCAGCTCTCAGGTTCGGGTGCCTTAGGAGATACACTTACAAACATTGTCTCAGAACATATTGAAGGAGCGAGGGTAAGAGCAGATACGTTTGGCTATCTTCAGAGATCTTTTCTTGCCGATGTTTCAGAAGTAGATGCTGAAGAAGCTGAGAGGGTTGGAAAGCATGCAGTTATTGCTTCAAAAGAAAAACAAAGTGGATCAATTATTCTAAAAAGACAGTTTTCAGAAACTTACTATTGTGATGTAGATGTTGTTGAGTTACATAAAGTTGCAAAACATACAAAAAATATGCCTGAAGAATATCTAGAAAAAAACAAACCATACGTGACCAATGATTTTTTTGAATATGCAATGCCTCTAACCGGAGGTATAGAGCCCAAAACACAAATATTTGTATAAATGTCAAAAATAGAATTATCTAGAGAAGATTTTAAAGCATTCTGGGAGGCAACAGTAAGATATTACGAACTTGACCCTCAGGGAGTAATGCACAATGCAAATCATGTTGCTTTTTTTGACCAAGCGATTACTGCTTATTTCAAGCATGTAAATTATGACTATTTTAAAGATATTGAACAAACAAAAAAAGACTTTCACACAATACAAGTTTTAGTTCAGTATCATAACCCTCTTCATTTTGAAGATACAATTGAGATAGGAACAAAAATTAAAAATATTGGCAATACAAGTATGACTTGGATTATGGGAATGTTTAATAAAAATTCAGGTGATTTAGTAAGTTCTTGCGAGGCAGTCCATGTTTACACAGATCAAACAACGATGAAACCAACTCCAATAACTGATGAACTCAAAAAAAAATTAAATTTTTGACAAATAAGTAATAATTATTATTAATAAATAAATATGAAAAAAACAAACATACTTTTTTTTATTTTATTTTTTAATATTTGTAGTGGCTCAGAAAGTGGGGTTGTTTCAATTTCTGAAAATACAACAACAACCGAAATTATAAATGAAGAAGATTATCCAATAGTTTTAGCGAATTGCTTAAACGAAGAAATGGGATATAACATTGCAACTCCGTTTGATATACAAGATTTAAAATCAACAATTAGCCAATTAAGCAACAATAAAAAAGAAGAGTCACAGTTAAGTGAAGATATTGATTTTTGTATAAGTAAATATAATCTCTGGTCGGATTCATCTTCCCTGAATCCAGAAGAGCTTGCCAAAATATATGATGAAAATCTTGAATTAGCTAAATGCTTAAGAGAAAAAGGGCTAAATGTTCCAGACCCAAGCCAACAAGAACCCAAGGTTGATTTAAGTGGGCTCAAGGAATCTAAAGATGACATTATGCCGTTGTTACAAGAATGTGGTTGGCAAAAATAAGTATTAGATTTGTATAATAAAAAAATAAAGAAACTAAAAACACAGAAACATCTTATGAAAAAATTAATACCTGAAA
>LUMS01000150.1_pt2 | contig 27651 bp, 25 predicted proteins | sample 729711 | NCBI WGS metagenome assembly LUMS01 (sample SAMN03860298, study PRJNA289734) | marine metagenome | biome: seawater column; feature: ocean; material: water; isolation source: Red Sea water column Station 192 - depth 25m | place: Saudi Arabia: Red Sea | collected 2011-10-15 | depth 25 m | reverse complement strand
GTCGTCGGCGGCGCGCACTTCCTGCTGGTGCTGGTCGGCTTCAACCTCGGCCGCTTCGCTCTGGCCTCGGCCCGGCGCGACGAGCGGGTGCGGGCGCTGCTGCGCAGCGTCGCCCGCGTGGTCGTGCCGTCGGTGCTGTGGATCGGCGGCGTCAGCCTCGTGACCGGCGCCTACCCCCTGCCGACGGTGCTGCTGGTCAACAGCCTGGTCGGCCCGGCCCGGTGGAGCGAGCCCGCCTGGTACTTCTGGTTCGTCGAGGCCCTGGTCTGGTGCCTCCTCGCCCTGGCCGCGCTGCTGGCGGTGCCGGCCCTGCACCGGCTCGACCTGCGGCACCCGTTCTGGTTCCCGGTCGGGCTCGCGGTCGCAGGCCTGGCGACCCGCTACGAGCTCGTGCTGCTGCGCGACGGCGGCACCGTCATCCACCGTCCCGAGGTCGTGTGGTGGCTGGTGGCGCTCGGCTGGGCCGCGGCGCGCGCCGGCACGACCACCCACCGGCTCGTCGTCAGCGGCCTGCTGCTCGCCACGGTGCCAGGCTTCTTCGACGACGCCCAGCGTTCGGCCGTGGTGGTGCTGGCCGCCCTCGCGCTCGTCTGGGTGCGTCGCACGCCGGTGCCGGCCGTGCTCGTGGCCCCGCTGGCCTGCGTGGCCGGTGCGTCGCTGTGGATCTACCTGACCCACTGGCAGGTCTACCCGCACCTGGAGGTCGACCACTCCTTCTGGGCCACCGCCGCCTCGCTGGTGGTCGGGGTCCTCGCCTGGCGCGCCTGGCGCCTGCTGGAGGCGCGCGTGTCGAGCCTGCGGACCCGCACCGCCACCTGAGCGGGGACGGGGGAGGGTCAGGCCGGCGGGGCGGTGAGGGCTGTGTCGCCGGAGAGCAGGACGGGCCGGGAGCCGGGGACGACGGTGACGTCGACGGCGGTGCCGACCTCGAGGCGGACCCCGTGCTGCTGCCAGGAGCGGACCGTGCGGCCCGAGGCCAGGCGGACCTCGTGGAGGACGAAGGCGCCGTGGTACTCGACGCGCTCCACGACCGCCGTCGAGCTCGCCTCCGCGCGCAGCGCGACCTCGTGGGGTCGCAGCATGACCTCGACGTGCACGTCGCTGCCACCCCAGCCCGGCACCGTCGAGACGACGCCGATCTCGCAGGTCAGCAGTGCGCGCTGGACGTGGGCCGGCAGGAAGTCGGCGTCGCCCATGAAGGTCGCGACGAAGCGGTTGGCCGGCGTCTCGTAGACCTCGGTCGGGTGCCCCACCTGCTCCACGACGCCGTCGCGCATCACCGCCAGCCGGTCGCCCAGCGACAGGGCCTCGGTCTGGTCGTGGGTGACGACCATCGCCGCGCTGCCGGTGGCGCGGATGGCGGCGAGCGTGTCGGCACGCACCTGGGCACGGAGGTTCTCGTCGAGGCTGGAGAACGGCTCGTCGAGCAGCACCAGCGACGGGCAGGGGGCCAGGGCACGGGCCAGGGCGACCCGCTGCTGCTCGCCGCCGGAGAGCTCGTGGGGGTGGCGGTCGCGCACGTGCGCCAGGCCGACCAGGTCGAGCACCTCGGCGACACGGGGGCCGCGCTGGGCGCGGGGGAGACGGTCGAGCCCGAAGGCGACGTTGGTCGCGACGTCGAGGTGGGGGAAGAGCGCGTGGTCCTGGAAGACCAGGCCGACGCGACGCTTCTCCGGCGGGACCCAGCGCGACCCGGCGACCTCGCGGCCGCCCAGCTCGACGGTGCCGGCGTCGGGTCGCTCGAGCCCGGCCGCCAGCCGCAGCAGCGTGGACTTGCCGCACCCGGAGGGGCCGATGAGCGTGAGGACCTCGCCGGCCGCGATGTCGAGGTCGACGGAGCGGACCGCGTCGTGCTCGGCGTACGACTTCGACGCGCCGCGCAGCCGCAGGGCGGGCTCGGTCGCGACGCGCGTGGCGGTCTCGGAGGTGCTCATGACGCCAGCCATCATCGCGCGTGCCTGGTCGCGGGGTTGCGGAAGGTCAGCGCGACGGGCACGACGGCCACCAGGACGATCAGCAGCGCGGGCAGTGCGGCCCGTTCCCAGAAGTTCTCCGAGGCCAGCTCGTAGACCCACACCGAGAGCGTCGTGAAGCCGAAGGGACGCAGCAGCAGCACCAGCGGCAGGTGCACCCGGCCGAGCAGCCGGCCGGGCCCGGCGCCCAGGGTCAGCGCCGAGGCGCTGACGGTGGGCGGGATGCGTGCGAAGCTCGCGTCGACGGCTTGGTACGCCGGAGCGGTGAACCGGACCACGTAGGCCAGCAGGATGCCCAGCACCGACCCGGTCACGAGGATGCCGGTGCCGTCCTCGCGGCCCAACGCCTGCAGCAGCCGGTCCGCGGCCGAGAACAGGGCCAGCACGCCGATGCCGACCACGGCGCCGGGCACCGCGTAGCCGAACGTCGTGGCCTGCGCCGCGGCGCGGACCCACGGGCCGCCCCCGAGACGCAGCGCGTGGGCGAGGACCACCGAGACGACGACGCAGGTGGCGGCCGCGATCGCCGCGACCAGCACCGAGCTGGTCAGGTGGTCGGCGAAGCGGGTGTCGGTGAAGGGGTTCTCCTCGGCGGCCGCCGAGGCCGCCCACGTGACCAGGCGCAGCACCGGGAGCCCGAAGGCGAGCGCGGCCACGGTCGCGCAGGCGCCGGTCGCCGCGACGGCCTGGCCGCCGATCAGGCGTCGCCGCTCCAGGCCCCGGCCACGGCCGCCCCGCTGGTGGTAGCGGGCGTCCCCGCGCAGGGCGCGCTCGGCGGCCAGCACGGCCACCGCGAAGAGCAGGACGAGGCTGGCCAGCGAGACCGCGGAGGCGACGTCGAAGGAGCCCTTCCAGACCAGGTAGACACCGACCGAGACGGTGCGGACGTTGAAGTACTGCACGGTCGCGAAGTCGGTGAGGACCTCCATCGTCACCAGCGCCAGGCCGGCCGCGAGGGAGGGGCGGGCCAGCGGCAGCAGGACGGTCCGGAACGCACGCGCCGGCGAGGCACCGAGCGTGCGCGCGGCGTCGTACGCCGTCGGGGCGAGGTCGCTGAGCGCCGCCCGCACCAGGAGGTAGACGTAGGGGTAGAGCGTGAGGACCAGGACGATCGTGGCGCCGCCCAGCGAGCGCACCGGCAGCGCGCCGAGGTCCTCACCCAGGACGCTGCGCAGCCCGCTCTGCACCGGCCCGGCGTAGTCGAAGGTGGAGAGGAAGACGAACCCGAGGATGTAGGCCGGCACCGCCAGCGGCAGCACCAGCAGCCACGACAGGACGCGGCGTCCCGGGAACTCGTGGACGCTGACCAGCCAGGCCAGGCCGGTGCCCAGCACGCTGGTGCCCAGGGCCACCAGCACGGTGAGCGCCAGCGTCGTGGCGACCATGCCGCCCACCCCGCCGGGCAGCTGCAGCCCGCCCTGGAGCAGCGCGCCCAGCGCCACGGCGACGACCGGGCTGGCGATGACCGCCGCCGCGACGAACACCGCCGCCGACCACCCGGGGCGACCGGCGGCGAGGAGCCGTCGGCGGGTCCGCGGACGGACCAGGCCGGGGGCGGGGACGGTCACGGTCGCCCGGGTCAGCGGTAGCCGGCGGCGTCGAGGACCTCGACGGCCTCGGCGTTGAGCGAGCCGTACGCCGAGGCGTCGACCGGCATCCGCTCGAAGCTGCCGAAGGAGGCGACCAGCGGCTCGGGCTCGACCTCGGGGTTGACCGGCAGCTCGTGGTTGCCGTCGACGAAGGCGCTCTGCCCGTCGGTGGCCAGCCACTCCAGCAGCTGCTGGGCCTCCGCGGAGGACGGGGTGCCCGCGACGACGCCGGCGCCGGAGATGTTCACGTGCGTGCCGGCGCCGTCCTGGCTGGCCCAGTAGAGGGCGACGCCGAGGTCGGGGTCCTCGTCCAGGAGCCGGGCGAGGTAGTAGTGGTTGCTGATGCCGACCTCGCAGCCGCCGGCGTCGATGGTCTCGAGCAGCTCCACGTCGTTGGACATGATCTGCACGTCGTTGGCGACCCAGCTCTCGACGATCTCCTGGGCGCGGTCGCGGCCGTGCAGGTCGATCAGGCTCGCGACGAGGCTCTGGGTGTAGGACGCGGTCTCGTCGCGCATGCAGATGCGACCCTTCCACTGCGGGTCGCCGAGCGCGGCGTAGGTGTCCTCGGCGTCCAGCTCGGAGGGGTCGACCTTCTCGGGGTCGTAGACGACGGTCCGCGCACGCATGGCCAGGCCGTACCAGCCGGCGTCGCTGTCGCGCAGGTCCTCGGGCACCGCGGCGTCGAGGACCGTGGAGTCGATGGGCTCCAGCACGCCCTGCTCGCCGGCGTTCCAGAGCATGCCGGCGTCGACGGTCATGAACACGTCGGCGGGGGTGTCGGCCCCCTCGGCCTTGAGCCGCTCGAGCAGCTCGGCGTCGTCGCCGTAGAGGAACTCCACGGTCAGGCCGGTCTCGTCGGTGAACTCCGCGAACGCCTCCTCCAGGGAGTAGTGCCGTGCGGAGTAGACCTGCAGGTCGGCCTCCTCGCCGCCGAGCAGGCCGCAGCCGGAGAGCGCGAGGGGAGCGAGCAGCGTCGTGGCCAGCGCGGGCAGGGTGCGGGCGAGGGGACGGCGCATCGGGTCACTCCAGGTCTCGGCGGGGGTCGGTCCGGGCCGCTCGGTCGCGAGCGGGGGGCCGAGGGGAAGGTTAGCCAACCCTTCGCGGCACACGAAGTCGTGACCAGCGCGCAGACCGGCCCCCGAGCCGTCCCCCGACGATCTCCGACCCATCCCGCGGGCCATCCCCTCCCCGGGAACGCCCGGAGCCCCTGGCGCCGCACCCCGCGTGGGGGGCGTGGCGCCAGGGGCTCTGGCCGTGGGGTCCTCCCGACCGATGCCAGTGCGACCGGGAGGACGTCGGGTGGGGCTGGTCAGACGGCCACGGGCTCGGCGTCGGGGAGCAGGCCGTTGGCCATGCCCCAGGCGACGGCCTGGGTGCGCCGCTCCACGTCGATCTTGCGGTAGGCCTGACGGATGTAGGTCTTGATCGAGTTGATCGACAGCCCCAGCTCCTCGCCGATCTCACCGTTGGTCAGACCCTGGGTGATGAGGGTGAGGATCTCCAGCTCACGCGGGGTGAGCCGGCTGCCGGCCGGGGCCTGGGGGGTGCGGATCGGGGCGACGGGCTCGACCTTCTCGGCGGGGGTGTGCGCCGGCGGTGCGGGCACGCCGCGGCCGGACACGATGTCCTCGAGCGCCACCACGAGCTGCGCCGCCGTCATCGACTTCGACAGGTAGGGGCTGGTGGTGTCGGGGAGCTGGTCGGCCGGCGCCCAGCTGAAGACGATCGCCTGGGCCTCGGCGGCGGTCTGCAGGTTGCGCAGCATCGAGGCGCTGAAGGAGGACTGCTGCATCGGCTCGTAGAGGACGACGTCGACCTCCTCGGGGTGGGCCAGTGCGGTGCGGACGTCGACCAGACGCACGCGCTCGGTGTAGGTCGCCAGCAGCGACTCCAGGCCGGCGACGGCGAGGTCGTTGTCGTCGACCACGGTCGCCGTGAGGGGGGTCCTCTCGTTGTTCATGCTCGTCACCTCGTGTGCTTGTCGGAATCCTTGGGTGCGGCCCCGGAGGGCCACACCAGTCCTGTATCCCGTTGCTGCAGAGTTCAATCACCCCTCACCCGTTCGGGCTGACCCGACCGCACCACTTCTTGCCCATCGCCGGTGGTCCGGGCGGGCGGGGAGGGGTCGGTCCGACCGGGCCAGGAGCGGGTGGCCCGCCCGGCGGGGGCCCCGGGTGTGGTCGCCGGGTGCGGGGCCGGACCGTCCGCAGGCCCCGGTGTCCGCCCCGGTGTCGCCCTGGGTCAGCCCTCGCGGGTGGTCAGCTCGCGGGCGCGCTCGACGAGCCGCGTCGCGGCGGTGACCGGGTCGCCGGCGAGGTGCAGGGCGCCCCACTGCTCGGCGAGCTCGGCGCTCGCCCCGGCGCCGGCCAGCGCGAGTGCGGACGCCTGCGCCAAGCGGCGTACGACGGTGAGCTCGTCGTCGTCGAGGGCGAAGACCTGCGGGGTGGCGCCGGCCAGCACCACGACGTCGGGGGCGATCACGTCCATCGCGGCGCCGACCGACGCGAGCGGACTGTTGGGCCCCAGGAACCTGGTGCGCCACCCGGCGCGCTGCAGGACGACCTCGAAGGCCTTCAGTGCGATGTCGTGGGACTCCTCGGGCGGGCAGGCGAGCAGCACGGTCGGGCCGGTGCGGGTGCCGGGACCGACCGCGAGGGCGGCGAGGCGGCCGCGGACCAGGTCGCTGGCGAAGTGCTCGTCGGCGACGTCGAAGTCACCGGCCTCCCACCCGCGTCCCACGTGGGCCATGAAGGGCAGCAGGACGTCGCGGATGGCGCTCTCGACCGACACGGTGCGCAGGAGGCGGTCGAGCACCTCGTGCATGGAGCCGACGTCGTAGGCGAGCATCGCCGCCTCGAGCTCGGCGAGCGCACGCACCACGTCGAGCGAGCCGTCGGCTGACGCGGTGCCGTCGACCGCCTCCTCCTGACCCTCGGTCCAGGTGCGCTCGTTGGCCAGGATCTCCGCGGCCGCCTGGCTCGCCGGGACGCCGCGCTCGCGGGCGCGCTGCATGGCGATCGCCCGGCGCTCGTCCTCGGGCCCGTAGAGGCGGTAGCCGGCCTGGGTGCGCTGGGGGCTGAGGAGTCCGTAGCGCACCTCCCAGGCGCGCAGCAGCGTCTCGCTGACTCCCACGCGGGTGGCCAGCACGCCGATGCGCCAACGCTGCGCCGGTCCGCTGCTCATGCCCGGTGACACCCCCAGTCGAGCGGTCGTCGGGCGGGACGACCACCCCTTTGACGTTATACGAACATTGCACGAGCGGCGTACACTCGACCGAAGTCGTCCCGCCGCACACCATGCTCGGTGACGGAGCATCGCACACCTGACCCCAGACGAAGGGCGAGGCCATGTCGGACCCGCAGCCTCTCGGCAGGCTGATCGACTCCCTGGGCGTGGAGCACCGCCCCGAGGAGGGCGAGCTGGTCCTGGGGGCGGTCGTCCTGATGAAGGTGATGGAGGCCGACGGGCGCATCTCGATGCGCTCGGCGTGGTCGCCCGGCCTGAGCTGGATGGAGCGCGTGGGCATGCACCAGGCGGCCGCACGCGCCGACCTCCCGCCGCGCCCCGAGCCCGGGTGGGACACCCGCGAGCTGGACGCCGACATGGGGCGCGACGACACCGACCTCGGCTGAGTCCCGAGCTCGAGGCGGCTCGGCGGCGTGCGCTCTGCGGTCCAGCCGCCGACGCTGCTGACCTGCGGGCGACGACGCGCGACTACGCCGCGTCGGCGAGGGCGCCGCGCAGCTGGAGCAGCAGCCGCTGCAGGCAGCGGGAGACCTGGATCTGGCTCATCCCGAGCTCCAGCCCGATCTCGCGCTGGGAGAGCTCCTGGCCGAAGCGCAGCCGGAGCAGGTCGCGGTCGCGCGGCGTCAGCGTGGCCAGCAGGGGGCGCACGAGCAGGCGCGCCTCGGTGCGCTCCATCGACTCCTGCGTCTCGGGGTCGGCGACGTCGCGGACCGGGCCGGCCTCTCCGTCGGACTCCCCGCCCACGGGTGAGTCGAGGGAGACCAGGGAGAAGCAGGAGCGGGCGAGCAGGGCCTCGCGGACGACCTCGACGGACTCCTCGACCTCGGCGGCCAGCGCCGTCACCGACGTGTCGTCCACGCGGTCGAGGGCGACGCCGGAGCGTACCAGGCGGGTGTGGGCCCGCTGCACCTCGCGCGGCGGCCGGATGGTCCAGGAGTGGTCGCGGAAGTGGCGCCGGATCTCGCCGGTCATCGACGGGACGGCGTAGGCGAGCAGGTCGCGCTCGTGGGAGGGGTCGAAGGACCGGACGGCGCGGACCAGGGCGAGGTAGGCGACCTGGGTGAGGTCCTCCACCGGGATGCTGCGGCGGGCGTAGCGCCGGGCGACGGCCTCCGCGACCCGCATGTTGAGCTCCACCACGCGCTCGAGGCAGGCCTCGCGCTCGGTCTCGCTGACGCCCGGAGCGTGGGCGCGGGCCAGCAGTGCGGTGGTCTGCTCCGAACGCTCGGTGTCGGTCAGCGAGCGCGCGTCGCCGGACTCGGGGAAGTCGATGCCGGCGATGCCGGCGGTGCCGCCGATGCCGGCGGTGCCGGCGTCGTCGCGGCGGTCGTCGAGCGGGCTCGTGGTCATGGCCTCGTTCGCTCTCTGTGCGGTGGTGCGGGGTGCTGTCTGGGTCCCCCATCGGCGAGGGGTGTCATCACCTTAAGCAACCCTCTACAGACCTTGCACACTTCTCACCCTTTTGGGGCCCGGGTGGGAACCGCGGGCCGAGGTGGTCCGGACCGGGCAGAATGCGGGCCGTGGCCGGCACCCGTGCACCCTTCGGCTCCTGGCTGCTCGGCCCGGAGGGTCAGTCGCTGCGCCGGCTGCGGGTCCGGGTCCAGGTGTTCCTGACCCTCGGCATCACCGCCACCCACGCCATCGGCGCGGGCGTGGTCGTGGTCCTCACCCTCTTCGTCGTGCCGCAGCCCGGGGGTGGGCGCGACCTGCTGGTCGCGCTCGCCATCGCGGTCCCGGTCTACGTCGGCCTCGCCCTGGTCGTGGGGGTGTTGTGGGGCACGCGGGTGGCCTTCCGCAGCCTGCGGTGGGCACTGCGGGGGGAAGAGCCTTCGCCCGCGGACCGGCGCCGCTCGATGCGGGTCCCGCTGCAGCTCGCGGCGGTCTCGGCCACGCTGTGGTTCGGCGGGGTGCTGCTGTTCACCACCCTCGCACTGTGGCTGGCCCCCGCCCGTGCCCTCGGCACGGCGCCGACCGTGGCCATCGGCGGCACCGTCGTGTGCGCGGTGACCTACCTGATGGCGGAGTTCTTCCTGCGTCCGGTGTCCGCCCGCGCCCTCACCGGGTCCCCCGAGTCGCGGCCCCGCGGCCTGGGCGTCGGCGGGCGGATGCTGACCTTCTGGTTGCTGGGCACCGCCGCGCCACTCGTCGGCCTCGGGTACGCCGCGATCTCGGCGCTCGCGCAGGGCGACGTCTCCGCGGAGCGGATGGCCGTCGAGGCGCTGGCGATCTCCGCCGTGGTGCTGGTCTTCGGCCTGCTGGTGACCGTCCTCAACGCCCGGGCCGTGGTGGCGCCGCTGGTGTCGGTCCGGGCGGCCCTGGGACGCGTCCAGCGCGGCGACCTCGACCAGCGGGTCCCGGTCTACGACGCGACCGAGCTCGGGCTGCTGCAGGCCGGCTTCAACCACATGGCCGAGGGACTGGCCGAGCGCGAGCACCTGCGCGACCTCTTCGGTCGCCACGTCGGCCAGGAGGTGGCCCGTGCGGCTGCCGCGGGCGACGTGGAGCTCGGCGGGGAGACCCGGCGCGTGACGGTCCTCTTCGTCGACCTGGTCGGCTCCACCACGATCGCCGCGGATCGCTCGCCGACCGAGGTCGTGGAGCTGCTCAACGGCTTCTTCGACGTGGTGGTCGACGAGATCGCCCGGGAGGGCGGCCTGGTCAACAAGTTCATGGGTGACGCGGTGCTTGCCATCTTCGGGGCACCCGTCGACCTCCCGGACCACGCCACCCGGGGCCTGCGCGCCGCCCGCGCGATGGTCGAGCGCCTCGGCCGCGAGCACCCCGACCTCGACTGCGGTGTCGGCGTCTTCACGGGGGAGACCGTGGCCGGCAACGTCGGCACCCGGGCCCGCTTCGAGTACACCGTCATCGGGGACGCGGTGAACGCCGCGGCACGCCTGACCGAGCTCGCGAAGGACGTGGAGGGGCGGGTCCTGACGTGCGCCGAGAGCGTGGCGGAGGCCGACGAGCAGGAGGCCGCGCAGTGGCGGGCCCACGACCGGGTCACGCTGCGCGGTCGCACCGAGGAGACCGAGCTGTTCGTCCGGCGGTGACCAGCGACACGTCGGCGTCGGTGCGGGTGGTGCTGCACCTGCAGAGCCCGATCGGGACGGGACGGCTCGCGGCGATCGAGGCGGCGGCGTACCCGGTGCTGCTGACGGCGGTGGCCATCACCGCTGCCCTGGCGCTGCACGCGCTGCTGCGTCGGGTGGGCCCCGACATGCTGTTCGAGCTGCCGCGCCGCCCGGTCCGTGCCGGCCGTGCGCGGGTGCCCGGCACCGGGGGTGCGGGGCCTCAGGCGACGGTGGCCGCCAGCTCCTGAGCCCGGGGGGTGGCGCGGTGGCGCCCGGCGGGACGCTCCAGCGGGGTGAACGCCGCGTCCATGGCGAGCAGCGCCTCGAGGTGCTCGGCGACCTCACGGGCCGAGGGCCGTGCCGCCGGCTCGCGCGCGGTCATCGAGGCCAGCAGGCCGGTCCAGCCGGCGCCGAGGGACGTGGGGATGGTGGGTCCGCGGTGCACCCGCGCCCAGGCCGCCTCCTCGGCGCCGCCCTCGAACTCGCGGCGACCGGTGAGCGACTCGAGCAGCAGCAGGCCGAGCGCGTAGATGTCGACGGGGGTGCCGAGCGGCACGCCGAGAACCTGCTCGGGCGTCAGGTAGGCGATCGACCCGACGGTGTGGCCGGGGCGGCCGTGCGGGTCGGGCTCACCGGCGCGCAGCGTCACCCCCAGGTCGCACAGGCGGGCGTGGCCGCTGCTGTCGAGCAGGACGTTGGCCGGCTTCACGTCGCGGTGGACCAGGCCCTCGGAGTGGAGGTAGGCCAACGCGGACGCGAGGTCGCGGCCGACGACGGCCGCCTCGCGGGAGGAGAGGCGGCGCAGCGCGAGGGTGGCGTCGAGGTCGGGGCCGTCGACGAGCTCGAGGGCGAGGTACGGAGCGCCCGGCCCCTCCCACGCGGCGTCGAGGACCCGGACCAGCCCGGGGTGCGACAGGTGGGCCAGCAGCCGACCCTCGTCGAGGAGGCGCAGCCGGTGCTGGGCCTGGCCCTGACCGGTGCGCGGACGCTTCAGCGCGACGTCGCGCCCCAGGCGGAGGTCGTGGGCGCGGTGGACGGTGGCGGTGCCGCCGAGGGCGATGAGGTCCTCGACCCGATAGCGGCCCACGGTCTCGGGGTCACCGGCGGACTCGGGGATGTCCGGCTGGGTCATGGGGAGGTCCTCTCGCGTGCGGTCCCTCCAGGGGTTCCCCAGGACCCGCGGGGTCTAACCCCCCGATGGGGTGGGAGGAGGTGCGACGCGGCCCACGTCACGGCCCACGTCACGGCCCACATCACGGGCGGCGTCGACCAGGGACGGGCCGTACCACGTGAGGGCGCGGCCGCTCACCAGCTCCACCGGGGTGCGGAAGCACTCGGGCCCGTCGTCGGCGGTGAAGACGTAGGGCTCGTCGGGCAGCAGCACCGCGTCCGCGCCGCACCCGTCGACCTCCTCGACGGAGAGGGTGGGGTAGCGGTCCGGGGCGTCGGTGTCCTCGGCCTGGACCACCTGCCAGCCCAGCCGGCGGCAGAGGTCGGCGGTGAAGGTGCGTGGACCCACCACCATCCACGGGTCGCGCCAGATCGGTACCACGACCCGGCGGGTGACCGGCGGCAGCGGCCCGCACCACAGCTCCCGCGCCTCGGCCAGCCACGCGGGTCGCTCCCAGTCGAGCAGGTCCAGCAGACGCTCCAGCTCGGAGACCCCCTGCGGGACGGTCTCGATGTCGGTGACCTCGACCGTGAGCCCGCGCTCGCGCATCCGCCGGACGTCCAGCTCGCGGTTCTCCTCGCGGTTGACGACCACCAGGTCCGGGCGCAGCGCCTCGATCGCCCCGAGGTCGGGGTTCTTCGTCCCGCGCACCCGGGTGGCGCCGTACTGCTCGAGGTCGGCGGGGTGGGTGCACCATTCGGTGACCCCCACCAGGGCCTCGGGGCGCACGCTGGCCAGCGCCTCGGTGATCGAGGGGACCAGCGACACGACCCGCCGAGCCGTCACCCGCGCACGCTCCAGACGTCACTCACGCACGCGGGGCCGGACGCCGCCGTGCGCGAGCGACCTGTCGAGCGTGCGTCGGTGACGGCTCGGCCGTGCATGAGTGACGTCTCGGCGGGGGAGTGATCAGCGCAGGAGGGTCAGCGCAGGGCCATCGAGCCGGAGGTGACCGCCTCGAACGGCAGCCCCTCGTGATCGGCGACGCGGGCGTCGATGGCGGCGGCGACGTCGGCCGGCCAGGGAGCGGTACGCCGGTCGGAGAGGTCGATGTGGAGGAAGATCTCCTCGAACACCGCGCTCAGCTGCTGGTGGGTGTCGTCGAGGATGTAGACCAGCGCGTGGGCGGCCCGCTCGGAGCGGCCCAGCAGCCGCACCCGCACCGACATCCGGTCACCGGTGCGCAGCTCGCGCAGGTAGGTCACGTGGTGCTCGGCGGCGAAGCAGGCGTGGCCGGCCTTGATCGGCCAGTCCACCGGGATGCCCAGGTCGACCAGCGACTCGTCGAGGCCCTCGCTGCCGATGCCGAGGTAGTGGCGCACGTTGAGGTGGCCGTTGTTGTCCTCGAAGGCGATCGGGACCGGCTGCTCGGCGTACGCCGGGAGGTCCTTGAGCTGGTCGTAGCTGGGGTGCTTCGCGGTGCTGGTCACGGGGTGAACCTATCGGACGTCGGTGGTGGGTACAGCGCCAGATCTCGACCCGCCCGTCGCGACCTCGTTCCTCGGTCGCGGGGCTCGCTCGATCTCTTCGGGTTGCTCCCGGGCTCCGCCCGGGAGCACCTCAGACGTTGCGGCGGTACTGGCCGCCGACCTCGAAGAACGCCTCGGTGACCTGGCCCAGCGAGCAGACCCTCGCCGCGTCCACGAGGACGGCGAAGACGTTCTCGTCCGGCGAGGCGGCCGCCTCCTTGAGCCGGGCCAGCGCCTCGGTGGCCTCCTGCTCGTGGTCGCGGGTGAAGTCGCGGACCCGGCGCAGCTGGGACTCCTTCTCGGCCTCGGTGGCGCGGGCCAGCTCGACGTGCTCGGGGGTGGCGTCGTCGCCGCCGGGCTTGAGGAAGGTGTTGACGCCGATGATCGGCAGCGACCCGTCGTGCTTGCAGTGCTCGTAGAGCATCGACTCGTCCTGGATGCGGCCGCGCTGGTAGCCGGTCTCCATGGCGCCCAGCACGCCGCCGCGCTCGTTGATCGCCTCGAACTCCCGCAGCACCGCCTCCTCCACGAGGTCGGTGAGCTCGTCGATGATGAACGAGCCCTGGAGCGGGTTCTCGTTCATCGCCAGTCCCCACTCCCGGTTGATGATCAGCTGGATCGCCAGCGCCCGGCGCACCGACTCCGCCGAGGGCGTGGTGACGGCCTCGTCGTAGGCGTTGGTGTGCAGGGAGTTGGCGTTGTCGTAGATCGCGATGAGCGCCTGGAGCGTGGTGCGGATGTCGTTGAAGTCCATCTCCTGCGCGTGCAGGGACCGACCGGAGGTCTGCACGTGGTACTTCAGCTTCTGGGAGCGCTCGCCGGCGCCGTACTTCTCCTTCATCGCGACTGCCCAGATGCGGCGGGCGACGCGGCCGATGACGGAGTACTCCGGGTCCATGCCGTTGGAGAAGAGTAGGTGAAGCCGTTGGCGAGGGTGAAGGCGAGCTGGCTGATGGGGTTCGCCCCGGCCTCGGCGATGTGGTAGCCGGAGATCGAGACGGAGTAGAAGTTGCGCACGCCGTGCTGGATGAACCACTCCTGGATGTCGGCCATCATCCGCAGGGAGAACTCCGTGGAGAACAGGCAGGTGTTCTGCCCCTGGTCCTCCTTGAGGATGTCGGCCTGAACCGTCCCGCGCACCGTCTGCAGCGCCTTCAGCGGGTCGATGCCGCGCTCGCGGGCCTGGTCCATGACGGTGTTGAGGAAGAAGGCCAGCACCGTGGGCGCGGGGCCGTTGATCGTCATGGACACGCTGGTGGTGGGGGCGAGCAGGTCGAAGCCGTCGTAGAGCTGCTTCATGTCCTCCAGCGTCGCGACGCTGACGCCCGAGGTGCCGACCTTGCCGTAGATGTCGGGTCGCTCGTCGGGGTCGCGGCCGTAGAGCGTGACCGAGTCGAAGGCGGTCGAGAGGCGGGTCGCCTCGTTGCCCTCGCTGAGCAGCTTGAAGCGGCGGTTGGTGCGGGCCGGGTCGCCCTCGCCGGCGAACATCCGCGCCGGGTCCTCGCCCTCCCGCTTGAACGGGAAGACGCCGGCGGTGAAGGGGAACCGGCCGGGGAGGTTGTCGTTGCGCCAGAAGCGCACGAGCTCGCCGTGGTCGGCGTACCGCGGGAGGGAGACCTTGGGGACGCGGTTGCCCGAGAGGGACTCGCGGCCGGGGACGGCGGCGTACTCCTCGACGACCGACGGCCACTGCTCGAGCTGGGTGCCGACCTCGGGGTCGAGGGTGCGGCGGGCGTCCTCGAGCAGGGCGGGTACGTCGCCGGCGTCCGCGCCCGCGGACTCCAGCTCTGCCGCGACGTCGCTCAGCCGCTGCGCGCGGCGGGCCTGCTCGACGAGCTCCTGGGTGCGCGCGTGGTAGCCGCGGACGGTCTCGACGACCTCGGCGAGGTAGCGCACCCGCTCCTGGGGGACGACCGCGCGGATGCCGCTGGAGTGCTTGACGTCGACCGGGGCGAGCGCGCCCTCGGCGACCGGCAGGCCCTGCTCGGCGAGCAGCCCGCGCAGGTGCTGGTAGAGCGCGGTGACGCCGTCGTCGTTGAAGGTGGCCGCGGAGGTGCCGAAGACCGGCATGTCGGACGGCTGCTTGCCGAAGGCCTCGCGGTTGCGGACCAGCTGGCGACCCACGTCGCGCAGCGCGTCGGCGGCGCCGCGGCGCTCGAACTTGTTGATCGCCACGACGTCGGCGAAGTCGAGCATGTCGATCTTCTCCAGCTGCGAGGCGGCGCCGAACTCCGGCGTCATGACGTACATCGAGGTGTCGACGAACGGCACGATCGCCGCGTCGCCCTGGCCGATGCCGGGGGTCTCGACGACCACGAGGTCGAAGCCGGCGGCCTTGAGGACGGTGATGACGTCCTCGAGGTGGTCGGGGATCTCGTGGGCGCCGCGCGTGGCGAGGCTACGGAAGTAGACCCGGTCGCGGTCGTGGCCGGGCAGGTCGAGGGAGTTCATCCGGATGCGGTCGCCGAGCAGCGCGCCGCCGCCCTTGCGTCGGGTCGGGTCGACTGCGACGACCGCGACGCGCAGCTTGTCCTGCTGGTCGGTGCGGAAGCGGCGCAGGATCTCGTCGGTGAGGCTGGACTTGCCCGAGCCGCCGGTGCCGGTGAGGCCGAGGACGGGGGCGTGGCTGCGCTCGGCGGCCGCGCGCAGCTGGGCGCGCATGTCGTCGTCGAGGCGGCCGAGCTCGGCCCCGGTGTTGGCACGGGCGACGGCGGAGCGCTCGCCGGCCAGCACCTGGTCGACGGAGACCGGGTGCAGGTCCCACAGGTCGGTGTCGCAGTCGGCCACGACGGTGTTGACCATGCCGGGCAGTCCCAGGCGCTGGCCGTCCTCGGGGGAGAAGATGGTGACGCCGGACTCCCGCAGCCGGGTGATCTCGTCGTGGACGATCACGCCGCCACCGCCCCCGACGACCCGCACGTGACCGGCGCCCGCGGCGCGCAGCAGCTCCACGAGGTACTCGAAGTACTCCACGTGCCCGCCCTGGTAGGACGAGACCGCCACGCCCTGGACGTCCTCCTCCAGCGCAGCGTCCACGACCTCCTGGACCGAGCGGTTGTGCCCGAGGTGGATCACCTCGCAGCCCTGGCTCTGGAAGATCCGCCGCATGATGTTGATCGAGGCGTCGTGGCCGTCGAACAGGCTGCTCGCGGTGACCAGGCGGACCGGGTGGGTGGGGACGTGCAGGGTGCTCACGGGCGCTCCATCGACAGATGTTTGGATGTCCAAGTATCTGGGTCGAGTGTAAGCCCGGTCACCACCGGTCGTCGAGGGCGGTCCGCGGGCCAGGGTGTCGAGCCGGGAGGGTGCCGAGCCGGCGTATCGATACGCCGGTTCGGCGGGCCGGGGGGGGGCGTGTCAGGGGTCGACGCGGTCGCCGGCGCCGGCGCGGAGCGTGCCGAGGAGGCGGGTCAGGTCGCGGACCGTGTCGTCGCCGAGGTCCGAGCCGAGGTCGGTGAACACCGCGTTGAGGTCGTCGGTCGCCGCGTCGACGGTGGCGGCGCCGGCCTCGGTGAGCTCCGCGTGGACCACCCGGCGGTCCTCGCTGCGTCGCTGGCGGCGTACGAAGCCCTGGGTCTCGAGCCGGTCGACGGCGCTGGTGACCGAGGCGGGGTGGACCTGCAACAGGGACCCCAGGCGCGTCATCGGCAGCGCGCGGTCGCGGGTGAAGGAGAGCAGGCGCAGCACCTCGAAGCGGGCGAAGGTCAGACCGTGCGGCTTCAGGGCGCGCTCGACGCGCTCGGCGAGCAGCTGCTGCGCGCGCGTCACCGAGGTCACCAGGGCCATCGCGTCGGCGGCGTCGGCCCACCCGTGCGCGACCCACTGCCGGTGGGCCTCGCGGATCGGGTCGCGGGTCGGTCGGTCGTCCATCGGGGTCAGTATCCCGTGCTGCCCCCGGCCGGGCCCGAGGTGGCGAGCCGGCCGACGGCCACGGTGGCCTCGAGGTCGTCGTCGGTGTGCAGCGAGGCGTCCAGCCCCGCGTCGCGCAGGAGGGCCAGGGTGTGGGGGGCCTGGGTGCGCCCCGTCTCCAGCAGGAGTACGCCGGTGGGCGCGAGCCACCGCGACGCGCCGGCCGCGACCCGGCGCTGGACGGCCAGTCCGTCGTGGCCGCCGTCGAGGGCGACCAGCGGCTCGTGCAGCCGGGCCTCGGGCGGCATGAGCCTGACGTGTGCGGTCGGGACGTAGGGCGCGTTGACGAGCAGGGCGTCGACGCGGCCGAGGAGTGTCGGGGGGAGGGCGTCGTAGAGGTCGCCCTCGTGCACGCGGTCAGGCGGCAGGTTGCGGCGCGCGCAGGCGACGGCGGCCGGGTCGAGGTCGGCTGCGTGCACGGCGGCGTCGGGACGATGGTGGGCCACGACCGCGCCGAGCGCCCCGGTCCCGCAGCCGAGGTCGACGACGACCGGCCGGGTCGGCGCTGGGTCGGCCAGGTGCGCGAGCGCCTCGAGGGCGAGCCGGGCGAGCAGTCCGCTGCGGGCGCGCGGCACGAACACCCCGGGTGCGGTGCGGACCCGGACCCCCTCGACCTCGGCCCACCCGAGCAGCACCTCGAGCGGCTCGCCCGCGACCCGACGCGCCACCAGGTGCTCCAGGTCCGACCCCGTGGCCGCGTCGCGCAGCAGGGCGGACTCCTCCTCGGCGTACACGCACCCGGCCGCGCGCAGCCGTGCGGCCAGCGGGTCCGGTGCGGGGGCGTCCGGGGCGTCGTCCACGGGGTCGATGATGGCGGCCGGATCGGGATACTCCGCAGGACATCTCACCCTTACTGCGCAGTAAGCAGGAAATCGAATGCGTCGTATCCCACGCGACCCATCGAAACGAGAACACGTTCTAGGTCAGCGCTACCATCGGCGGGTGACCACTCCCGACGTCCTCGCGCCCGCCTCGCTGGGGCCGGTGCCGCTGCGCAACCGCACCGTCAAGGCCGCGACGTTCGAGGGGCGCACGCCCCACGGGCAGGTCACGCAGGAGCTGATCGACTACCACCTCGCCGTCGCCGAGGGCGGGATCGGCCTGACGACCGTCGCCTACCTCGCCGTCGCCCCCGAGGGGCGCACGCACCGCGAGCAGGTCGTGGTGGGGCCCGACACCGAGGGCGGACTCGCGCGGATGGCCGAGGCGGTCAAGGCGACCGGGGCCGCGATCGCCGGCCAGGTCGGTCATGCCGGCCCGGTGGCGAATGGTCGCTCCAACGGCGTGCATGCGATCGCCGCGAGCCGGATGCCGAGCCCGCTGTCGATGCAGATGGTGCGCAGCGCGACCGAGGCCGACCTCACCCGCGTCACCGGCGCCTATGTCGCCACCGCGCGCACCCTCGTGCGCGCCGGGTTCGACGTGCTCGAACTGCACATGGCGCACTCCTACCTCATCAGCTCCTTCCTCGCGCCGGCGCTCAACCGTCGACGTGATCGCTGGGGCGGGGCGCTGGAGGGTCGCGCCCGCCTGGCACGCCAGGTCGCCCGCGCGGTCCGCGAGGAGGTCGGCGACGCGGTCGCCGTCACCGCCAAGGTCTCGCTGTCCGACGGCTTCAAGGGCGGCGTGTCCCTGCGCGAGTCGATCGAGCTCCTGCAGCTGCTCGAGGCCGACGGCACGCTGGACGCGGTGCAGCTCTCCGGCGGCTCGTCGCTGATGAACCCGATGTACCTCTTCCGCGGCGACGTCCCCGCCGAGGAGTTCGCGGCCTCGATGCCGCTGCCCGTGCGCTGGGGCATGCGTACGCCGGTGGGTCGCTCGTTCCTCAAGGAGTACGCCTTCGAGGAGGGCTACTTCCGTCCCAAGGCGCTGGAGGTCCGCGAGGCGGTGTCGCTGCCGTTGATGCTGCTCGGCGGCATCAACCGGCTCGAGACGATGCAGCAGGCGATGGCCGACGGGTTCGACTTCGTGGCCATGGGTCGGGCGGTGCTGCGCGAGCCGGACCTGGTCGCCCGGCTCGCCGCGGGGCAGACCGCCTCCGGGGTCTGCATCCACTGCAACCGGTGCGTGCCCACCATCTACTCCGGCACTCGCTGCCCGGTCCGCGACCCGCACCCGGTCGTCGAGTGCTAGGACCCTTCCCTAGGAGTAGAACCTGTTCTAGTCTGCGACGCATGTCACAGGTCATCCCCCAGAAGCCGTTGCGCGTCGTCGTCTGGTCGACGGGCACCATCGGCCGGCACGCGATCGCCGGCGTCGACGCCCACCCCGACCTCGAGCTGGTCGGCGTCTGGGTCTCCAACCCCGACAAGCACGGCAAGGACGCCGGGGTGCTGGCCGAGCTCGGCCGCGAGCTGGGGGTCCCCGCCACCACCGACCGCGACGAGCTGATGGCGCTCGCTCCGGACGCCGTGGTGCACACCGCGATGACCGACGACCGGGTCTTCGAGTCGATCGAGGACCTCATCTGGATGCTCGGCAAGGGCGTGAACGTGGTCTCCTCCGGCCCGGTGCTGCTGCAGTGGCCGCACGGAATCCTGCCCGACGAGATCCTCGCGCGGATCGAGGAGGCCGGTCGGGCCGGCAGCGCCTCGCTGCACGTCAACGGCATCGACCCCGGCTTCGCCAACGACGTGCTGCCGCTGGTCATGACCAGCCTCTCCCAGCGCATCGACGAGGTGCGGGTCATGGAGATCTGCGACTACTCCACCTACTACCAGCCGGTGGTCATGGGTGACCTGTTCGGCTTCGGCAGGCCGATGGACGAGCTCGGCTTCCTGTGGCACCCCGGGGTGCTCACCATGGCCTGGGGCTCGGTGGTCAAGCAGATCGCCGCCGGCCTCGGGGTCACCCTCGACGAGCCGCTCACCGAGGAGGTCGACCGCCGCCCGGCCGCCCGTGACACCGCCAGTGTGTCCGGCGACGTCGTCGAGGGGACCATGGGCTCGGTCCGCTTCGCGGTGGTCGGCAAGGTCGACGGCGTGCCCCGCGTCGTGCTGGAGCACATCACCCGCACCGACGCCGAGTCCGACCCCGACTGGGACACCCCGCCCCCGGGCACCGACGGCTGCTACCGCGTGAAGATCACCGGCGAGCCGATGATGCACGTCGACTTCGTCCACCACGGCGAGCACGGGGACCACAACGTCAGCGGCATGATCACGACCGCCCAACGGCTCGTGAACGCGCTGCCCGCGGTCGTCGCCGCCGCCCCCGGACTGGTCACCGCGCTCGACCTGCACGTGCTGCCGGCCGCCGAGGCGGCCGGCGTCGAGCTGATCGGCGCCCAGATCGGCGAGACCGCCTGCGGCCCCAACAGCCGCGTGAGCGTGGACGACCCCGACCCGACCCCGACCCCGTCGCCGACCCCCACGCCGGAGCCGGTGCCCACCTCGGTGCCTGCAGGCGTGGAGTCCGTCGGGACCTCCGGCGGCCTGGGTGCGGGCGGCAACCTGGCGCTGCTGCTCCTGGTGGCGCTGTCCGCGGGCGCGGGCGTCGCGAGCTACCGCCGCGCGCTGCGCGACTGAGCCACCGCGCGCCCAGGATCGACCACGCATGACCGACCAGCCGGCCACCGACCCCGCTCCGGGCACCCCCGGGGCGGGCGGTGGTCGGCTGGGGTCGTTCCTGGACGGGTTCCTCGGCAGGGTCAGCTCGACCCTCGCCGCGGTGAGCACGGCACTGCTCGTGCTCAGCGGCGGCCTGGTCGTCGGCGGGCTGGTGCTGCCCTCCGAGGAGCCGCCGCCCCCCTCGCCCTACCGGTCGCTGGACCCGGCCGACCCGGTGCTGCTGCTGGTCCCCTCGGTCGACATCGAGGCGCCCGTGGTGCCGGTGGCCCTGACCGAGGACCGGGTGCTCGACCCACCGCAGGACGTCGTCGACGTCGGGTGGTGGGACCGCAGCGCCCAGCCCGGCTCCGAGACCGGGTCCACGGTCATCGCCGGCCACTCTGTGCACACCGGCGGCGGCGCGCTCGACCCCCTGCGTGGCGTGCGGCGCGGCGCAGTGGTCGACGTCCGCACCGCCGAGGGCACGATGCGCTACCTCGTCCAGCGCAAGAAGGTCTACGACAAGGACGAGCTGGCCGTGAACGCCGTGAGCATCTTCGGCCAGGAGAGCGGCCGCGGCCGGTTGGTCCTGGTCAGCTGCACCGACTGGGACGGCACCGGCTACGCCTCCAACGTCGTCGTGTACGCCGTCGCGCTCGGCGAGCCCCGGGAGGGGGCTCAGGCCCGCGCCACCACCGCCAGCACCCAGGGCAGCGCCCGGATCCCCGACGCCGGGTAGTCGCCGGCCACGCGCCGTACCTCTGCGTAGGCCCGGGCCAGGATCTCCTCGGCCGCGTCGCGGTCCCCGCGTGCGCGGGCCAGCGCCAGGCGCAGCGCTGGCGCCACGGTGCCGTCGTACACGGCCGCCAGCGCCTCGCGGCGCGAGGGCATGGGCCGATGACCGCCGAGCCGCACGAGCGCGTCGTGCAGGCCGTCGGCCGTGGCCGGGGTCGGCGCGGCTGCAGTGGTCACACCCCCACGGTGTCCGGTGTCGCTGCACTTCCGTCCACCCCTTCGAGTGAGGGACGCCCGGCCCGGCGGGACCACGGGGATCGTCACCACCTCGTCACCCCTCCGGGGTCGAAAAAGTCGGTGGTCTGCGTCACGGTGGTGGGACAACCGACGAGAGGACCGTCATGACCGACTGGGACCCTACCCAGGTCGTCGCGCGCTTCGAGCACGTCCGTGCCCACACCGAGTCCCTCGCGGCTCCGCTGTCCCCCGAGGACCAGACGGTCCAGTCGATGCCGGACGTCTCCCCCACCAAGTGGCACCGCGCGCACGTCACCTGGTTCTTCGAGACCTTCCTGCTGGCCGAGCACGAGAGCGGCTTCAGCCCGTTCCAGGACCAGTACTGGTTCCTCTTCAACAGCTACTACGAGTCGCTGGGACCGCGCTACTCCCGCCCCGACCGGGGGCTGGTGACCCGCCCGGGCGCGCACGAGGTCGGTGACTACCGGCGCAACGTCGACGCCAGGGTCCGAGAACTGGTCGAGGGCCTCGACGAGGGCACGTTGGCCAAGCTGGCGCCGGTCATCGAGCTGGGCTTCCACCACGAGCAGCAGCACCAGGAGCTGTTGCTCATGGACATCAAGCACGTGCTGTCGCGCAACCCGCTGCAGCCGGTCTACGCCGGGACCCGTCGCGCGCCGTCGGAGCCCGACGACCTCGGTTGGGTCGAGGTCGAGGGCGGCCTGGTCGAGGTCGGTCACCAGGGCGAGGGCTTCTCCTTCGACAACGAGCTGCCGCGGCACCGGCAGTGGCTCGAGCCCTACCGCCTCGCCGACCGGCTGGTGACCAACGGCGAGTGGCTGGAGTTCATGGCCGACGGGGGCTACACCCGCGCGGGGCTGTGGCTCTCCGACGGGTGGGCCAGGGTCAACGCCGAGGCCTGGCGGGCACCGTTCTACTGGGTCGAGCACGACGGTGTGTGGCTCGAGCACACGCTGCACGGCACCTGGCCGGTCGACCCGGGAGCGCCGGTCACCCACGTCTCGTTCTACGAGGCGGAGGCCTACGCGACGTGGGCCGGCAAGCGGCTGCCCACCGAGGCCGAGTGGGAGCACGCCGTGGTCGTCGACGGCCAGGGCGACGCTGCACACGCGGGCGGCAACCTCGCCGACCAGCAGGCCTTCCACCCGGCCGCCGCTCCCGCGCACGCGCCCGCCGGCAGCCGGTTGCGCCAGGTCTACGGCGACTGCTGGGAGTGGACCGCCTCGGCCTACCACCCCTACCCCGGCTTCCACCCGCCCGAGGGCGCCATCGGCGAGTACAACGGCAAGTTCATGTCCAACCAGATGGTCCTGCGCGGCGGCTGTGCCCTCACCCCGCCCGACCACGCCCGGCTCACCTACCGCAACTTCTTCCCCCACGCCGCCCGCTGGGCGATGTCGGGGGTGCGGCTCGCCGACGGCGGTGCCCCAACCACGTCCCTCCAGGAGTCCCCCGCATGAGCGTGCCCCTCGAGCCGACCGTCTCGGTCCTCCTCGACCCCGACTGGGCCTCCGGCTCGCTGGTCGACGACGTACGCCGCGGCCTGGGCAGCCGGCCGTTGTCGCTGCCCCCGAAGTGGCTCTACGACGACGAGGGCTCGCGACTCTTCGACGAGATCACCCGGCTCCCGGAGTACTACCCCACCGAGACCGAGCGCGCGATCCTGGTCCGCCACGCCCGCGACGTGGTGAACGCCTGCGACGCGACCACCGTCGTCGAGCTCGGCAGCGGCACCTCCGACAAGACCCGGATGCTGCTCGACGCCTTCGCCGGCGCGGGGCGACTCGAACGGTTCGTGCCGGTCGACGTCGCCGAGCAGACCCTCCGCGACGCCGCCGACATACTCAGCCGCCGCTACCCGGGGCTGGCGGTGGAGGCGCTCGTCGGCGACTTCACCCTGCACCTCGCGCACCTGCCGCCAAGGACCGCGAGCGGCAGCCGGATGGTCGCCTTCCTCGGCAGCACGATCGGCAACCTCTACGCCGAGGAGCGCCGCGCGTTCCTCGGCGCCCTGGCCGACTCCCTGGAGCCCGGCGACTGGCTGCTGCTGGGCACCGACCTGGTCAAGCCCGTCGACCGGCTGGTCGCGGCCTACCACGACTCGGCGGGCACGACCGAGGCCTTCGTCCGCAACAGCCTGCGGGTGCTCAACCGGGAGCTCAGTGCCGACTTCGACCTGGGCGCGTTCAGCTACGTCCCGTTCTGGGACGGCGCCATGGAGCGGATGGACCTGCGGCTGCGCTCCGAGGCACCCCAGCACGTGCGCATCCCGGGGGCCGGCCTCGAGCTGGACCTCGCGCTCGGCGAGGAGATCCGCGTGGAGATCTCGACCAAGTTCCGGATGCCCCTGGTCGCCGAGGAGCTCGCCGACGCGGGTTTCGCCGTCGAGCGGGTGTGGGACGACGGCGACGGCGTGCCCGCCGGAGACTTCGCGCTCACCCTGGCGCGGCGCCGCTGACCGGCCTTCCCCACCGGCCCACGCGGGGAGCGGGGTCGCCGAGGCGGCCGAGCTCGCCGACCGGTTGCCCGACGAGGCCGGGAACACCGCGATCGTGCTCTGGACAGCCCAGGAGGGACAGCTGGACGAGGAGGCGCTCGGCAGCCTGCGCGAGCTCGTGCCCGACCTGCCCGGCGCCGGGCCGCAGGCAGCGCCCGTCCCCTCCGAGGACGGCACCGCCGCGCTCCTACCCCTCGAGCTGGACGCCCCAACCGCCAGCGACACCTCCGCCGCCGTCGAGGACCTGCGCGAGCAGCTGGCCGAGACCGCACCGGACGGGGTCACCGCGCAGGTCACGGGCCCGGCGGCGATCCAGGCCGACCTGGCCAAGGTCTTCGAAGGCGCCGACCTCACGCTGCTGGCCACCACCGCCGCCGTGGTGACGATCCTGCTGGTCCTGACCTACCGCAGCCCCGTGCTCTGGCTGGTGCCCCTCATCGTCGTCGGCGTGGCCGACCGCCTCGCCGTCGTGGTCGCCACCCACGTCCTGGAGCTGGCCAGCACCGCGTGGAACGAGTCGACGACCGGCATCCTGTCCGTGCTCGTCTTCGGCGCCGGCACCGACTACGCCCTGCTGCTCATCTCCCGCTACCGCGACGAGCTCAAGGGCGAGGAGTCCCGGCACCTGGCGATGGCGCGCGCCCTGCACCGCACCGCCGAGGCCGTGCTCAGCTCCTCGACGACCGTCGTGGTCGGTGTCCTGACCCTGCTGCTGTCCCTCACCCCCTCCACGCGGGGCCTGGGCCTGGCCAGCGCCGTCGGCATCGTGATCGCGGCCCTGATGGTGATGACCGCCCTGCCCGCAGCCCTGGTCCTCTTCGGACGCTGGATCTTCTGGCCCCGCGCCCCACGTCTCGGGGACCCGACCACCGTCGAGACCGCGCGGGTGTGGAACGCCGTCGGTCGGCTGGTCGGACGCCGCCCGGTGGCCGTGGCGGTGGTGTCCTTCCTCGTGCTCGTGGCGCTCGCCCTGCCGGGCCTCGGCATCCGCACCGGGCTCAGCCAGTCCGAGCAGTTCCTCGACGAGCCGGAGGCGATCTCGGCCTCCGAGCGGCTCGCGGAGTCCTTCCCCGCCGGATCCGCCGAGCCCGCACGCGTGCTCTCGACCGCCGACGAGGCCGACGTTCTGGAGACCGTGGAGGGGTCCTCCGTGGTCTCCTCGGCCCGCGCCACCGCCTCCGGCGACGGGGTGGTCCAGGTCGACGCCGTCCTCGACGCCCGGCCCGGGACCTCCGAGGCCCGCGAGGCCGTGGAGACGTTGCGTCAGGACATCGCCGACGAGCCCTCGGTCGCCGGGACCACGTTCGTCTCCGGCAGCGACGCCTCGCGCATCGACGAGCGCGACGGGGCGGCCCGGGACCGGTTCGTGGTCTTCCCGCTCATCCTGCTGCTGGTGCTGGGTGCCCTGGTGCTGCTGCTGCGCTCGATCGTGGCGCCCCTGGTGCTGGTCGTGACCGTGGTGGCGACCTACCTCGCGGCCCTCGGCGCCTCCTGGGTCGTGTTCACCCAGTTCCTGGGCTTCGAGGCGCTCGACGTCTCGACCCCGCTCTTCGCGTTCCTGTTCCTGGTGGCGCTCGGTGTGGACTACAACATCTTCCTGGTCACCCGCGCCCGCGAGGAGGCACCGACGCACGGGACCGGCCCCGGGGTCCTACGGGCCCTCTCCGCGACCGGCGGCGTCATCACCAGCGCCGGCGTCCTGCTGGCGGCGGTCTTCGCGACCCTGGGCGTGCTGCCCCTGGTCGTGCTGGCCCAGCTCGGCGTGGTCATCGGCATCGGCGTCCTGCTCGACACGCTGCTCGTCCGCACCGTCCTGGTGCCCTCGCTCGTGGTGCTGCTCGGGGAGCGCTTCTGGTGGCCGCGCCGGGTGAGCAGGGCCGCACCGCCCGCCACGCCCGATGGGGCCGGGAGCACCAGGTGAGACCAGGTGAGCGTCAGATGAGCACCAGCAGCGCGCCCGAGACGGCGTACGTCGACGCGGCCGCCCAGCCTGCCCACTGCCTCGGCAGCAGCACGGCCAGCCCGATCGCCAGCGCGACCGCGCAGAGCAGGAGCGCCAGGAGCGTCGTCGCCTGACCCAGGGCGTTGCCGACCGCGAGCACCACGAAGGCGACCATCGCCGCGACGAAGGCGATCTTCGGGACGTCCGGCGCCTCCAGGGACACGTGGGCCGGGGGAGCATCGAGCTGGTCGTAGGAGTCCACGTCTGCCTCCGCGCGCGATCGAGGGGGACCAGACGGCGGTGGCTGGTGGGTGAGAGGTCAACGAGGCGGACCGCGTGGACGGCACGGTGACCTCGCCCACACCCGCTGTCGCCGGACGGCGTGCAGACTGTCGGTATGTCGGCCATCGTCGCCCCCGTCCGCCAGGTCGCCCGCTGGGCGGTCAACCACGGTCTGCCCAGCCTCGCCCTGCGTCGCGCGGGGCGCCGCGGGGACCTGCAGGGCCAGCTCGACACCCGCCTCGCGGAGGGTGACGAGGCCGCCCTGATGCCCCTGATGGACCAGGTACGGGAGTCCGGGCCGCTCCACCGCGCAGCGTTCTCCTACGTCACCGCGTCACTGCCGGCGGTCAAGGAGGTGCTGAGCAGCCCGGACTTCCAGACCGGGGTGTTCATGCCCGACGGTGGCCTGCTGGGCCGGATCGCGCGGTGGGCCGAGGAGCCGGAGCGGATCGGCCCGCTCAACCCCCCGTCGCTGCTCGTCGTCGAGCCGCCCGAGCACACCCGCTACCGCAAGCTGGTCACCCGCGTCTTCACCGTCCGTGCGGTCGAGGAGCTGCGCGAGCGCACGGAGCAGATCGCCGCCGAGCTCCTCGACGACCTCGAGCGTCGGGCCCGGGACGGGGAACCGGTCGACCTGGTGCCGGCGTACTGCGCGGCGCTGCCCGTCACGGTCATCGCCGAGGTGCTCGGCGTGCCCGAGGAGGACCGTCAGCGCGTCCTGGACTTCGGCACGGCCGCCGCGCCGAGCCTCGACCTCGGGCTGTCGCTGCGGGAGATGCGGCGGGTCGAGGCCGCGCTCGACGACTTCCGCCGCTGGCTGGTCGACCACCTCGACCACCTGCGCCTCCACCCCGGCGACGACCTGCTGTCGAAGCTGGTCGCGGTGCAGGACGAGGACGGCGGCCTGTCCCAGGCCGAGCTCCTCGCGACCGCCGGGCTGGTCCTCGCGGCCGGCTTCGAGACCACCGTCAACCTGCTGGGCAACGGGATCGCCCTGCTGGACGCGCACCCCGAGCAGCGGCGAGCGCTGCGTGAGCAGCCCGACCTGTGGGGCAACGCCGTCGACGAGGTGCTGCGCCACGACCCGCCGGTGCTGCTCACCGGACGCTTCGCCGCCCGGCGCACGACCGTCGCGGGGGTCGACCTGCCTGCGGGCAGCCTGGTGACCACCCTGCTGGCCGGCGCCAACCGGGACCCGGAGGTCTTCGCCGACCCGCACACCTTCGACGTCGCCCGCGAGAACGCCCGCGACCACGTGGCGTTCTCGGCCGGTCGCCACTACTGCCTCGGTGCGGCGCTGGCCCGCATGGAGGGCGAGGTCGGCCTGCGGGCGCTGCACGAGCGCTTCCCCGACCTGGCGGTCGCGCCCGGCGGCGTACGTCGCCCCACCCGCATCCTGCGCGGCTGGGAGACCCTTCCCGTCAGGTTGTCCTGATCCCCCGCAACGCCGAACCGGCGCGACCTTCCGTACGACGTGGACGGAAGGTTGCGCCGGTTCGGCGTGTGAGCGGGGTCAGCCGAGGTCGGCGGCGACCCGGCGGTGGGCCTCCCAGATCTCCTCGGGCAGTCGCTCGAACTGGGCGAGGTGCTCCTCGCGGAAGCCCATCTCCTGGCGCCACCGCTCGGTGTCCAGGGTGAGGATGCGCGACATGTCCTCGGCCGGGACCTCCAGGCCGTCCATCACCAGCTCGGACTCGGCGGGGATGACGCCGACCGGGGTCTTCACGCCCTCGACCTCGCCCTCCTTGAACTGCATCAGCCACAGCAGCGGGCGGAGGTTCTCGCGGTAGCCGGGCCACAGGAAGTGGCCGTCCTCGGCGTCGCGCTGGAACCAGTTGACGTGGGCGAAGATCGGCGGCTGCGAAGCCTTGCCGATGACCTCGAGCCAGTGGGCGGCGTAGTCGCCCTCGCCGTAGGCCATGAAGGGGCGCATCGACATCGGGTCGTAGCGCAGC
>LUMS01000211.1_pt1 | contig 27711 bp, 25 predicted proteins | sample 729711 | NCBI WGS metagenome assembly LUMS01 (sample SAMN03860298, study PRJNA289734) | marine metagenome | biome: seawater column; feature: ocean; material: water; isolation source: Red Sea water column Station 192 - depth 25m | place: Saudi Arabia: Red Sea | collected 2011-10-15 | depth 25 m | reverse complement strand
GGTGAAGACCGGCTTCTCCTTGGCCACGAAGGCGGCGACGGCCGCCCGGTGGTCGTCGGTGGCGCCGGTGGAATTCATCATCTGCCGCTCGAACTCCAGGGCCTCGTCGGTGTCGTGCCCGGCGGCGTACGTCACCGAGCGGCGCATCGCGCCGTAGGCACGCGTGGGGCCGGCCGCGAGCCGGGCGGCCAGCGTGGCGACCTCGCCGGCCAGGTCGTCGGGGGAGACGATGGTCGTCGCGAGGCCGATCTCGAGGGCCTCGGCCGCGGGCACGGTGCGCGGGAAGTAGAGCAGCTCGATCGCCTTGGCGCGGCCCACGAGCAGCGGCAGGCTGATGCTCGCGCCGGTGTCGCACGAAAGCGCCACGCCCGCGAAGGCCAGGTTGAAGCCGGCCGTGTCGGCGACGACCCGCAGGTCGCAGGCCATCGCCAGGCTCGCGCCGGCGCCGGCGGCGACGCCGTTGACCGCGGCGATGACCGGCTTGTCCATCGCCATGATCGTCGAGACGATCGGGTTGTAGTGCTTCTCGACGGTGGTGAAGAGCTGGTCGCTGCCACCGGTCTCGAGCAGGTTGATGTGCTCCTTGAGATCCTGGCCGGTGCAGAAGGCACGGCCGGTGCCGGTGAGCACCACGCAGCGCACCGAGGGGTCCTCGGAGACCTGGCGCACGACCTCGACGAGGATCTCCTTGGTCGCGATGTCGAGACTGTTCATGGCCTCGGGGCGGTTGAGGGTGATGGTCGCGACGCCGTCGGAGACGTCGAGCAGGACGGGTCCGGAGGTGAGCTGGCCGGTGGTCTCACTGGGGGTCTGGCTGGTCATGGGCGCGAGTCTGCCGCATGTCGCAGGACCCCTGTGCTCCCGATCACCGTCGGTGTGGGGGATAATGGTCATCCACGCGTGGTCCGGGCTTCCGGAGGCACGTGTCCGGTGCCCATGAGGCCCCACGGGGCTTCACGACGAGGGAAGAGGTGCGCGATGGCGGCGATGAAGCCGCGGACGGGCGACGGTCCGCTGGAGGTCACGAAGGAAGGGCGCGGCATCGTCATGCGCGTCCCCCTCGAGGGCGGCGGTCGTCTCGTCGTCGAGCTGAACGCCGAGGAGGCCGGCGCCCTGGGCGACGCCCTCAAGGCCGTCGTCGGCTGACGCCTCCTCGATGGAGCCCTCCACACCCGTCCTCCCCACCCAGGTCACGCCCCCTGAGCTCGCGCTCAGCGACGCCGCACCCCACGCCATCGTCGGCGTGGAGGTCGTCGCGGTGCCCGTGCTCCCGGGGGACGACGACACCGGCCCCGCCCTGGGGCCCGGCGCCGAGGAGCTCTCCGAGCAGCTCGGCGCCGACCTGCTGGCGCTGCTGGAGGCCGAGAAGGCCACCGGCAAGGTCGGTGAGGTGGTCCGGTTCCCGGTGCCGCCCTCGAGGCCTTCGTCGTGGGCGCGGTTCTGGGCTCCTTCTCCTTCTCGTGGCGCTCGCAGGAGCGCCCCGAGTCCGCCCCGGTGGCGCGGATCGTCCTGACCGGCTGTGCCGAGGACCGGCGTCCCGCCCTCGAGCGCGGGCTCGCGCTCGGTGGTGCCGGGTGGCGCGCGCGGCTGCTCGCGACCGTGCCCTCCAACCTGAAGAACCCGCCCTGGCTGGCCGAGCAGGCCCGCCTGGTCGCCGAGGAGGCCGGGCTGGCCTACCGCGTGTGGGACGAGCAGCAGCTGGCGGCCGAGGGGTTCGGCGGCATCATCGGCGTCGGGCAGGGGTCCGCGACCCCGCCGCGCCTGGTCCGCCTCGACTACACCCCGCGCAAGGCCAACCGGAGGACGCCGACGGTCGTGCTGGTCGGCAAGGGCATCACCTTCGACACCGGCGGTCTGTCCATCAAGCCGGCCGAGGGCATGACCACCATGAAGCGCGACATGACCGGCGCCGCCGTGGTGCTCTCGGTGATGGCCGCCCTCGAGACGGTCGGCTGCCCGGTCAAGGTCGTCGGCCTGCTGGCCTGCGCCGAGAACGCCGTCTCCGGCTCCTCGATGCGCCCCGGTGACGTGCTGCGCCACTACGGCGGGCGCACCACCGAGGTCACCAACACCGACGCCGAGGGACGCCTGGTCATGGCCGACGCCCTCGCGTACGCCGTCGCCGAGCTCGCCCCCGCGGCGCTGGTCGACGTGGCGACGCTGACCGGGGCGATCAAGGTCGCGCTGGGCCAGCGCACCGGCGGCTTCTTCGCCGACCACGAGGGCCTGGCCTCCGCCATCAACGACGCCGGCACCCGGTCCGGCGAGCGGATGTGGCGCTTCCCGCTGGCCTCGGTCTACGAGGAGCGCATCTCCTCCAAGGTCGCCGACGCCGACAACGCCGGCGGTGGTCCCGGCGCCATCACCGCGGCGCTGTTCCTGCAGCACTTCACCGGTGACGTGCCGTGGGCCCACCTCGACGTCGCGTCCGTGGGCGACTCGCCCTCGGAGAGCTTCGAGTGGACCGCGGGCCCGACCGGCTTCGGTGCACGGGCGCTGCTGACCTGGCTGGGCTCCGACGAGCCGCTCGCCGGCATCGGGACTGACGCGTGATCGGCCTCAGCGTGCGGTGGTCCCTGGAGGGGCTGCCGGACTCCGTGGCCGAGGACCTGGCGGCGTACGTCGAGACGACCTCGCACGCGCGCTTCACCGGCATGTCCGGGCTGCGCCAGAAGGTGTGGCGGATGCGGCGCGGGGAGTGGTTCGAGGGGACCTACGTCTTCGCGACGCTCGCCGACCGCGAGGCGTTCCAGGCGGAGTTCGAGGCCACCATGACCGACGCGCCTGGATCCCGCATCGTCGGTGCCCCGCCCGTCCTCGTCGAGCCCTGGGAGCTCGTCGCCGTCGCCGAGGGCTGGGACGCCCTCACGCCCACCGCCCGCGGCGAGCGCTGAGGGCCGGCCGGACCGGGTTACGACGAATCCCCTTTCCTGCTTACTGCGCAGTAAGCAGGAAATGGAATGCGGAGTAACCCCGCTCGGGCCCCTCAGTCGGTCTCGGGGACCCAGACCTTCTTCGCAGCCAGCAGCCCGTCGCCGACGGGCAGCAGCACGCTGAGCAGGCTCTCGTGCTCGGCGACGGTGCGGTTGAGCTCGCGGATGGCGACGGTCTCCTCGTCGCGGCGGCTCGGGTCGGCGACGCGGTCGTGCCACAGCGCGTTGTCGAAGGCCACCACGCCGCCGGGGCGCAGCAGGCGCAGGGCCTCGGAGAGGTAGGCGGCGTACTCGCGCTTGTCGCCGTCGCAGAAGACCAGGTCGTAGTGGCCGTCGGTCAGGCGCGGCAGCACGTCGAGCGCGGCGCCGGCGATGGTGCGGACCCGCTGGGAGGGCACGCCGGCCTCGGAGTAGCCCTCGCGGGCCAGCCGCTGGTGCTCGGCCTCGATGTCGACGGTCGTCAGGACGCCGTCGGCGCGCATGCCGCGCAGCATCCACAGCCCGGAGACCCCGGTGCCGGTGCCGATCTCGACCACCGCGCGGGCGTCGAGCACCGAGGCAAGGAAGCGCAGGGCCGCGCCGCCGCCGGGGCTGATCGGCACGACGCCCATCTCCTCGGCGCGGGCGCGCGCGGAGGCGAGCACGTCGTCCTCGGCGACGAACTCCTCGCTGTAGGTCCAGCTGGTCGCGTTGATCGGCGTGGTGATGACGGCCTCCTCGGGCGGACGGACGCGCTCAACCTATCGCGAGCCCGCCGCGTCACGACGTACGCCGCACGGCAGGTGGTCCGGGACCGCGGGAACACCGGCCGCTCGCCGTCCGTTGGGACCCTCAGAGAACGAGTGGGGTGCTCACAGCCTCCTCTCAGCCGCCGTCCCTACCGTGAGGAGCCAGCATGCGAGGCAGGTACCTGTCGAGGGGGAGCGCGGTGGCGGAGAAGGCGGCACACCAGCAGGCCGACCAGAAGGGCCAGCAGGGCCACGCCCAAGAGCACGGCCAGGACCTGTCCTGGGAGCGGATCGTCGAGGAGCACTCCGACCGCGTCTACCGCCTCGCCTACCGCCTCACCGGCGACCGCCACGACGCCGAGGACCTCACCCAGGAGGTCTTCGTCCGCGTCTTCCGCTCCCTGCACACCTACACCCCCGGCACCTTCGAGGGCTGGCTGCACCGCATCACCACCAACCTCTTCCTCGACCAGGCGCGCCGCAAGCAGCGCATCCGCTTCGACGCCCTCTCCGACGAGCGCGCCGACCGCCTGACCAGCGCCTCGCCGGCGCCGGAGGCCGCCTACGCCGACCAGCGCTTCGACGACGACGTCGAGGCCGCCCTGGCGACGCTCCCGCCGGACTTCCGCGCCGCCGTGGTGCTCTGCGACGTCGAGGGGCTGACCTACGAGGAGATCGCCACGATCCTCGACGCCAAGCTCGGCACCGTCCGCTCCCGCATCCACCGCGGCCGCGCGATGCTGCGCCAGGCCCTGGCGCACCGCGCCCCCGCCGCCGGTCGCGAGCGGTACGCCGGCCCGTCGGTCGCCCTGCAGGAGGCGACCCGCCCGTGATCGGTCACCTCGGGACACGCACGAGCGCCCTCCTCGACGGCCAGCTGCCCGCGGCGGAGGCCGAGCGCCTGTGGGCGCACGTCCACGGCTGCCACCTGTGCCGCGACCTGGTCGAGCGCGAGGGCTGGGTCAAGACCCGGCTCTCCGGGCTGGGGGCCCCCGACCGCACGCAGGCCCCCGCCCACCTCAAGGGCGCCCTGCTCGGGGCGCAGACCGTGGCCTGCGAGCCGACCTACCCCTCGACCGTGCCGGCCCCCGGGTTCGGCACGACCTCGCGTCCCCGGCGCGTCGGGGCGGTCGCCGCCGGGGTCGGCGGAGCCGCCGGGATGGCCGTCATGGGTGTCCTCGCCCTGGGTGCCGCACCGGCCGACGCACCCACCGTGGACCGGCGCGCACCGGTCGCCAACCTCACCCCGCCCAGCACCGGCGGTGGCCTGCTGCCGGCCGGGCGCCAGACCCGGCCCTGACACCTGGCCCTGACACCCTCCGACCGGGCTACCGGCCGTCGGGGATGATGGGGCGGTGAGCCAGCACGACCCGGACCACCCGGAGCACCAGGACGCCCCCGCCGCCGACGCGGACGGGCACCCGGACGCCGCCACCCGCGAGCAGGCGTCGGTGTCGCAGCAGCCCGTGGACGACTGGACCCAGGTCACCCGGCCGCAGCCGGTCGTGCCGCCGCAGGCCCCCGGTCCGTGGGGCTACCCCGCTCCGGGCCAGCCGCCGGCCGCACCCCGCCACGCCGCTCCCTCGGCCCGCGTGGCCGGGTGGGTGTGGCCGGTCGTCGCGATGCTCGCGCTGGTCGTGGGCGTCGTCGGCGGGGTCGTCGGCGCCGCCGGGTTCCGGCTGGTCGACGAGGCGGGCGGGGAGCGCCAGGGGATCGTCCGCGACGGTCTCTTCGGCGTCGACACCGCGACCGAGGCCCCGTTGGCCCCCGAGGACGGCACCATCGCCAACGTCGCGGCCGAGCTGCTGCCCAGCACCGTCCAGATCATCGCGGCGTACGGCGGTGACGACCGTGGCGCCACGGGGTCGGGATTCGTCCTCGACCGCCAGGGTCACGTCGTCACCAACAACCACGTGGTGGCCGAGGCCGCCCAGGACGACGGCCGCATCCAGGTCGTCGACCAGGAGGGCAACCGCTACGACGCCAGCGTGGTCGGTCGCTCCGCGGTCTACGACCTGGCGGTGCTGGTCGCCGAGGAGATGGCCGGCGAGTTCGAGCCGACCGCCCTGGGCGCGTCGAGCCGGCTGCGCGTCGGCGAGACCGTGGTCGCGATCGGCTCGCCGCTGGGGCTGTCCTCCACCGTGACCGCGGGCATCGTCTCGGCGCTGCAGCGTCCGGTCACGACCGGCGACCCGGACTCCGACACCTCCTACATCAACGCCGTCCAGACCGATGCCGCGATCAACCCCGGCAACTCCGGCGGCCCGCTGGTCAACCTGCTCGGCGAGGTGGTCGGGGTGAACTCGGCGATCGCCACGACGGGCGGCGGGTTCGGTGCCGAGGCGGGCAACATCGGCGTGGGCTTCGCGATCCCGGTGGAGCAGGTGCGCATCACCGCCGACCAGATCCTGCGCACCGGCGAGGCGCAGTACCCGATCATCGGGGCCGAGGTCCGCACCGGCAACGCCCAGGGGGACGGCGCGGAGATCCAGAAGGTCAACCCGGGCAGCGCCGCCGAGGAGGGCGGCCTGGAGGAGGGCGACGTGATCACCGCCGTGGACGGCGAGCGCGTCACCGACGGCATCGCGCTGATCGTCTCCATCCGCACCCACCAGCCGGGGGAGACCGTCGAGTTCACGGTCCGCCGCGGCGGCGAGGAGCGGCAGGTCTCCGTGGAGCTGCGCGGGCAGGTCGGCTGACCGGCCTCCCCGCCGTGGCGGGCCGCACGGGGCCGCGGAGCGCTAGTCGCGCTCGGCCTCCTCGTAGGGGTGCTCGTCGACGAAGGTCTTGGTCTGGGCGTACATCTGCTCGATGAACTCCTCGAGCCGGGCCGCCTCCACCCGCCACTGACCGCGCCCGCCGATCTTGATCGCCGGCAGCTCCCCGCGTCGCACCAGCGCGTAGACCTGCGCGCTCGAGGTGTTGAGCACCTCCGCCACGTCGGCGAGCGTGAGGAAGCGGGGAGTGGCGGACATGGGCCCATGGTGTCACCTCCGGTCCGGCCCGCGGGCGGGACCCGGGCGGGCTGTGGATGAGCAGGTGAGGAGTCGGCGACGGCGGGGAAGGATGCCGCCCGTGGCCATCGATCTCGGGACCCCACCAGCCGCCCCTCCCACCTCCGCACCCACCGCGACGCGCACCCGCACGCCCGGGTGGCGCGACCCGCGCCTGTGGGTGGGGGTGGTCGTCGTCGCCGGCTCGGTGCTGCTCGGCGCCCGGGTGGTCGGGGCCGCCGACGACACCGTCACGGTCTGGGCGGCGGCCGCGGAGCTGCCGGCCGGCGCGCCCCTGCGACCCGACGACCTGGTCGCGGCGCGGGTCCGCTTCGCCGACGAGGCCGACCTGGCGGCGTACCTCCAGACCTCGCAGGAGCTGCCGGCCGATGCCGTCCTGGAGCGCTCGGTCGGCGCCGGTGAGCTCGTGCCGGGCGCGGCCCTGGGGGCCGGGGGCGACAGCGACCTGCTGCAGCTGGCCGTGGCCGTCGAGCCCGAACTCCGGCGAGCCGGTCCTCGAGGACGTGGTCGTCCTCGATGCCGCGGCAGCCGACGACGGGTACGCCGCCAGCGGGCTGCGCCGGCTGGTCCTGGCCGTGCCCGAAGACGACGCGGGGCGCTACTACGGGCTGCTCGGCAGCCTGACCGACCCGCTGGTCTCCGTGGCGGTGCGCGGATGAGCTCGACCGTCGTCCTCGTCGCCGGCGGAGGAGCCGGCTGGGAGGCCCGCGCGATGGACGCGCTCGGGGCCCGCGCCGGGGTGGTGGTCCTCAAGAGGTGCGTCGACGTCGACGACCTGCTCGCCGCCGCCTCCTCCGGCCAGGCGGAGGCCGCCCTCGTCGACCTCGCGGCCCACGGCCTCGACGCCACCGCGGTCGACCTGCTGCGCCGCCACGGCGTGCGGCCGATCGGCGTGGTCGCGGCCGGCACGAGGGGGGAGCAGGCGCACGCCCGCGCGTCCCGGGTGGGCATCCGCACGCTGGTCGCCGAGGCCGACATCGCCGAGGTGGCCGAGGTGGTCCTGGCCCCCGAGCGGCCCGCGGTCGGCGGCACCGTCGCCCGCGACGACCTTCCGCAGGACCCTGCCGCGGCGCAGGCCCCGGCCGCCGGAGCCCCTCGCGAGCCGGGGAGCGTGCTGGCGGTCTGGGGACCGGCCGGTGCCCCGGGCCGCACGACCGTCGCCACCGCCCTCGCAGCGACGTCGGCGGCGAGGTCCCGGGAGACGCTGCTCGTCGACGTCGACCCCTGGGGCGGCGCGGTCGCCCAGCAGCTCGGGGTGCTCGACGAGGTCTCGGGTCTGCTGGCCGCGGCCCGCCTCGCGACCAGCGGGGTGCTCGAGGAGCGCTTCGCGACGGTGCTGCGCTCGCTCGGCGGCCGGCTCGAGGTCCTCACCGGCCTGCCGCGCGCAGACCGCTGGCCCGAGCTGCGCGACGGGGTGGTGGAGGAGGTCCTCGACCTCGCCCGCCAGCGCGGACGGGTCGTCGTCGACACGGGCGCCCCCCTCGAGCGGGACCCCACGACGGACCTGTCCGGACGACCTGGGCGCAACGCCGCGACGCTCGCCGCGCTCGCCGAGGCCGACGACCTGCTGGTGGTCGGCACCGCCGACCCGGTGGGGCTGGCCCGCCTGGCCCGCGGCCTGGTCGAGTTGGGGGAGGAGACGGGCGGTCGGCCGGTGCACGTCGCGGTCAACCGGATGCGCCCGAGCCTGGGGTGGTCCAGCGGCGAGGTCGAGCAGATGGTGCGCGGCTTCGGCGACGTGGCCTCGGTGACGTTCCTCCCCGAGGACCAGGCCGCCACCGACCGGGCCCTGGTGGCCGGACGGTCGGTGGTCGAGCTGGGCGACGGACCGCTGGCCGGGGCGGTGGCCGGTCTCGCCGACACCCTGTGGGGCCCGGTGCCCGGCAGCGGGCGCCCGGCGCGTCAGTCCCGCCAGCCCCGCCGGCCGGGCCCGGCGGGCGGCCGGACCCGGGTGGGGACGCCCGCCCTCAGGCGGCGAACAGCAGGTACAACCCGCCGGCGGTGAAGAACACCATCGCGACCAGCATGCCGAGCTGACCGGTGAGGTGGTGGCGCGGCGGCAGCAGCCGGACCGCCCGGTCGTGGGCGGCGATGACGCCGACCACGTGACCGAGGACGACCGCGATCACCTTGATGTTGGCCAGCAGCGTCGGGTGGTAGGAGAGCCAGTAGTTGACGCTCCAGTCGCCGGTGCCGAGGTAGTCGGCGCCGGTCGTCAGCGGGTCGCTGGCCTTGATCAGGGTGTCCTGCCCGACCTCGAACCAGTAGGACAGGTAGTGGGCCACGATGTAGCCCAGGATGATCGGCACCACCGAGTGCGCGAGCTGGCGCGGCATCTCCAGGCGCGACTGGCCCGGGTGCACCCCGGTGAGCATCGAGCCCACCGACAGCACCACCGCGACGCCGACGCAGAAGGTCAGCAGCGCGAGGTTGTCGGCGACCAGGCCGAGGTCGTTCTCACCGATGAAGGAGTTCGTCTGGACGAACCGCACCCAGGGGGCCGACTCCTTGAAGGAGTCGAACGCCGTGGAGCCGAACAGCACCGCGACCACCCCGACCAGGCCGGCACGCGGCACCACGGTGTTGAGGTTGGCCAGCGGGGAGATGACGTGCAGCCGACCCTCACGCACGATCCAGGGCGACAGCTTGCCGATGAGCGTGGAGTAGACCTCGAACGGGTCGGCGTTCTCGTAGAAGTCGTTGCCGAACAGCGCCCCGCCGAGCAGCATGACCGCGACGTACGCCGCGCACCACAGGCGCACGGGACCCAGCTCGGTGGAGTAGGGGTAGACCAGCTCCAGCCACACGAAGGCGTAGAGCCCGAGGGCGGCCGGCCAGTGACCCAGCCAGGCGGGGTAGCGGAACAGGCCCTCGTCGGGGTCGGACCCGGAGATCCGGGCGAACAGCAGGTTGATGGTCCGCGCGGGGCTGATGGCCTTCCAGACCGGACCGAGCACGGCGGAGAAGAAGACCAGCCCGACCCAGAGCCAGACGTAGAACATCCCGAAGAACGGGTTGGTCAGCAGGTCCTCACCGAGCACGGCCGCGAACGCGGCGTACCCGAAGACCACCAGGCCCAGCACCCGCATCGCGACCGACCAGCCGGTCGAGGTGACCAGCGTGCTGAGCGCGGCGGGCGCGGGGCGGCCGTCGGTGGCGGCGTCGTAGCGGGGGGTGCGCCAGGCCAGTGCCAGGACGATGAAGGAGATCGTCAGCGCCGCCACGGCGCCGGAGATCGCCAGCTCCGGGGAGATCGGCAGGTCCTTGGCGCCACCGATGCCGTGCATCGGCAGCGGGCCGGGGACGAGGCCCGGCAGGATCGCCCCCACGCTCAGGAGACCTGCAGCTGCACGATGATCTGGTCGATGTCGTGCGACTCGACCTCGACGACACCGGGCTGGTCGACGACCATCGTCTGCTCGGACTCACCCGCGGGGTAGTCCAGCGTCAGCTCCTCGGTCGTGTGCGCGTGCAGCTCCCCGGCCTCGTCGGCGGTGATGTCGAAGACGATCTCCTGCCCGACGCCCACCTGGATGCGGTCGCCCTTCGGGTCGATGGAGCCGTCGGCGACCGTGACCTCGATGACCAGCGGCTCGGTGGTGCCGTCGGTGCCTGCGTCGGGCTCGTCGTCGCTCCCGCAGGAGGCGAGGGCCAGGGGCAGGAGCAGGGCGGCGCCCAGGGAGAGGACGCGGGTGGGGATGCGCGACATGTCTGACAGAATCGCACGAGCAGCAAGGGGTCCGGCGATGGGGAGCCGGGTCCGATGACGAAAGGGACCCGATGAGCGAGCGGCTCCGGCCCAGGGACCTCGCCTTCCTGGCCGAGGAGACGCCGTCGACGCCCATGCACAACGCCACGGTCGAGATCTTCGACCCGGGCGACTCGGGCTTCGACTACGAGAAGCTGGTCGAGCTCATCGGTGACCGGATCTCGTTCGTGCCGCGCTACCGACAGAAGATCCAGCAGGTCCCCGGCCGGCTGGCCAACCCGGTCTGGATCGACGACCCGCACTTCGACCTCGGCTACCACGTACGCCGCTCCGCACTGCCGCGCCCCGGCAGCCTCGAGCAGCTGCGCGAGCTGGTCGCCCGCATCGTCTCCCGCCCGCTGGACCGCTCCAAGCCGCTGTGGGAGGTCTACTTCGTCGAGGGTCTCGCCGACGGCCGCGTCGCGATGCTGTCGAAGTCCCACCAGGCGCTCGTGGACGGCGTGACCACCGTCGACCTGGGGCAGGTGCTGCTCGACAAGAGCCCCGAGGTCAAGAGCCTGGGCGGCGACCAGTGGGCCCCGCGCCGGGCTCCGTCGCCCGGCGGCCTCGCCGTCGGTGCGCTGCGCGACACCCTGCGCTCACGCCAGGTCGCCTCCGACTCCGTCCGCACCCGCGCCGCGACGCTGCTGCGCGCCGCCGACGCCGCCGCCGAGACCGCCGGTCGCGTCGTCGGGGGAGTGACCGGTCGCCGGTCCTCCCACGAGGGTCCGCTCGTCGGCACCCACGGCCAGCAGCGCCGGGTCGTGTCGGTCCACACCGAGCTGGCCGACCACCGCGCCATCCGCGACCTGCACGGCGGCACCGTCAACGACGTCATCCTGGCCACCGTCGCCGGCGGACTGCGCGGCTGGCTGATGACCCGGCACGAGTCGCTCGGCGGCCTGCGGCGGGTCCGCGCCGTCGTGCCGGTCTCGGTCATCGACTCCGAGCTCGAGGCCACCTCGCTGGGCAGCCAGATCGCGCCGCACTTCGTGGACCTGCCCATCGGCGAGCCGAGCCCGGTCGTGCGGCTCCACCAGGTCTCCTACTCCTTCAAGGTGCACAAGGAGACCGGTCGCGGCGTCGCGGCCAACCGGCTCGCCGGCATCGCCGGGTTCGCCCCCGCGACCTTCCACGCCATCGGCTCCCGGGTCGCCGCGGCCGAGGTGGGCCGGGGGATGCAGCTCAGCGTCACCAACGTGCCGGGGCCCCAGTCACCGCTCTACGCCGCGGGCGCACGGATGGAGGCGACCTTCCCGGTCCCCCCGCTGCCGCCCCACCACCTGCTGGCGATCGGCGTGACGTCGTACGACGGTGGGGTGGCGTACGCCGTCACCGCCGACCGTGACGCCGTGCCGGACGTCGACGTCCTGGGCCAGTGCATCACCGAGGCGCTGGCCGAGCTGCTCGACACCGTCTCCGGCTCGCGTCCCCGGGTGCCGCGCGGGCGCAAGGGTGGCTCGTCGCGGACCAAGCCCCGGGCGGCGAAGAAGTCCACCGCCTCGAGGACGGGCGCGAGGAGCGGCCAGAAGGCAACCCCGAAGTCCGGCAGGACGACCGGCGGGAGGACCACCACATGACCGTGCGCGCCTACGTGCCCGCCACCTTCGACCTGCTCGCACGCTTCCACGCCGAGGGCGAGGTGCCCACCGCCGGTGCGGTGGTGGCCGTCGACGAGTCCGAGGACGCCGAGTACGCCGCCCTCGTCGAGGCCGCCGAGGTCTCCGCCGAGATGAGCGGCGGGGGACGCCGCGTGGTCGTCGTCGCGGAGGTGCCCCACGAGGGCGCCGTCGCCCCGATGCGCGACGTCGCCTCGGTGCACGTCGACACCGAGGACGGCGCCGACCCCGACGACGAGCTGGCGTGGTTCGCCACCCAGGAGATCCCGCACCTGCTCGAGTGAGGTCCTGGGGCGTGAGATGAGTACTCGTGCTCTACCCGGCCCGGCGGCGGTCGCGCCACGATGCTGTCATGAGCGCCCCTGACGTCGCGTGCCCCGCCTGCGCCGCGCCCTTCACGCCCGGTGCCACCGCGTGCCCCTCATGCGGCATCCGCCTCGTCGGCCCCGACGCCGTGCGGCTGTGGGAGGTCGACCAGCAGATCGAGGCCCTGCGCCGCGAGGCGGCGGTGCTGCTGGAGTCGATGCGCTCACCGCTGCCGGCCGCGCCGGCGGGTGTGCCGTCCACGCCGGCGAACGGGACGTCGCAGCCCCGACGGCGTGCCCCGGGCCTCACGGGCCAGGGCCTGCTGCTCGGGTTCGGCGCGCTCCTGCTGCTCTCCGCGGTGTCGGTCTTCGTGCTGGTCGCCTGGACGCTCATCGGGGTCGTCGGCCAGGCCGTGCTCCTCACCGGTGCCACGGTCACGGCGGCACTCGCCTCGCGAGCGGCCTCGACCCGCGGGCTGCGGGCCGCGGCCCACACCTCGGCCGTCATCGCGATCGGGGTCTCGGTGCTCATGGCCCAGGGGGCCTACTCACTCGACGTCGCGGGCCTCGGCGACCTCACCGGCAGCCGGTACGCCGCCGTCGCCGCCCTCGTGCTCGCCGGCCTCTGGTGCGGCTACGACGCGCTGACGGCCCGGTCCTGGTCCGCGACCGGCCGCACGTCGGCGTACCTCCCCGCCGCCGTGCTCGCCGTCGCGGTGGCCGCCCTCTCGCTGCTGGTCTCCGTCGAGCCCGGCGGGCTGGTGCTCGGCGTCGGGCTGCTCGTCGTGGCGGCGCTGCTGGGCGGCGTCGCGTTCGTGGTCCACGTGGCGCTGGACACGCGTCGCCGGCGGCAGCCGGTCGGCGTTGCCGTGCTGGTCGCCGCCGCGTCGGTCGTGCTCGGGGCCGCGGTGCTGGTGATCACCGCCTACGACCTGGACCTCGGCCTGCTGGAGCGCTACCCGGCCGGAGCCGTGCTGGTCCTGCTGGCGGCGCTGGTGGTGAGCGCCCCGGCGTACGTCGCCGAGCGGCTCGGTCGCAGCAACGCGACGGCGCGCCTGTGGTCCACCGGCACCCGGCTCCCGGCCGTCCTCGCCGCGGTGCTGGGGGTGGGCACGGTGCTGCTCGACGTGCCCGGGTGGGGCTGGGCGGTCGCCTCGGTCGTCGCCTCGCTCCTCCTGGTCGCGTCCGCGTGGGTGCTGCCCGGGCTGGTCGCCCGAGCCGCGGCCCTCGTCGCTCCGCTGGCCGCGGCGCTCACGGTCCTCACCGTCGAGACCAGCACGCGGAGCGTGGCCGACCTGGTCCGTGGTGGCGCGGGTGCGGTCGACACCGTCCCGGTCCCGGTCCCGGTCGAGGTGGCGCTGCCTGGCCTGTGGGCGCTGGCCTGCCTGGTGCTGCTGGTCCGCGGCCCGCGCCGAAGCCACGCCCGGGGCGGGCTGGCGCACGGCGGGACCGCGGCACTCCTGCTCGCCGTGGCCCACGGCCCCTGGGAGGCCACGGTGCCCGCCGGCATCGCCTGGGTCCTGCTCGCCCTGGCCGCCGCTCGACACGCGCTGGTCCACGGTCGCGCCGCCGACCACGTGGTCGCCGCCGTGACCGCCGGCTACGCCGTGGTGCCCCTGCTCCAGCTCCTGGTCCAGGGCCCGGACCCGGTCGTCCAGGCGGCCGGCACCTGGGCGGTCGCGGCCGGTGTCGCGTGGTACGCCTCGGCCCCCGGTCGCCTCGCCGTCGGGCACCTCGCCGCCCTGCTGGTCTCGTGGGGGCACGTCCTCCTGGTCAGCCGCTGGGACGGCGCGGCCCTGGAGGCCTACACGCTGCCGGCGGCTGCCGCCTTCGCGGTCCTCGGCGTCCTGCAGCACCGGGCGAGCCGGGCGGCGCCGGGATCGGTGCTCACCATGGGTCCGGCGCTCTCGATCGCACTGACGCCGACGCTGGTGCTCGCCGTGGGCAGCGACGACCTCGTCCGGCTCGCGGCGGTGCTGGTGGCCGGCATCGCCTGCCTCGTGGTCGGGGCGGGCCGTGGTCTGCGGGCGCCGCTCCTGGCAGGGGCAGGGACGCTCGGCGTGGTCGCGCTGATGCAGGGCAGCCCCTACCTCGCCTACGTCCCGACCTGGCTGCTGCTGGGCTGCGCCGGCGCGGTGCTGCTGGCCCTGGGCGTGGCCTGGGAGTCGGCGCTGGCCGCCGGGCGACAGGTCGGACGGTGGGTGCACGCCCTGCGATGAGCCGCCGGCGGGAGCACGGCCCCGAGCGGTGACCTGCGGCTTTCGCCCGGCGGGGGCCCGCTCGCTATCGTCGCGACCATGGACGCCATCAGCTTCCCTCCGGCTCCCACGAACGAGCCCAACCTGACCTATGCGCCCGGCACCCCGGAGCGCGAGTCGCTGCTCACCGAGATCGCCGCGCTCGAGTCCGGGTCGCGCGACCTCCCGGCGTACGTCGGAGGGGAGTGGCGTGCCGGCGGCGGCGAGGAGATCCGCGTCGTGCAGCCCCACGATCACCAGCACGTCCTCGGCGTCACTCGCAACGCGACCACCGGCGACGCCCAGGCTGCTGTGGACGCCGCGCTCGAGGCGGCCCCCGCCTGGCGGGCGATGCCCTTCGACGAGCGCTGCGCGATCATCCTGAAGGCCGCCGACCTGCTGGCCGGCCCGTGGCGCCAGAAGCTCAACGCCGCGACCGTGCTCGGCCAGTCCAAGACGGCGTTCCAGGCCGAGATCGACTCCGCCTGCGAGCTCATCGACTTCTGGCGCTTCAACGTGCACTACGCCAAGCAGATCCTCACCGACCAGCCGATCGCCAACAGCCCCGGCATCTGGAACCGCACCGACCACCGCCCGCTCGAGGGCTTCGTCTACGCGATCACGCCGTTCAACTTCACCGCGATCGCCGGCAACCTGCCGACCGCACCGGCGCTGATGGGCAACACCGTGGTCTGGAAGCCCAGCCCGACCCAGCAGCTGGCCGCGTCCCTGACGATGGAGCTGCTGATCGAGGCCGGCATGCCGCCGGGCGTCATCAACATGGTCCCCGGCGACGGTCTCGCGGTCTCCGAGGTGGCGCTGCCGCACCGCGACCTCGCCGGCATCCACTTCACCGGCTCCACGCCGACCTTCCAGCACCTGTGGCGCTCGGTCGGGGAGAACATCACCGGCTACCGCTCCTACCCGCGCATCGTCGGCGAGACCGGCGGCAAGGACTTCATCGTCGCCCACCCCTCGGCCGACCCGGCCGTCCTCACCACCGCGATGATCCGTGGTGCGTTCGAGTTCCAGGGACAGAAGTGCTCGGCCGCCTCGCGCGCCTACGTCCCGCGCTCGGTGTGGAACGTCATCAAGGACGACCTCGTCGCGCAGACCGAGTCCATCTCGATGGGCGACCCGACCGATCTCTCCCACTTCATGGGCGCCGTCATCGACGACCGCGCGTTCGCCAAGCACAAGGCCGCCATCGAGCGGGCCCAGGCCACCGACGGCCTCGAGGTCATCGCCGGCGGCCAGGTCGACGACTCGGTCGGCTACTTCGTGCGGCCCACCATCGTGGAGATCGACGACCCCACCGACGAGATGTTCGCGACCGAGTACTTCGGCCCGATCCTCGCCGTCCACGTCTACGACGATGCCGACTTCGAGTCGGTCGTGCGGCAGATGGAGTCGTTCGCGCCGTACGCGCTGACCGGCGCGATCATCAGCCAGGACCGCGCCGCGATCGCCTGGGCGCGCAAGGAGCTGCGCTTCGCCGCCGGCAACTTCTACATCAACGACAAGCCGACCGGCGCGGTCGTGGGGCAGCAGCCCTTCGGCGGCGGTCGGGCGTCGGGCACCAACGACAAGGCAGGCGCGGCGGTCAACCTGCTGCGCTGGACCAGCCCGCGCTCGGTCAAGGAGACCTTCGTCCCGCCGACCGACTACCGCTACCCCTACATGGGCTGAGCGTGACCCCGACCCTGCTGACGGTCCTCCTCCACCTCGGTGCTCTGCACCCGGTGGAGAAGGGTCTGACGCTGCTGCTGGCCTTCGGGCCGTTCGTGGTGCTCGGCGTGGTCGTCGCCGTACGCCGCCGCCAGGACGCCGCCACGCACCCCACCTCCCACGACCCCTCCGACCCCGACTGACCCCACCCCATCCCACGCCGAGCCGGCGTATCAATACGCCGGTTCGGCGGGTGGTGGTGGCTCAGCCGAGGGCGGCCCAGGCCCGGCGGAGCTCGCCCTCGACGGGGGCCCAGCCGGCGTCGACGGCGCCGCCGACCACGTCGCCCAGGCGCTGGGGGAGCGCCCCGCCGTCGATGCCGACGGTGGTGCACAGCGAGTCGGTGAGCCCGGGGGACTCGGCGGCCACGGCGTGGTCCAGGCACCACCGCAGGCCCTCGGCCCGGTCGTAGACGGCGTCGCTGGCCAGCGCGAAGGCCGGCACGGCCATCAGGCCGATCAGCAGACGGGTCCAGTGGTGGAGTGGCACGTCCTGCTCAACGAGCCACCCACCACCAGGTCACTGCACCCATCGGGTGAGGTATCGGGTGAGCAGGTCCCCATGCAGGCGGGCCCGGTCAGCGGGCGAGGTACTCCCGACCGACCCTGTGCTCGGCCTTGAGCGCCTTGAGCAGCAGGTCGGCGATCAGGCCCTCGATCTTGCCGCCGACCAGCGGGATGTTGACCTTGATCGTCAGGTCGACGGTCTCCACGCAGGTGTCGCCGGAGCCGGCGACGGCGGCGGTGCCGGACATCTCGCCCGGCTTGCCGGGGATCGTGACGGTGACGTCGCCGGTGGGGCCGTGCCAGGACTCGGTCTGGACGATGTTGATCTCGTCGCCGACGAACTTCTTGGCGAACGACGGGATGCCCTGGGCCGCCTGGTACTGGTCGATGGTGACGTCGAAGCCGTCGCCGGTGGTCTCGACGGTGACCTCCCGGCGCAACACCCGCTGGTGGTCGCAGACCTCCTCGCGGAAGGCGGGGTCCGCGAGCATCGCGAGCACCTTCTCGGCGGGGGCGTCGTAGGCCATCTCGTGCACGAGTCGCTTGCTCATCGCTCTCCTCCCAGCCAGGCGGTGCCGATGGTCTGCTCGACCTCGAGGCCCGCCTTGATGTTGTCGGCCATCAGGCCCTCCAGCTTGCCGCCGATGACCGGTACCTTGACCTTGACGTCGAGCTCGACGACCTCTGCCGTGCCGGCACCGCGGGCCTCGAGCCGGACGGTGCCGGTGGCGGTGGTCGGTTTGCCCGGCGCGGTCACCGAGACGGTGCCGCCGGCGTGGGAGGTCCAGTGCTCCTCGATGACCGCGCGGGTGGTGTCGCCGGCGATCTTCTTGGCGATCGCCGGCAGGCCGGCGGTGTTCTGCACCTGGTCGTTGACGAGGGTGAAGCCCTCGTCGGTGGGGGTCAGGTCGATGTCGTGGGAGACCACGCCCTGGGCGTCGCAGACCTTCGCGCGGAAGGCCGGGTCGGCCAGCATCGCGAAGACCTCGTCGGGTGGGGCGTCGTAGGTCAGCTCGTGTCGGAACTTCACGGCGCACATCATGCCGTGCCGCGGCTGCACGGGTCCCCGTGTGGGACGTTGTGGTCATGAGTGGCGAGAACTTCGTGTCCTTCGGGGAGCAGGGCGCGCAGCTGACCTACGGCTCCTACCTCCAGCTCCCCAAGCTGCTCGACGCGCAGCGCTGCGAGTCCGGCGGAGACGGCGCCCCGCCCGCGCACGACGAGCTGCTCTTCATCACGATCCACCAGGTCTACGAGCTGTGGTTCCAGCAGCTCCTGCACGAGGTCGAGGCCGCCCGCGAGGCGATGCTCGGCGGGGTCGGCAGCGGCGGGGGTGAGGGCGGCAGCCGCCTCTGGTGGGCGCAGCACCTGCTGCAGCGGGTGCACGTCATCGAGCGCACGCTGGTCCAGCAGGTCGACGTGCTGGAGACGATGACCCCGCAGGACTTCCTCCAGTTCCGCCAGCGGCTCGCGCCGGCCAGCGGCTTCCAGTCGGTGCAGTTCCGCGAGCTCGAGTTCGTCTCCGGCGCCAAGGACGCGGGGTACGTCGAGAGGTTCCGCGGGCTGACTGCCGACGAGCAGGCGCGGCTGGCCCGGCGGTTGGAGGAGCCGACCCTGTGGGACGCCTTCCTGGTCGCGCTCGCCTCGGCGGGGCTGGCGGTCGGGTCCGACGAGGAGGTCTCCACCTCGCTGCGCACCGTCGCCCACGACCGGGACACCCATGCGGCGCTGTGGGCGCTGGCCGAGGCGCTGCTCCAGCACGACGAGCTCGCCGCCTCCTGGCGGGCACGGCACGTGGTGATGGTCGAGCGGATGATCGGGGCGAAGTCGGGCACCGGCGGCAGGCGGCAGCTCCGGGTCTACGTCCCTGCGATCGCGCCTGCCGCTGCAGTACTACCCGCTGTTGTGGGAGCTGCGCAGCAACCTCTGACCTCTCCGTGCCGGGCGCCCTCCCGGAGGGGCGGCGCGGCACCACCCCTTCGTCGGAACCACCCGCCTCGCTCGTCCCTCACGAGCCGGGGGCCAGGCCCATCCACCCTCCTCCGGGGGGTGGCGCCGCGCCGCCCCGCCGTCCGGACGCTGCGGCGCCGCGCCGCCCCGCCGTGCGGCCTCCGGGCGCGCCCGGTTGGCCCGGGCGTGACGTGGGTCCTAGTGTCGGAGACGTGTCAACGACGACGCACGACAGTGAGCTGAAGGACCTGATCGCGAAGGCGACCGAGTTGGCGAAGGCCGGGAAGGGGACGGGAGGGCCGCCGCACGACGAGGTGGGCGCGCTCCTGACGGCCTACTACCGTCACGTCGCCCCCGAGGACGTCTCCGGCCGGGCCGACGTGGACGTCTACGGCGCCCTCGCGAGCCACTACCGGCTGGCGGCCGAGCGGCCCCAGGGCACCGCCCGGGTGCGGGTGCTGACGCCGACGCTGGCAGAGGACGGCTGGTCGGCGGGCGGGCACAGCGTGGTCGAGGTCGTCACCGACGACATGCCGTTCCTGGTGGACAGCCTCACCATGGAGCTCTCCCGTGAGCTGCGCGACGTGCACGTCGTGGTGCACCCGCACTTCGACGTACGCCGCGACATCACCGGCGCGCTGCTGCACGTCGCCCCGGTCGACGACGGGGCGCTCGAGCCCGACGACGACTCGGTCCGCGAGTCGTGGATGCACGTGGAGATCGACCGGATCGCCGACGAGGACGCCGCGAGCATCGTGGAGAACGTCCAGCGGGTGCTGCGTGACGTGCGCGAGGCCGTCGAGGACTGGCCGCGCACGCGGCAGCGGATGCTCGACGTGGTCGACGAGCTGCGGGCGCACGCCCCGAGCAGCCTGGACGCCGAGGAGGTCCGCCAGGGCGCCGAGCTGCTGGAGTGGCTCACCGACGACCACTTCACCTTCCTCGGCTACCGCGAGTACGCGCTGGAGGAGCACGACGGCGAGGACGCGCTGCGCGCGGTCCCCGGCAGCGGTCTGGGCATCCTGCGCGCGGACCAGGACACCTCCGAGGCGTTCGCACGGCTGCCCGAGCCGGTCAAGGCCAAGGCACGCGAGAAGACCCTGCTGGTGCTGGCCAAGGCCAACTCGCGCGCAACGGTGCACCGACCGGCGTACCTCGACTACGTCGGCGTGAAGACCTTCGACGCCGCGGGTGAGGTGACGGGGGAGCGGCGCTTCCTCGGGCTGTTCTCCTCGTCGGCGTACGCCGAGTCGCTGATCCGCATCCCGCTGCTGCGTGAGAAGGCGCGCGAGGTGCTGCGGCGCAGCGGCTTCGACCCGCGCAGCTACGCCGGCCGGGCGCTGATGGACACCCTCGAGGGCTACCCCCGCGACGAGCTCTTCCACACCACCGTCGACGAGCTCGCGCCGATGGCCGTGGCCGCGATGCACGCCCGTGAGCGACGGGCGGTGCGCGTGATCACCCGTGCCGACACCTACGGGCGCTACGTCAGCGTGCTCGTCTACCTCCCGCGCGACCGCTACAACACCGCGGTCCGTGAGAAGTTCAGCGAGATCCTGCTCGACCAGCTCGGCGGCGAGTCCGTGGAGTTCACCGTCCGCATCAACGAGTCGACCACCGCGCGCGTGCACTTCGTCGTGCACCTGCCGCGCGAGGTCGGCGACCCGACGGTCACCGGCACCCTGCGGGCGCTCGACACCACCGACCTCGAGCGGCGGCTCGCCGACGCCTCGCGCTCGTGGCGCGACGACTTCCTGGCCGCGGTGCTCTCGGAGTACGGCGAGCAGGTCGGCGCCTCCCTGGGTCGCCGTTACGTCGACTCGTTCCCGGAGGCCTACAAGGAGGACTTCTCGCCCCGTGCGGCGGCCGTCGACGTCGGCCGGCTCGAGGGCATCGAGGGCGAGGAGGGGCTCGACCTGTCCCTGGCCCAGCACCTCGACGCCGGGCGCGGCGAGGCACGGCTGAAGGTCTTCCGCGTGGGCAGCCCGCTGTCGCTGTCCGCGGTCCTGCCGATGCTCACGAGCCTGGGCGTCGAGGTCGTCGACGAGCGACCCTACGAGCTCGACGACCTGGACCGGCCGACCTACGTCTACGAGTTCGGCCTGCGCTACGGGTCGGCGCTCCCCGACGACGCACGCGAGCTCTTCGTCGACGCGCTGCGGGCGGTGTGGGACGGACGCGCCGAGGTCGATGGCTTCAACCGGCTGGTGCTGGGCGTGGGGCTGGGCTGGCGGCAGGCGATGCTGCTCCGCGCGTACGCCAAGTACATGCGCCAGGGCGCCTCGCCGTTCGCCGTCGACACCATCGAGGAGGCGCTGGCCGCCAACGTCGACATCACCCGGCTGCTGGTGCGGCTCTTCGAGCTGCGCTTCGACCCCGAGGTCACCGACCGCGAGCAGCAGACCGAGACGCTGGAGGCCCGTCTGGGCAGTGCGCTCGACGACGTGGCCAGCCTCGACCACGACCGCATCCTGCGCGGCTACCGCACCCACATCCGCGCCACGCTGCGCACCAACCACTTCCAGCACGGCGAGGACGGGCGGCCCAAGGACTACCTCAGCCTCAAGCTGGAGCCGTCCGCGATCCCGGACCTGCCCTCGCCGCGGCCGAAGTTCGAGATCTTCGTCTACTCCCCGCGCGTGGAGGGCGTGCACCTGCGCTTCGGGTCGGTGGCCCGCGGCGGCCTGCGGTGGAGCGACCGACGCGACGACTTCCGCACCGAGGTGCTGGGGCTGGTGAAGGCCCAGATGGTCAAGAACACCGTCATCGTGCCGGTGGGTGCGAAGGGCGGCTTCTACGCCAAGAACCTCCCCGACCCCGGCGACCGCGAGGCGTGGATGGCCGAGGGCATCGCCTGCTACCGCACCTTCATCTCCGGGCTGCTCGACATCACCGACAACCTGGTCGAGGGCCGCACGGTGCCGCCGGCCGACGTGGTCCGCCACGACGGCGACGACGCCTACCTGGTGGTCGCGGCCGACAAGGGGACCGCGACCTTCTCCGACATCGCCAACGAGGTGGCGCTGTCCTACGGCTTCTGGCTCGGCGACGCCTTCGCGTCCGGTGGCTCGGTCGGCTACGACCACAAGGCCATGGGCATCACCGCCCGCGGCGCCTGGGTCTCGGTCCAGCGGCACTTCCGCGAGCGGGGCATCGACTGCCAGGCCGAGGACTTCACCTGCGTCGGCATCGGCGACATGTCCGGCGACGTCTTCGGCAACGGCATGCTCTGCTCCGAGCACACCCGCCTCGTGGCCGCCTTCGACCACCGCGACATCGTCCTCGACCCCGACCCGGACGCCGCCACGTCGTACGCCGAGCGCAGGCGGCTCTTCGAGCTGCCCCGCTCCTCGTGGCAGGACTACGACACCTCGCTGCTATCCGAGGGCGGCGGCGTGTGGTCGCGCCAGCGCAAGTCGATCCCGCTCAACGACCACGTCCGGCGGGCGCTCGGCATCGACGAGGGCGTCGAGCAGATGACGCCGAACGAGCTGATGCGGGCCATCCTCACGGCCCCGGTCGACCTGCTGTGGAACGGCGGCATCGGCACCTACGTCAAGGGCGCTGAGGAGACCCACGCCGACGTCGGCGACAAGGCCAACGACGCGATCCGTGTCGACGGTGGCCAGCTGCGTGCGGCCTGCGTCGGCGAGGGCGGCAACCTGGGGCTGACCCAGGCCGGGCGCATCGAGTACGCCCGTCGCGGCGGACGCCTCGACACCGATTTCATCGACAACTCCGCCGGCGTCGACACCTCCGACCACGAGGTCAACATCAAGATCCTGCTCGACCGGGTCGTCGCCGACGGCGACCTCACCCACAAGCAGCGCAACACGCTGCTGGCCGAGATGACCGACGAGGTCGCGGCGCTGGTGCTGCGCGACAACTACGAGCAGAACCTCGCGCTGGCCAACGCACTCAACCACGCGCCGTCGATGCTCCACGTCCACGAGGCGCAGATCCGGCAGCTCGAGGCGGACGGGGTGCTCGACCGCGAGGTCGAGGGCCTGCCCTCGACCAAGGTCATCAAGCGACGTGCCGAGCGCGGCGAGGGGCTCACCGCGCCGGAGCTGTCGGTGCTGATGGCGTGGACGAAGATCGTGCTGGCCGACGAGCTGGTCGCCAGCGACCTGCCCGACGACCCCTACCTCGTCCAGGACCTCACGGCCTACTTCCCCTCCGCGATGCGCGAGCGGTTCCAGGCCCAGATCGGGGACCACCCGCTGCGCCGGGAGATCATCGTGACCCAGGTCGTCAACGACCTGGTCAACGGTGCCGGCATCACGTTCCTGGCCCGGCTGGGCGGGGAGACCGGGGCGAGCGCGCCGGAGCTGGTGGGGGCCAACTTCGTGGCCCGCGAGGTCTTCGGGTCCCTGCCGCTGCGGCAGGAGCTCAGCGCCTGGGACAACAAGCTGGACGCGGCCGTCCAGACCCGGATGCGGCTGGAGATGCGGACACTGGTGGAGCGGGCGAGCCGGTGGTTCGTCGCGAACCGTCGCCCGCCCATGGAGAGCCAGGCGGAGGTGGACCAGCTCGCCGGGCCGGTGCAGGAGACGATGGCGCGGCTGCCCGAGCTGATGAGTGGGCGCGAGCTGGCCGCGTTCGAGGAGCGTCGCGAGCGGCTGCTCGCGCAGGGTGTGCCCGAGGAGCTCGCGGAGCGCGTGGCGGTGCTCCCACCGGCGTACATGGTGCTGGGGGTGGTGGACACCGCACTGCGCACCGGTCTGGAGCCTGCCGACGTCGCGCGGGTCCACTTCGCGCTCGGCGAGCGGCTCGGCCTGCCGGTGCTGGTGCAGCGCATCCTGGGGCTCCCGCGCGAGGACCGTTGGCAGACCATGGCCAGGGCGGCGCTGCGGGACGACCTGCACCAGGTCCACCTGCAGCTCACGGGGCAGGTGCTCGCCGCGACCGAGGACGACGAGTCCGCCGCTGCGCGCATCCAGGCCTGGGAGGACGCCGACGCCGTGCAGGTCGACCGGGCCGCCCGCACGCTGCGGGACATCTGCTCCGACGACGCCGCCGACCTCGCACGGCTCTCGGTGGGGCTGCGGGTGGTGCGGGGGCTGCTGGCGACGGGGTAGCCCCTCGGTGGTCGAGGCGCGAGGCCGCACCGCTGGTCGAGGTGCGAGGCCGGTCACGGCCGAGCCTCGAGACCCGGTGACGGGGAGGTCCGAGACCTCCCCGTTATCGGTTTTACCGTTGTCGGAGGGCCGACCTAGGCTGCTTGACGATGACAACGGAATCTCGGGAAGCGCCTCAGGCGGCGGGTGTGCACTCGCTGTGGCGGCTGCGTGGCTACCTGCGGCCCTACGTGTGGTCGCTCTCGCTGATGCTGGTCGCCTCGCTGGGCGGCGTGGCGCTGGCCATCGGCATCCCGCTGGTGACCCGGGCGATCATCGACGGGCCGATCACCGAGCGTGACCTCTCCGCCCTGTGGCCGTTGGCCGGTCTGGCGCTGCTGCTCGGGGTGACCGAGGCGTTCCTGGTCTGGATGCGTCGGTGGGTGCAGTCGGCCGCCGTGCTCGGCCTGGAGACCACGATGCGCCGCGACCTCTACGCCCGGTTGCAGGAGCTGCCGATGGCCTTCCACGGCCACTGGCAGTCCGGTCAGCTTCTCTCGCGCGCGACGACCGACCTGTCGGCGATCCGGCGCTTCAGCGGCTTCGGCCTGCTGTTCCTGCTCATCAACGTCGTGCAGCTGACGGCGACGACCGTGGTGCTGCTGCACATGTACTGGCCGCTCGGCCTGGTCGTCGCGGCCGCCTCCGCACCGATCGTGTGGCTCTCGATGCGCTTCGAGAAGCGCTACGTCGTGATCTCCCGGCGGGTGCAGGACGAGCAGGGCGACCTCGCGACGTACGCCGAGGAGGGTGCCGTCGGCATCCGGGTCATCAAGTCCTTCGGCCGCAGCGAGCACGTCTCGGCCGGCTACGAGCGAGCCGCCGACCGGCTGCACGCCACGAGCATGGAGAAGGTCCGGCTCTCCGCCCGCTTCTGGACCTTCCTCGAGGTCATCCCCAACGTCGCGGTCGTGATCGTGCTGGCCCTCGGCGCGTACGGCGTGGGCCGAGGCTCGCTGACGCCCGGTGAGCTGGTCGCGTTCATCACCCTGCTGCTGAGCCTGGTGTGGCCGGTCTCCTCGCTCGGCGTCATCCTCGCGATGGCCCAGGAGGCGATGACCGCGTCCGCGCGCATCCTGGAGATCTTCGACACCGAGCCGTCCATCGTGGGCGGTGAGCGTCGCATCGACGCCCCGCGCGGGCACGTGCGCTTCGAGGCCGTCGACTTCGCCTTCCCCGACACCCCCGACACCTCGGTGCTGGCCGGGCTCGACCTTGACATCGCGCCGGGGGAGACCGTGGCCCTGGTCGGGGCGACCGGGTCGGGCAAGACCGTGCTGACCGCCCTGGTGCCGCGGCTGTGGGACGTCACCGGTGGCCGGGTCACCCTCGACGGGGTCGACGTCCGGGAGCTGGACCTGGAGCACCTGCGCTCGCTGGTCGCCACCGCCTTCGAGGACCCGACGCTGTTCTCGATGAGCGCCCGGGAGAACCTCACGCTGGGACGCTCGGACGCGACCGACGAGGAGATCGACGAGGCGCTGCAGATCGCCCAGGCGCAGTTCGTCCACGACCTGCCGTGGGGCCTCGACACCCGCATCGGCGAGTGCTCACCCGCCCCACGGTGCTCGTGCTCGACGACACCCTCTCCGCCCTCGACGTGCACACCGAGAAGCTCGTGGAGGAGGCGCTGCGCCGGGTGCTGGCCGACACCACCGGCATCGTCGTGGCCCACCGTGCCTCCACGGTGCTGCTCGCCGACAAGGTGGCGCTGCTCCAGGGCGGGCGGATCACCCACGTCGGCCAGCACAGCGAGCTCCTCGCGACCGTCCCCGCCTACCGCGAGCTCCTGGCCGCCGAGGCCGAGCGCGGCCCCACCGGCCCCACCGGGCCCAGCGGCACCGGCCTCACCGAGGGGGTGCCGGCATGAGCACCCCGCAGGACTCCAGGACGTGGCGCGGCGAGGCCGCCGTCGACGCCGACGAGGCGGCCGAGCGACTGACGGCCGGCCGGCTCGGCGGGGGCTCCCGGCGCCTCCTGCGCGAGCTGCTGTCGCCGTACTCCGGGGCGCTGAAGCTGCTCGTGCTCGTCGTGCTGGTCGAGAACGTCGCCCGGCTCTCCATCCCCTACCTCGTCAAGGTCGGCATCGACTCCGGCATCCCGCCGATCCGCACCGACGACGACCTCACCCCGCTGGCCACCGTGGTGGCGCTCGTGCTCGGCGCGACGCTGACCCAGGCGGTCGCGCGCAACCGGTTCCTGGTGATGCAGGGGCGCATCGGCCAGGACGTCCTGCACGCGCTGCGCCGCCGGGTCTTCCGACACTTCCAGGCCCTTGACCCGCAGTTCCACGACACCTACACCTCCGGCCGGGTCATCTCGCGCCAGACCTCCGACGTCGACGCGATCTACGAGATGCTCGAGACCGGCTTCGACGGCCTGGTCACCGCCGCGCTGACGCTGGTCGGCACCGCTGGCATCCTGCTCTTCCTCGACGTCGAGCTCGGTCTCGTGGCGCTGCTGTGCTTCCCGTTCCTGGTGCTGCTGACCAACTGGTTCCGCAAGGCCTCGGCCGCCTCCTACCGCGTCACCCGCGAGAAGGTCGCGCTGGTGATCGTCCACTTCGTGGAGTCCATGGGCGGCATCCGCGCCGTCCAGGCCTTCCGTCGCGAGCGTCGCAACCAGGAGATCTTCGACGACGTCAACGACCAGTACCGCCGGGCCAACCTGGTGGCCTTCCGGCTGGTCGCGTGGTTCATGCCGGGCATCCGGCTCATCGGCAACGTCACCATCGCCTCGGTCCTCCTCTACGGCGGCTACCTCGCCTACAACGGCGACGTCACCGTCGGCGTGCTGGCGGCCTTCCTGCTCTACCTGCGGCAGTTCTTCGAGCCGATGATGGAGATCAGCCAGTTCTACAACACCTTCCAGTCCGCCTCGGCGGCCCTGGAGAAGCTCGCCGGCGTGCTCGAGCAGGAGCCCGGGGTGCCCGAGCCGACCGACCCGACGCCGCTGGGGCGAGCCGCGGGGGAGGTGCGCTTCGACCACGTGGAGTTCGCCTACGTCGAGGGGCGCCCCGTCCTGCCCGACCTCGACCTGGTCGTGCCCGCCGGGCAGACCCTCGCCCTGGTCGGCACGACCGGTGCGGGGAAGACGACCATCGCCAAGCTGGCGACCCGCTTCTACGACCCCACCGCCGGTCGGGTGCTGCTCGACGGCATCGACCTGCGCGAGCTCGCCGGCGACTCGCTGCGCGACAACGTGGTGATGGTGACCCAGGAGAACTACCTCTTCTCCGGCACGGTCGCCGACAACATCCGCTTCGGTCGTCCCGAGGCCTCCCTGGACGAGGTGGTCGCGGCGGCCCGGGCGCTGGGGGCGCACGAGTTCATCGAGGCGATGCCGCAGGGCTACGACACCGAGGTGACCAACTCCGGTGGTCGGCTCTCGGCCGGCCAGCGTCAGCTGGTGGCGTTCGCCCGGGCGTTCCTCGCCGACCCCGCCGTGCTGATCCTCGACGAGGCGACGTCCTCGCTCGACATCCCCTCGGAGCGGCTGGTGCAGCAGGCGCTGCGCACGGTGCTGGCCGGCCGGACGGCCGTGATCATCGCCCACCGGCTCTCGACGGTGGAGATCGCCGACCGGGTGCTCGTCCTCGAGCACGGCCGGATCGTCGAGGACGGCAGCCCCGCCGAGCTGGTGGCCGGGGGAGAGGGCCGCTTCGCGGGTCTCCACCAGGCCTGGGCGGACTCGTTGGCCTGAGTGGTCGAGGTGGGCCTCGGGGCGGCCGGGGGCTGAGGCGGGGCACGGAACGGCCCCCGCGCCCCCTCCGTCGGAACCAGCCCCTCGCTCGTCCCTCACGAGGGGGCGGCCAGGCCCATCC
>LUMS01000081.1_pt1 | contig 28170 bp, 20 predicted proteins | sample 729711 | NCBI WGS metagenome assembly LUMS01 (sample SAMN03860298, study PRJNA289734) | marine metagenome | biome: seawater column; feature: ocean; material: water; isolation source: Red Sea water column Station 192 - depth 25m | place: Saudi Arabia: Red Sea | collected 2011-10-15 | depth 25 m | reverse complement strand
CTTATAAGTTCTGCAATTGCATAAACTTCTTCAGTTGAAAAAGCTATTACCGCACTTTTTCTTTCAATTCTTGAAATTTTCTTATGTCCTCCAAATGAAAGTTTTGACAATCTTTGTTTATTTATGAATTCAATATCATCATCAAGTTTTTGAATAATACTTTTGATGGTATTTGAACCCATTAACATTGTTAATTTTTCTCCCCTTAGGTTTAATAATCTATCTGTAAAGATATGTCCTCGCTCATGATCTGAACACATTTGAATTTCATCAATGCCTACGAAATCTAAAACCTTATCTACAGGCATTGACTCTACAGTACATAAAAAATACTTAGCATTAAGTGGTATAATTTTCTCTTCCCCTGTAATAAGAGCTACCTTGGAAGCATCTACTTTTTGTATTATTTTATCGTAAACTTCTCTCGCTAGAAGTCTTAACGGAAATCCAATCATTCCAGTGTCAAAAGATAGCATTGTCTCTATTGCTAAAAAAGTCTTACCAGTATTTGTGGGACCAAGAACTGCTGTTATCTTATTTTTTGACATATCAACTTTTAGTATGATCTTTTTTTGGCCTACTATATTTTGTTACTCAAAAAGAACAAAAATAGACTAAAACTAGTCCGAATCAGATAGGAAAAAGTTCTCATTTTCAATTTTTATCATCTAAGGTTAGCATAAATTTTACAATATAAATATAAATTTTTAATGCCAAAAAAACTTTGGGAACCGTCTAAAGAACTTATAAATAATTCAAATTTATTTGATTATGAGAAATTTATTTCAAAATATTATAAATATAATTTTTCAAGAAATTATAAAAAGTTGTTAAAATGGAGTATAAAAAATCCAAAAGATTTTTGGAATTCAATCTGGGAATATTTTGAAGTTGTAGGTAAAAAAACTGATAAATTTAAACTAACAAAGGACCTTATTAATAGTAAGTTTTTTGTTAATTCAAAATTAAATTTTGCAGAAAATCTTTTAGCTAAAAATTCCAATCAAAAAGCTATCACATTTGTTAGTGAAAATGGTTACAGAGAGCAAAAATCCTGGAAAGAACTTAATATAGATGTAAAAAAAATAATTACATTTTACAAAAAAATAAATATTTCTGAAAAGGATAGGATAGCAGCATATACTCCAAATCAGATAGAAACAGTTGAGTGTTTCTTAGGTGCTAGTGCAGTAGGATCAATCTGGAGCTCGTGCTCACCTGATTTTGGTGTACCTGGTGTTATCGAACGTTTTTCCCAAATTAAACCTAAATTACTAGTTATTACTGATAAATATTATTATAACGGAAAGGAAATAAATATTATTGAGAGATTGCCTAAAATATTAAAAAAAATAAAAAGTATAAAATCAGTATTAATTTTAAATTACAACTTGAAATAAGCAGAGAAAAATTAAAAAAATTTGATTTTGACCACGAATTAGCAATTTTATACTCAAGTGGAACAACAGGAAAACCAAAATGTATTTGCCATAGATCTGGTGGAGTTTTATTACAACATTTGAAAGAACATCAATTACATTGCAACATAAAACCAAATGATAATGTTTTTTACTTTACAACTTGTGGATGGATGATGTGGAATTGGCTTGTTACAGCCCTAGCATCTAAAGCATCAATATTGCTATTTGATGGTTTTCCTATGCATAAATCTCCAGAGTTATTGTTAAAAATTGCAAATAAGGAGAAAGTTACTCTATTTGGTATAAGTGCGAAATATATTGATCAACTTATTAAACAGAATGTTAAGGTAAAAGAAAAAATAAAACTCAAGTTTTTAAAAACGATTTGTTCTACAGGATCTCCACTTTCTAAAGATGGTTTTGAATTTGTTTACAGAAATATAAAAAAAAATGTTCATTTAGCATCTATTTCTGGAGGAACAGATATTGTCTCCTGTTTTGTAAATGGAAACATTTATTCATCTGTAAACATTGGCGAAATACAAAACAATGGTCTTGGCATGGATACAGCAGTGTTTTCTGAAAAAGGTAAATCAATTTTAAATAAAAAAGGAGAACTAGTATGCAGAAATGCTTTTCCATCAATGCCTTTAAAATTTTGGAATGATCCTGGAAAAGTTAAATATAAAAAAGCTTATTTTTCAAAATTTAAAAATATTTGGCATCATGGAGATTATGCCGAGAGAAAGAATAATGGGTCTTATATTATTTATGGAAGATCTGATGCAACATTAAACCCAGGCGGTGTTAGACTTGGCACAGCTGAAATTTATTCTGTTGTAGAAAAATTTAAAGAAGTAAAAGAGTCTATCGTAGTAGGTCAATCTTGGGATAATGATGTAAGAATAATACTTTTTGTAATATTATCAAAAAATAATAGATTAGATGAAAAATTAATTTCAAAATTAAAAACAACAATTAGATATGAGGCTTCTCCAAGACATGTACCTGCTAAAATAATTGCAGTAAATGATATTCCCAGAACTAAGAATGGTAAAATTGTAGAGGTAGCTGTTAAAAATATAATAGACGGCAACAAAATAAATAATATTGAAGCATTATCCAATCCATCTGCTTTAAATGAATATAAAAATCTTATTGAATTAAAATCGTAATGATCAAAGATACAATCAAAAACTTAAGTTTATCAGCAACACTAAAAATAAATGAAAAATCAAAAGTTATTGAAATTGAAGGAAAAAATATTATTAAGTTTGGATTTGGACAATCACCATTTCCAGTTCCAATTACTATTGTTGAAGAATTAAAAAAAAATGCACATCAGAAAAGTTATTTACCTATCCAAGGATTAGATAAATTAAGAGGTTCAATCGCAAAATATGAGTCAAAAAAGAAAAATTATAATTTTGACTCAGATCAAGTCATAATAGGTCCTGGTACCAAAGAGCTTATGTTCTTGATGCATTTAGCATTTGAAGGCGAAGTTTTATTGCCAGCTCCAAGTTGGGTATCTTATAAGCCACAATCAATAATAGCTAAAAATAACTATAATTGGATACAAACATCTGCTGAAAATAATTGGTTTCCTAAAGCTCAAGAAATAGAAAAAATTATTTTGAAAAAACCAGATAAAAAATATCTTTTATTTCTTAATTCTCCAAATAATCCATCAGGACAAGTATGCGAAAATTTAAAAGAAATTTCTTTAATAGTAAAAAAGTATAATATTTTAGTTTTATCAGATGAAATTTATTCTGAATTAACATTTGATGAAAATTATATTTCTATTTTCGAACACTGCCCTGATAATGTCGTAATAAGTAACGGACTTAGTAAATGGTGTGGCGCTGGAGGATGGAGACTTGGGTACTTTATAATACCAAAGAAAAAAATTGAATTACTTAAATCTATGAAAGTTTTAGCAAGTGAAACATTTTCCGCCGTAAGTTCACCAATACAGTTTGCTGCAATATCTGCTTTTAATGCTAACCATGATGAATATATCTTAAAATCAAAAAAAATTCTTAAAGCTGTTGGAGAATACGTATATAGAAATTTAAAATCTAATAATATTATTATGAACAAACCCATGGGTGGCTTTTATTTGATGCCTGAATTTTTGAACAAGAAATTTAATAATTCTTCAATCATGTGTGATGAAATTTTAACTAATTTAAATATTGCTTTACTTCCAGGAAGTGACTTTGGATTTGATGAAAAAAGGATGATTGTTCGTCTAAGTTTTACAGATTTTGACGGCGATATATTTATGAAAAATATTAATGAAAAAACTGATATTAATGATGAGTTAATAAAATTGTACGCCCCTAAGGTTGTAGAAGGAGTAAATAAATTAAAATCTTGGGTTGAAAAATAATAATCAGTTAAAAAATTCCTTAATTAACAATACTTATATTAACTGAATTTACTAGACACTCGTAGTAATAAATAGTTAGATTCGATTTTAAAACTTTAGAGAGGGTATATGAAAAAAATATTATCAACAATATCAAGCTCTCTGATTATTTTTGCTGCTATATTTTCATTCGGATCAATAGCAAAATCAGCAGAGTTTTTTACAATAGGCACAGGAGGACCAACTGGAGTTTATTTTCAGACAGGAAACGCTATTTGTAAAATGTTACACAAATCAGCAATTAGTGCTGAACATGGTAGAAAAAAAGGTATGAAAGATAAAGCTTACAGATGTACCGCTCCTTCAACTGGAGGCTCAAATTATAACATCGGACAAATAAAAGATGGCGAGTTTCAATTTGGTGTAGCACAATCTGACTGGCAATATCATGCTTACAATGGATCAAGCAAATGGGAAGGGAAACAATTCAAAAATTTAAGAGCTGTTTTCTCAGTACATAATGAGCCATTTCAAATCTGGGCTAGAAAAAAAGCAAAAGTCAAAGATTTTATGGGTCTCAAAGGAAAAGTAGTAAACATTGGAAATCCAGGTTCTGGTCAAAGAGGAACTATGGAAGAATTAATGAAAGCTATGGGAGTTGACAACAGCTTCTTTAAATCAGTTACTGAGCTAACATCTTCAGAGCAAGTAAAAGCTCTATGCGATGGTAAAATTGATGCGTTTGGATATTCAGTAGGTTTTCCAAATGGGGCAATGGAACAAGCGGCAACATGTGCGGCTAAAGCAATGCCAATCAATTTAACAGGAGATGTAATTGATGGAATTATTAGTGGAGCTGATTATTATGCATCTGCAACAATTCCAAAAGGTACTTATACTAAACAGAAAAAAGATGTAACTACATTTGGTGTTAAAGCTACTGTAGTAACAAGTATGGATGTTTCTGAGGATTTAGTTTATCAGGTTACAAAAGCTGTTTTTGAAAATTTTGATGATTTTAGAAAACAACATCCAGCTTTCGCTCCTTTAGAGAAAAAAAATATGATAGCTGATGGTTTATCAGCACCACTTCATCCTGGAGCTGTTAAATATTATAAAGAAGCTGGTTTAATGTAATTAAATCTATATAAAAAATTTAGGCCCAATATATCTATTGGGCCTTTTTTTTTATATATTAAGCTGAATGTCAGCAGACATAGATAAAAAAATTGAAAATAAGATTAAAGAAGATCTTTCTCCTACAAGAAACCTAACAGGTTTTCATTTAAAGTTAGTTGCTATTATTGCAATAACCTGGTCTTTATTTCAGCTTTGGTATGCTTCTCCATTTCCATTTTGGTTAAATTTTGGAATGTTTAAAGGTTTACCAGCTAGAGCAATTCATCTTGGCTTTGCACTTTTACTAGCTTTTTTAATATTTCCATATGCAAGGGGTAAAAAAGTAAATTTTATAGATATATTAATTGCAATAACAGGTGCAATTTGTTGTTTATATATTTATGTTTTTTATGATCAATTAGTAGATAGGGGTGGAATATTACTTAAAATAAATCTTTCCGATAATTTTACTATTCCAATTGAGTTAATACTCGGAATAATTGGAATATTAATTCTTCTAGAGGCTACACGCAGAGTAATAGGTGTCCCATTAGTTGTTATTGCAGTTTGTTTTTTGTTATTTTCTTATTTTGGGCAATATGCACCAGACATAATTTCTCATGGTGGATTATCATTAAAAAGGTTAGTTGGTTTTCAATGGTTTGATCAAGAAGCTATTTTCGGAATTCCGATAGGTGTTTCTGTAGATTTCATATTTCTCTTTGTACTTTTTGGAGCACTTTTAGAAACTGCTGGAGGGGGTAAATATTTTTTAGATTTAGCTTTTGCAATGGTTGGAAAAATGCGAGGTGGTCCTGCCAAAGCAGCTATTCTTGGATCTGGTATGACAGGATTAATCTCTGGATCATCAATTGCTAATACAGTTACAACTGGAACATTTACAATTCCAATTATGAAAAAGACTGGTTTTTCCAAAGAAAAAGCGGGTGCAATCGAAGTATCTTCATCAGTTAATGGTCAAATAATGCCTCCTGTTATGGGAGCAGCAGCTTTTGTGATGGCAAGTTTTATCGGTGTTACATATTTTGAAGTTGTCAAACATGCTTTTTTACCAGCTATAATTTCTTACATTGCGCTATTTTATATATCTCACCTTGAAGCGCTTAAATTAAATTTAAAAGGTATGGATGAAAACGATATTCCAAAATTGAAAAAAACATTTTTTGAAGGAATACATTTTTTAGTTCCAATATTTGTTCTTATATATCTACTAGTTTATATGAGGCTTACAGCTTCTTACTCTATTTTTTTTGCAACAATAACTTTAATTATAGTTAATCTTTTAAATAAAATTTTTAAAGAAAAGAACTTTAAGAATGCTTTAATTTATTGGTACAACCAAACTGTTGTTGGTTTTGAAAAGGGTGCTTTGAATATGGTTAGTGTCGGAATAGCAATTGCAACAGCAGGTATTATAGTTGGTGCAGTTGGATCTACAGGTTTGAGTACTAATTTAATAATTGTAATCGAGTCGATTGCAAAAGATAATGTTATTATTCTCTTATTTTTAACTATTATTTTGTGTTTACTATTGGGTATGGGTTTACCAACTACGGCAAACTACGTTGTTGTAGCATCTCTAATGGCAACTGTTCTTGTGGATGTTGGAAATGCATCAGGATTTATTTTTCCTTTAATTGCGGTTCATTTATTCGTGTTCTATTTTGGCCTAATGGCAGACGTAACACCTCCAGTTGGCTTAGCATCTTACGCAGCTGCTGCTATTTCTGGTGGAGACCCATTAAGAACAGGAGCCCAGGCATTTTGGTATAGTCTGAGAACTGGAATACTTCCTATTGTATTCTTATTTAACAGTGAGTTATTATTAATTTCATTATTATCTCCAGAATTTATTCTAAATAAATTTTACCCAAAATATAACTATTTAAGTATTGAAGAAATAAACAAAAAACAGTTTGATTATAATAAAGAGATAAGAATTAAAATTACTAGACTTACAGAGTACGGCGAAAGATATAAATTATTTGTAATTGAAAAAAATAGTTTTGATGAAAATTTCAGTTTAGATGATTATGGAATGAGCTTAGTTGTAGAAGACAATAAAACCATAATTGATACTTTAAAATGGAATGGAATTGCAAAAAAATCTGGTTTAGATATGGGAGATATTATTAATGAATTTAAAATTGAAAATCAGAATAGACCAAAAAAAGAAATAATTTATCCTATCGCTCTTATTCTTTTATCAATCTTTGGTTATTTAAATATAAGAAGAAGAATTTAGCTTAGACCTGCATGGGGTAACTTACGTTGAAGTATTTTCCAAATACCTGTAGCAGATGCAATTATTTTACCTTTACATTCTAAATAGCACTCTAAAAAAACCATGCTTTTTGTTTTTTTTTTAATTTTTACATATCCAAAAATTTCATCACCAATAGTTGAAGGTCCGATAAAGTTAATATTAAGTGTTATAGTTACACAAGGCTGATTACCCGAAATTCTATGGGCTCCAGATCCACACCCGGTATCTATGATCGATGCTATATACCCACCATGAGTTATGCCAGCTCTGTTAAGATGGTTTTTTTTTATTTTAGTTTTAAATTCATATTTAGTTTTTGAGATATCTCTTAGTAGCAAACCACCATTGTGTCTCATGAAACCTTTTTTAACGCTAATTTGTTTAAATTTTTTCATTAAATTATTAAAGTTATTAAAAATAATATTATTAACACTATTACAAAAAAATAAATTACAGATTTTTGCAAAGATATTTTCATTTTTCCTTCTTTTTGGTGCGCCTGCTAGGAGTCGAACCCAGAACCTCCTGGTCCGTAGCCAAGCGCTCTATCCAATTGAGCTACAGGCGCTAAATATAATCTATTCTTTTAACATTTATTATTAATTTTACTAAATTTTAATAATGGTCAAAAATATACATCTATTAAAAGTAAATAATATATATATATACAAATAGCGAAATGAGTGAAAAATTACTAGTTCCAGATATTGGAGATTTTGAAGAAGTAGAAATCATAGAAATTCTTGTAAAAGAAGGAGATAAAATCTCTAAAAATGACCCTGTAATAACTTTAGAAAGTGATAAATCAAGTGTTGAAGTACCATCTGCTTTTGAGGGTGTTGTAGATAGTATTAACATAAAGATTGGTGATAAAGTTTCTAAAGGAGATTTGATACTAACATTATCCTCTGAGAATGGAACTCAGCAAAAACAAGAAACTATTGAAAAGATACCACCTGCAACGGAAAAAATAATTGCCGAAGCGGAAAATTCTAATGGATATAATAATTCTGAATTAGATACGAGTGCACATAAAGAGATCAAAGTAGAAAATACACAAGTAGAAGAACATAATGAAAGATTAGAAATAGTTGAAAATAATAATGATATTGATCCTCAAGAGACAAAAGAATGGTTAGAATCTTTGTCTGCTGTAGTACATTCCGAAGGACCTGAGAGAGCTCATTTTTTAATTAAACAATTAATTGATCAGGCATATAAAGAGGGATCAAATATACCCTACACCCAAAATACACCATACATAAACACTATACCAGCAGATGAAGAGATAAAATCTCCAGGCGATCAAAATATCGAAAGAAAAATCAGAGCACTAATTCGATGGAATTCAGCAGTGATGGTTGTCAGAGCAAACATGAGAGATCCTTCATTAGGAGGTCACATTGGGACATTTGCTTCAGCAGCAACTCTTTATGATATAGGAATGAATCATTTTTGGAGAGCTAAAAGCAATAAATTTGGTGGAGATTTAATTTATTTCCAAGGACATTCAGCGCCAGGTATTTACGCTAGAGCTTTTTTGGAAGGAAGACTTGACGAGAAGCAATTAGATAGATTCAGACAGGAAGTTTACCCAGGAGGTTTGTCATCTTATCCTCATCCATGGCTGATGCCTAAGTTTTGGCAGTTTCCAACTGTTTCCATGGGTCTTGGACCAATGATGGCAACCTATCAGGCAAGATTTATGAAATATCTTATTAATAGAAAATTAATAAAAGATGAGAATAGAAAAGTTTGGTCTTTCTTAGGAGATGGTGAAATAGACGAGCCAGAAGCTCTAGGATCTATTGGTTTAGCAGCAAGAGAAAAGTTAGATAACTTGATTTATGTTGTGAACTGCAACCTACAAAGATTAGATGGTCCAGTAAGAGGCAATGGTAAAATTATTCAAGAATTAGAAGGAATTTTTAGAGGAGCTGGATGGAATGTAATAAAAGTCATTTGGGGATCATATTGGGATCCTTTACTCGCAAATGATAAATCAGGTTTACTTGTAAAAAGAATGAACGAAGCAGTTGATGGAGAATACCAAGCCTTTAAAGCAAAAGGCGGTTTATATGTTAGAGATAACTTCTTTGGGAAATACCCTGAACTTAAAAATCTAGTTGCAAGTTATACGGATAGCGATATTTGGAAATTAAATAGAGGCGGTCACGACCCGCATAAAGTTTATGCTGCTTATCATAAAGCTATTAATACAAAAGACAGACCAACAGTCATATTAGCTAAAACAATTAAAGGATACGGTATGGGAAAATCTGGTGAAAGTATAAATACAACCCATCAGCAAAAAAAATTAGGTGTAGATGATTTGCTATATTATAGAGATAGATTTGATGTTCCATTAACAGATGAACAAGTCAAAAATATAGAATACTTTAGACCTGATGAAAATTCAGAGGAAATAAAATACTTAAAAAAAAGAAGATTGGCTTTAGGAGGATATATTCCTGAGAGATCGTCTTTTTCGAAACCAATCAAAACACCAAGTAATGATATTTTTGACTTTATGAAAAAATCAACCGGTGAAAAAGAAATGTCAACTACTATGGCACTTGTTAGGATGTTGACGAATTTGCTAAGAGATAAAAATGTTGCTCCAAGACTTGTTCCAATAATCCCTGATGAAGCAAGAACATTTGGTATGGAAGGTTTTTTCCAAAAAATAGGTATATATGCGCATGAAGGTCAAAAATATGAGCCAGAGGACTCAGCTCAATTAAGCTCTTACAAGGAAGAGAAAAGTGGTCAAGTTTTAGAGGAAGGAATAAATGAGGCTGGATCCATGGCATCATGGATAGCTGCAGGAACATCGTATTCAAATCATGATATAGAAATGATACCAATTTATCTTTTTTATTCTATGTTTGGTTTTCAAAGAACTGGCGATTTTGCTTGGGCGGCTGGAGATAGTCAAACAAGAGGATTTCTAATTGGAGCTACAGCTGGAAGAACAACTTTGGCTGGAGAAGGTCTTCAACACCAAGATGGTCACAGTCATTTATTAGCATCAACAATTCCAAATTGTGTTTCTTATGATCCAACCTTTCATTATGAATTAGCTACAATTTTTAAAGAAGGTTTAAGAAGAATGCATGAAAAACATGAAAATATTTTTTACTACATTACAACAATGAATGAAAATTATTCTCATCCAGAGATGCCCAAAGATTGTGAAGAAGGCATATTAAAAGGGATGTATAAAATAAAAGATTTCAGCAAGAATAAAAAAAATAAGATTCAATTATTGGGTTCAGGAACAATTTTAAGAGAGATGATTGAAGCAGCAGAAATTTTACAAAATGAATATCAAGTTGATAGTGAAGTATGGAGTGTTACCAGTTTTAATGAATTAAGAAGAGATGGACTTGAAACAGAAAGGTATAATTTGCTTAATCCAGGAGGAGAGAAAAAAATCTCTTACGTTGAAAAATGCCTTGGAAAAACCGAAGGTCCTATTTTAGCAGCTTCAGATTACATGAGAATGAATTCTGACCAAATTAGACCTTACATAAATAAAAGTTTTTATTCATTGGGCACAGATGGATTTGGTAGAAGTGATACAAGAAAAAATCTAAGAAAATTTTTTGAAGTCGATAAAGAGCATATAGTTGCATATGGCTTAAGTATTTTATCTAATGAACAATTAATTGCTTCTAAACATGCGGTAGATGCAATTAAAAAATATAAAATTGATAAAGATAAGCCTATGCCCACAAAATTATAATGAGCGAGAAAGAAGTATTAGTTCCTAACATTGGTGATTTTAAAGATGTTGAAGTAATTGAGGTATTAATAGAGGCAGGATCAAATATTAATAAAGATGATCCGATAATTACAATAGAAAGCGATAAATCAAGTGTTGAGATCCCAAGCCCATACTCAGGTAGTGTTAAAAAAGTTAATTTAAAAGTTGGTGATAAGGTTTCAGAGGGTTCATCAATACTAATAATTGGTTCAGAAGAAGAAAAACCAGATGAGCAAATTGAAGAAGAGGTCAAAGAGATTAAAGAAGAAACTATTATACAAAAACCACCCGAAAAAGTAATTTCAAAACCAAAAGAAATATTAAAAAATAATAGAGTTAGTGTATTCAAATCAAGCAAAGCACTTGCTAGCCCAAAAACTAGAAAATTTGCAAGAGAACTTGGTGTTGATATTAATAATATTACTGGATCACAAAGATCAGGAAGAATTATAGAGGAGGATATAAAAAAATTCGTATCTTCTAATTTTAATAAACCTCAAGAAGAAAAGAAGGCTCCATCTATAAAGCCCTCAGAATATGATCACGCTGATTTTGGAGATGTAGAAATTCAAGATATACCAAGAATTAAAAGAATTGCTGCTCCACATTTATCAAATTCTTGGCAAACAATACCGCATGTTACTAGTTGTGATGAAGCAGATATCACTGAGTTAGAAGAATTTAGACAAAATTTGACTGATACTTTTACTGGAGAAAAAAAGAAAATTACTCCATTGGCATTTATTATAAAGGCAGTTGTGGAAGCTTTGAAAGTTTTTCCAAGATTTAATAGTTCTATTGACAATATTGAAAATGGAAAAATAACATTAAAAAAATACTTCCATGTAGGAATTGCAGTTGATACTCCCAATGGTTTAATGGTGCCAAAAATAAGAAATGCTAATCAAAAGAATATAGATCAAATAAGCAAGGATCTAAAAAAAGTTAGTGATGATTGCCGAAATTTGAAGATAGATAAAAAAGAGTTTTATGGAGGATCCATAACTATAACAAGCCTAGGTGGCATTGGAGGAACTTATTTTACTCCTATAATAAATTATCCTGAGGTTGCTATTTTAGGAATTGGAAGGACTTATATTAAACCTGTTTATATTGATGGACAATTTAAACCTAGAACAATGTTGCCTTTATCTCTCTCTTACGATCATAGAATTATTGACGGTGCTGAGGGTTCAAGATTTAATAATGAATTAAAAAATAACCTTGGTAAAAACTTTGCCTACAAATTAGCTAAGCAATGATTAAAAATTTTAAACTTTTAAATAATAAAACTGTATTTTACTTTAATGACAATAAGTTTGAAACATTTCCTAATATTTGGTTAAGAGATCATATTAAAAATAAAGAAAACTGGGATTTTAAAACCAATCAAAGAATAACTTATACCGCAAATTTAGACATTAATATCAAAGTTAAAAAAGCAAAATTATTAAAAAAAGGGAAATTCATTGAAATATTATGGTCTGATGAAAATAAACCAACCAAATATTCATATGAATTTTTAAAAAAAAATTCTTTAAAAAAAGAAGAAACTAAAAGTGATACTCAATTTTGGAAAGATAAAGACATAAAAAATCAAATTTTCATTAACTATAAGCAATTACAAACTAAAGTTGGATTTAAAAATTTATTAAAAAAAATCCACATATATGGTTTTGCAGTCGTAAGAAATTGTTCAAAGAATTTAAACTCTGTTGAATATATAGCTAAAAAAATAGGTTATGTCAGAAATTCAATTTTTGGAGGATTGTGGACTTTTGAATCAAATAATAAAAAAGCAGACAGTGCATATTCAAACCAAGAACTGAGACCACATACAGACTCTACATATAGTAATGATGCTCCAGGTTTACAATTACTGCTTTGTTGTAAGTATGATGCTAAAGGTGGAGATTCTATAATGGTAGATGGATTTAAATTGGCAAATGAAATCAAACAAAAATATAAAAAACATTTTAAAACTTTAACAAATACAAAAGTTAAAGGTTCTTATATTGGTGATGGTGTTCGCCTTGAAGCAAAAAGACCAATAATAAAATTAAATGAAAAAAATAATTTTGATCAAATTAGTTTTAACAATTACGATAGAGCACCTTTTAGAGAAACTAATCAGAAAACAATTAATTTTTATAAAGCAATTAAAGTATTTGATACGATGGCAAACCAAAAGCAATATCAGTGGAGGCATATTTTAAAACCTGGTGAATTACTAATTTTTAATAATTGGAGAGTAATGCATGGTAGAGGTGCATTTTCAGGTATAAGAAAAATGGCTGGTTGCTATATCAATAAAGAAGATTTTGATAGCTGTTGTAGAATGAATAATATTATCTAAATTTAATTAAATTAATGTCCAAAACTACATCGCTTATATGCGCTTTGATAACAACATTTATTTGGGGCACTGCTTTCATTGCTCAAGACACAGGCATGGACAATATTGGTCCATTAACATTCAATGCATCTAGATTTTTTGTTGGTTTTCTTACAGTCCTACCCATTGCTTTAATTTTAGAAAGAAAAAAAATTAATTATGAAATCAATTCTAATAAAAAATTATTTTTAAAATATTTATTTTTAATGGGTATATCATTATTTTTGGGCACCTACTTGCAGCAAGCCGCATTACAATACACAAATATAGCTAATGCTGCTTTTTTTACAGTTTTTTACGTTCCATTAGTTCCAATTCTATTATTTTTTATTTATTCTATTAAAGTCCATTGGAGTCTTTGGCCTTCAATAGGTTTATGTATAATAGGTGTTTACCTATTAAGTGATTTTTCAAACTCAGAAATTATGATAGGTGATGCTTTAGTTATTCTATGCTCACTATTTTGGGCTTTACATATAATTTTCGCTGGAAAATTTATGGAGAAATTTAATATACCAATTTTTTATGCAGCATTACAAGCAGCTCTTGTTTTTGGTTTATCTCTTATATTTGCTTTTATTTTAGAGGAAGTAGTTATTACAAAAATTTTAACTGAGTATAGTTCAATATTATATGCAGGCGTTTTATCTGGAGGAATTGCTTTTACTTTACAAATGTTTGCACAAAAAAATATTGAAGAAGCTCCAGCAGCAATAATTTACTCTCTTGAAGGTGTCTTTGCAACAATTGCTGGATGGATTATTTTAAGTCAAGTTCTTAACATAAATAATATTATAGGATGTGTATTAATTCTTATTGCTGTAATATTTTCTCAAATTGCTCCAACGTCCAAAAAATCATAAGTAAATAATTGAAAAAAGAATAATACTTAAAACTATTCTATAAATAACAAAAAAACTCAAACTAAACATTTTAACATAAATAAGAAAATATTTAATTGTAAAATAAGAAAATAAAAATGAAGCTGAAGTAGAAAAAATAAATATAGCATCAAAATTTATTTGATCATCAATAACATCTTTAAATCCCAAAACACTTGCACCTGCTAAAGCTGGAATAGACAAATAAAAAGCTATCTTTGATGATTCAACTCTGTCAAATTTTAAAAATCTTGAAGCTGTAATTACTATACCTGATCTACTGACTCCTGGAATAATAGCTAAAATCTGAAATAACCCTATTATAATAATACTTTTAATATTTAATTCTGAAGAAATTTTATTTTTCAATTCAAACTTATCTGAAAAGTATAATAAAATTCCAAAAATCAAAGTTGTCCAAGCGACAACTTTTAAGTTTCTAAATTGATCAATTAAATTTGTGGAGTAAAAAATATAACCAACAATAACTAATGGTATAGACCCAAGAATTATTAGTAGAAATATATTTTTATTATTAATGATATTTATTAACTCTTTTCTAAAAAATAAAATAATTGCTAACAAAGAACCTAAATGCAGACTAATATCTAATTGTAGGTTGCTAACATTGAAGTCACTCAATCTTGATATAATTAAAAGATGTGCAGACGAGCTAACTGGAATAAACTCAGATATTCCTTGAATAATTGATAAAATTAGCGTCTCTACATATTTTGAAATCATTAGATCCAATACTTCATAATGAAATTGTAACCAAATTAAAGCAATTACATATTTGCATATCATCTATGCATAATAAGAAAAAACCGCTGATTTACTTAAGTTTTGTGAAATATTAGTCAATATTTATGACCTTGTAATTGTTTATTATTAAATTTTTATCGTATATACAGCGTCCACCATGTCAGAAAAAATGCTTAAGTTTGTTGATATAGGTCAACAAAATCCACCTAAAAGAGATATATCAGACCGAAAAGAGGATTTTGATGAAATATATCAAGAATTTCTAAAAGATAGAGCTGTTCAGCAGTCAAGCAGATGTTCCCAATGTGGAGTACCATTTTGCCAAGTTCATTGTCCATTAAGTAACAATATACCAGATTGGCTTAAACTAACTGCTGAGGGAAGATATGAGGAAGCTTATCAATTATCACAAAGCACAAACAACATGCCAGAAGTTTGTGGAAGAATTTGCCCCCAGGATAGGCTGTGTGAAGGAAATTGTGTAATAGAGCAATCGGGTCATGGAACAGTAACTATTGGATCAATAGAAAAATATATCACAGAGAAAGCTTGGGAAAATGGTTGGGTTAAACCAATAGAAATAAATAGTGAAAAAAACGAGAGTGTAGGAATTATAGGTTCTGGTCCTGCTGGACTTGCTTGTGGAGAACAACTCAGAAAAAAAGGATACAAGGTAACTATATATGATCGTTATGACAGAGCTGGAGGGCTACTAATATATGGTATCCCAGGATTTAAATTAGAAAAGCATGTTGTTCAAAGAAGAATAAAACTTTTGGAAGAAAGCGGAATTAAATTTGTTTTAAACTTTGAAGTTGGAAAAGATTCCAGCTTAACGGAGTTAAGAGAAAAACATGATGCAATTTTAATAGCTACAGGAGTTTATAAAGCTAGAGAAGTTAATCTACCTGGTAACGATTTGAGTAATATTTTCCCTGCCATGGAATTTTTGACAGCATCAAATAAAAAAGGACTAGGTGATAAAGTTGAGTTGTTTGATAACGGAACTTTAAATGCTGAAGGCAAAGATGTTGTAGTAATTGGAGGTGGCGATACAGCAATGGACTGCTTAAGGACTTCGGTAAGACAGAATGCTAAATCTGTAAAATGTTTATATAGAAGAGATAGAGAAAATATGCCAGGATCAGCAAGAGAAGTTGGCAATGCAGAGGAAGAAGGTGTTGAATTCATTTGGTTAACAAGCCCTAAAGAGTTTAAGGGAACAAATAAAATTGAAAGTGTAGTTGTTAATAAAATGAAATTGGGTGAGCCAGATGATAGCGGTAGAAGAAAACCAGTTGTTGAAGAAAATTCAGATTTTGAAATTAAAGCTGATCTTGTAATCAAAGCACTTGGATTTGATCCAGAAGATCTTCCAAAATTATTTAATGAAGAAAAATTACAAGTATCAAGATGGGGAACAATAAAAGCGGATTTTGATACAATGGAAACTAGTATAGAGGGAGTTTTTGCAGCTGGAGATATAGTTCGTGGAGCATCTTTAGTGGTTTGGGGTATCAAAGACGGAAGAGATGCCGCAACATCAATTGATAATTATTTACAAAGTAAACAAAAACTTAGAGTTGCTTAATGAAGTTAAGAAATAAAAATTTAAAAATTTTAAAAAGTAATCATGTTTACTCGGAAGAAATGGAACATGATGCATGTGGTGTAGGCTTAGTAGCATCTACCGAAGGTCTAAAATCAAGAAAAGTCGTAGAATATGGAATCGATGCCTTAAAAGCTGTTTGGCATAGGGGTGCAATCGATGCAGACGGAAAAACTGGAGATGGTGCTGGAATCCATATTGAAATTCCTAAAGATTTCTTTGAGGAAAAAATTGAAGTCACTGGTCATAAACATGATAATTCTGAACTATGTGTGGGTATGATTTTCTTACCAAGAAATGATTATAGCGCTCAAGAGCAATGTAGAACTATTGTTGAAAGTGAACTAACAAAGAGAAATTTTAGTATCTATGGCTGGAGACAAGTTCCTGTTGATCCCTCTGTCTTAGGAGAAAAAGCTGAACAAACAAGACCTGAAATTACTCAAGTATTGTTCACATACAATGACAAAAAAGTTGTCAATAAATCTCTGGAACAAAAATTGTATGAAACTAGAAGAGTAATTGAAAAAGAAGCTCTCAATAATCAATTAAATAATTTTTATATATGTTCATTTAGTTCTAAATCTATCATTTACAAAGGAATGTTTTTAGCAGAAGCTTTGTCAGATTTTTATACTGACTTAAAAGATGAAAGATTTATATCTAGGTATGCAATATTTCACCAAAGATTTTCAACTAATACTGCGCCAAGTTGGGACTTAGCTCAACCATTTAGATCTATAGCGCATAATGGTGAAATAAATACTCTTAAAGGAAATGTTAATTGGATGAAGGTTCACGAAGAAGAGATGTTTAGTCCAGTTTTCGAAGATATAGAGAATCTTAAGCCTGTAATACCAGCTGGAAATTCTGACTCTGCATCATTAGATAATGTTTTTGAGTTATTAAATATTTCTGGACAGCCTGCTCCTCTAGCAAAATTAATGTTAATACCAGACGCTTGGTCAAAAAAAAATAAGGTATTAAAAAAAGATCATCAACAACTATTCAATTTTTTAAATAGTACCATGGAGCCTTGGGATGGGCCAGCTGCTATAGCTGCAACTGATAATGAATGGGTAATTGTTGCAACTGACAGAAATGGATTAAGACCACTTAGATATACAGTGACAAGAGACAAACTTCTTTTTGCAGGAAGTGAAACAGGAATGATAGATTTAAATGAGAAAAAAATTGTATCTAAAGGAAGATTAGGACCTGGAGAAATATTAGGAGTAAGAATAGAAAAAGGCAAAGTATATTCAAACGATGAAATAAAAAACTACCTTTCAAAAGAATATAAACATTACAACAATCAGATTATTGATCTTGATAAAAAATTAGAGGCAGAAACTGAAAAAGTAGAGCTAGAAGGCCAAAGTTTGAGGAATTTTCAACATTGTTTTGGATATAGCATAGAAGATTTAGAATTAATTCTTCATCCAATGGCAGAAGATGCTAAAGAAGCAACAGGCTCAATGGGTGATGACACGCCTTTAGCAGTTTTATCTGACAAATATAGACCACTATATCATTACTTTAGACAAAACTTTAGTCAGGTTACAAATCCACCAATTGACTCTCTAAGAGAAAATAAAGTTATGAGTTTAAAGACAAGATTTGGAAATCTTGGTAATATTTTAGATTTTAGTAAATTAACTAAAGACAATATTTATGTCTTAAATAGTCCGATATTATCAAATGCACAATTTGAAAAATTTTTAAAATTCTTTGGAAATAATAATAAAGTTTTAGATTGTACATTCAGCAAAGATGATGATTTAGAGACATCAATAAATTTACTCAAAGTTAAATCTGAACAAGCTGTTAGAGAGGGAATTAAACAAATAATATTATCAGATAAAAATATTTCAGAAAATAGAATGCCAATGCCGATGCTTTTATGTATAGGGGCAATAAATACACATTTAGTTAAATTAGGTTTGAGAGGTTATGTTTCTATTAATGTTCAAACTGGAGATGCTTTAGATACTCACTCTTTTGCAACATTAATTGGTGTTGGTGCTACTACAGTGAACCCTTATTTAGCTTTTGATAGCTTATATCAAAGACATTCTAAGAAATTATTTGGAAATTTCACTTTTGATGAATGTGTTTCAAGATATATTAAATCAGTCAATCTCGGTCTTCTTAAAATAATGTCTAAAATGGGAATTTCTGTTTTAAGTTCTTATAGAGGCGGATGTAATTTTGAAACTGTGGGACTAAGCAGAACAATTGTGAAAGATTACTTTCCTGGGATGTTATCAAAGATTTCTGGAATTGGTTTAAAAGGAATAGAAAAGAAAATCAGAACTATACACAAAGAAGCATTTTTCAATAATTCAAATATTTTACCTATTGGAGGTATTTACAGATATAGAAAAAATGGTGAAACACATCAGTATCAAGGCAAACTAATTCATTTACTGCAAACTGCGGTTGGACAAGGATCTTATGAAATATATAAAAAATACATAAAAGGTATTTATAATCTAAATCCAATAAGTTTAAGAGATTTAGTAGATTTTAAATCTAAAAATCCCATCGATATATCTAATGTTGAGCCTGCATCTAATATATTAAAAAGATTTGGAAGTGGAAGTATGTCTCATGGAGCTTTATCTAAAGAAGCACATGAAACTCTTGCTGTTGGTATGAACAGAATTAAAGGCGCATCTTGTAGTGGTGAAGGTGGAGAAGATGAAAAAAGATTTAAGATTATGGAGAATGGAGATAGTGCAAATTCAAGGGTTAAACAAATTGCATCAGCTAGATTTGGAGTAACCATTAATTACTTAAATAATTGTAATGAGATTGAAATCAAAATTGCACAGGGTGCTAAACCAGGTGAAGGTGGACAATTACCAGGTTTTAAAGTTACGGATGAAATTGCGAGATTGAGACACTCAACGCCAGGAGTTACTTTAATATCCCCTCCACCACATCATGATATTTACTCAATAGAAGATCTAGCTCAATTAATTTATGATTTAAAACAAATAAATCCTAAGGCTAGGGTTGGAGTTAAATTAGTTGCTTCATCAGGAATTGGAACGATAGCTGCTGGAGTTGCAAAAGCTAAAGCAGACATAATTTTAATCTCAGGGCACTCAGGAGGTACAGGAGCCACTCCACAGACAAGCGTTAAATATGTTGGAGTTCCTTGGGAGATGGGATTAACAGAAGCAAATCAGGTATTGACTTTAAATAACTTGAGACATCAAGTGACGCTTAGAACTGACGGTGGAATAAAAACAGGAAGAGATGTTGTAATTGCAGCCATGATGGGAGCAGAAGAATTTGGCGTAGCAACAACTGCTTTAGTCGCAATGGGATGTATAATGGTCAGACAATGTCATTCAAATACATGTCCAGTGGGTGTTTGCACACAAGATGATAAATTAAGAGAGAAATTTACAGGAACTCCTGAAAAAGTAGTGAACCTTTTTACATTTATAGCAGAGGAAGTAAGAGAAATACTTGCTGATCTTGGTTTCAAATCTTTAAATGAAGTAATTGGAAGAACTGACTTGCTAAGGCAAGTAAGCAAAGGATCACCAAACTTGGATGATCTAGACTTAAATCCTCTTTTTGTTCAGGCAGATCCTGGAAAAAATAAAAGATATTGTGAGAAACCTGAAATTAATTCTGTTCCAGATACTTTAGATCAAAAATTATGGCCAGAAATAGAAGACAAAATAGATAAAAAAGAAAAAATAAATCAAGAATTTGAAATTCAAAATACTGATAGAGCAGTTGGTACTAGAATTTCTTATCATTTGTACAAAAAATTTGGAAATAACAATCTTGATGAAAATTCGATCGAATTAAATTTTAAAGGTTCAGCAGGCCAATCCTTTGGTGCTTTTGCTATTAAAGGATTAAAACTAATTTTAAAAGGGGATGCAAATGATTATGTTGCTAAAGGATTATCAGGTGGAACTATTGTGATTAAATTACAAGATGAAAGCAACCTTGTTTCAAATGAAAATACTATTATTGGAAATACTGTTTTGTATGGAGCTACTTCAGGAAAATTATTAGCTGCAGGACAAGCAGGAGAGAGATTTGCTGTTAGAAATTCAGGTGCAACTGCAGTAGTAGAAGGTTGTGATTCAAATGGTTGTGAATACATGACAGGCGGAAACATTATTATATTAGGAGATATTGGTGATAATTTTGGGGCTGGCATGACAGGAGGTATGGCATTTATTTATGACCCTGAAAATCAATTTGATAAAAAAGTAAATCCTGAAAGTGTAGTTTGGCAAACTCCAGAAACTAAATTTTGGATTGAGCATCTAAGGAAATTAATTCAAGAGCATGCGATAGAAACAAATTCAACAATCTCGAAAAAAATTGTTGAGAATTTTGAAAATGAAATAAATAATTTCGTCCAAGTTTGTCCAAAAGAAATGTTAGATAAGTTAGAAAATCCTATATCAAATAAAAAATTAGTCGGTCAAGCTAGTTAGTATTTTTAATAATATTATCTAACTCTTTACAAATAATATTTAGATTTTTTTTTGACGAGAGACTATGGTCACCCTTCTTAATTATATTTAATTTTTTTTTTGCTTTGCTGAAGATTTTTAAAACTTCTCTTGAGTATTTAATTGGTACAACTTCATCTTTTTGACCATGGACCATAGTAACAGGTATTTTCATTGGAATTTTAACATTCAAAACTTTATTTTGTTTTTTTCTTCCATCTTTAATTAATTGATTAGTTATGAGATACTCATACCCACCATTTTTAATTTTGCTAATACCTTTTTTGATAATTTCACTCTTTGTCTTTTTTGAAAATTTTTTCCACATTATTCTTGTTAAAAATTCTGGAGCAGAGCCAATTCCCATAAAGCCTTTAATCTGTTTCTTAATTGATTTAAATAATAATAAAGAAATCCAAGCACCCATACTAGAACCTATTAAAATTATATCATTTTTTTTAACTATATTCTTAATAGTCTGTTTTGCATCATTTGCCCAAGTGGAAATATTCCCTTTTGTAAATTCACCTGAAGATTTTCCGTATCCAGAATATTCTAGTGCCAAAAAACCCAATTTATTTTTTTTAGCATAGTTTAAAAATCTTTTAGGTTTATCTCCTTCTATATCGGATGCAAAACCTGGTAAAAATATAATATAAAGATTTTTCTTATAATAATTGCTTATATATCTTAGTTTTTTTGTTTTAGAAATTTTTAGAAATTTAAATTTTTTCATATAAAGTATTAAAATTGATTTGAAATATTATAACTCTACCATATGCATCCAAAATTGAAAGTTCTGCAAGTTATACCAAAACTTGGATACGGTGGCGCAGAAACAGGTTGTTATGATATCGCACACTATCTACATGAAAATGATTGTAAATCTTTTTTAATTTGCAACGGTGGTGAATTAACAAAGTTTATAGATAAAAAAAAAGTTAAATATATAAGGTTACCTGTTAATTCCAAAAACCCCATTTTGGTTTTTTTTAATTCAATAATTATTTCTTTAATAATTTTATTTTATGGAATTAATATTGTCCACGCGAGAAGTAGAGCACCTGCATGGTCTTGTTTGCTAGCTACCAAAATCACACGACGTAAATTTGTAACTACATTTCATGGAACATATAATTTTAAAAGTAAATTAAAAAAATTATATAACTCTGTAATGTTGAGATCAGATTTAATTATTGCTGGGTCTAATTTTATATTTTCACATATTAAAGAAAACTACTCTGAATACCTTAATGATAAAAAAAAATTCTTGGTGATATTTAGAGGCATTAATACTGACTATTTTGATCCATCAACTACTATAGAAACAGAGGAAGATGAATTATTTAAATCATGGGGACTTAAAATTGAGAGAAAAACTGTTCTATTGCCTGGAAGATTAACAGAATGGAAAGGCCAAGAAATGTTTTTAGATGCTATTAATAAAGTAAATATTAATTTAGGACACGAGGTATTTAATGTAATTATTCTTGGGAGCGATCAAGGAAGAGAACTTTACAAAAAGAAACTTATTAGGTTAGTTGAACAGTATAGATTAACTAACCAAGTAAAATTTATAGATCATTGTAAAAATATGCCTCTAGCTTACAAAGTTTCAGACATCATAGTTTCTTCATCAATAGAACCAGAAGCTTTTGGAAGAATATCCGTTGAGGCTCAGGCAATGAAAAAACCAATTGTTGCAAGTAATATTGGGGGATCAAGAGAGACTATAAATGAAAATAAAACAGGATTTTTATTTGAAGCAAATAACTCTGACGATCTTTCAAAAAAATTAATAGAAATTATGAATTTAGATGAACAGACTATCAATCAAATGGGCATAGAAGGTAGAAAAAATGTCGTTTCAAAATTTAATGTTGAAAAAATGTGTTTTTCTACTTATTCAGAGTATAAAAAATTAATAAACTAATGCCAAATATTACATTACCTGATGGAAAAAAATTAAACTTTGAAAAAAGTATAACAGGCACAGAGGTTGCTGAAAAAATTAGCAAGTCTTTAGGTAAGCAAGCTTTGGTGATGAGCATAAACGGTGAACTTAAAGATTTATATACTCTTATTGATCAAGATTGTTCTATTGAAATATTTACAGCTAAAGATCCTGAGGGTTTAGAAGTCATTAGACATGACACTGCACATATAATGGCTATGGCCGTTCAAGAACTATACCCAGGCACACAGGTAACAATTGGGCCAGTTATAGAAAATGGATTTTACTATGATTTTGCAAGAAAAGAGCCTTTTACTAGCGATGATTTAAAAAAGATTGAAAAAAAAATGTCAGAGATAATAGATAAAGATGTAAAAACAAGAAAAGAAGTTTGGGAGAGAGATAAAGCAATAAGTCATTTTAAAAAAATTGGAGAAAAATACAAAGCTGAGATAATTGAGAGCATTCCTAAAAACGAAGAACTTACGGTTTATCATCATGGCGAAACATGGCATGATTTATGTAGAGGTCCACATTTAGTATCTTCTGGTAAAATAGGTAAAGCTTTTAAACTGACAAAAGTATCTGGAGCTTATTGGCGTGGTGACTCTAAAAATGAAATGCTTCAAAGAATATATGGTACTGGTTGGGCAACTCAAAAAGAATTAGACCTTTATCTTCAGAGAATTGAGGAAGCAGAAAAAAGAGATCATAGAAAAATTGGAAAAGAGATGGATTTATTTCATTTTAGAGAAGAAAGTCCTGGATCTGTATTTTGGCACCAGAAAGGATGGAATTTGTTCCAAAAATTAGTTTCATATATGAGAATGAAACAAGATCACGATGGTTACAAAGAGATAAATACGCCAGAAATACTTGATAGATCTTTATGGGAAAAATCTGGCCACTGGGAAAAATTTGGAGCTAATATGTATACTTCAACTACACCAGATGAAAAAGTATTTGCAATTAAACCCATGAATTGTCCTGGGTGTGTTCAAGTATTTAATCAAGGACTTAAAAGTTATAGAGACTTACCTTTAAAGATGTCAGAATTTGGAAAAGTTCATAGATATGAACCTTCAGGTGCATTGCATGGATTATTACGTGTAAGAGCCTTTACTCAAGATGATGCACATATTTTTTGTACAGAAGAACAAATTACTGAAGAATGTTTGAGTGTTACAAATTTAATTTTAGAAATTTATAAAGATCTTGGTTTTGAAGATGTTATTTTAAAATATTCAGATAGACCAGATTTAAGAGTTGGTGACGATAAAGTTTGGGATAAATCAGAGGCTGCGTTGTTAGAGGCAATCAAAGCGACAAAGCTAGAGTACTCAATTAATAAAGGTGAGGGCGCATTTTATGGACCAAAAATTGAATTTGTTTTAAGAGATGCAATCGGTAGAGATTGGCAGTGTGGAACCTTGCAAGTAGATTTAAATTTACCAGGTAGATTAGGAGCTTCTTTTGTTGATAAAGATGGAACTAAAAAAGTACCTGTAATGTTACACAGAGCATTATTTGGATCTTTAGAAAGGTTCATAGGTATCCTTATAGAGAATTATGCAGGCAAGCTACCATTTTGGATATCACCTTTACAGGCAGTAGTTATTCCAATCTCTAGTGATTTTGATGAATATGCTAAAAGTGTAGCTAAGGAATTAAAACGGGTTGGTTTGATTGTCGAGGTGGATCTTAAAAATCACAATTTAAATTATAAAATAAGAGATCATTCTTTAACAAAAGTACCAATGTTATTGATTTGTGGAAAAAAAGAAGTTGACTCCAACAGTGTAACTATTAGAAGATTGGATTCTAATAAACAAGAAAATATGGCTTTGAAAGAATTTATAAAAAAATACTCCGATCTAAATAAAGCCCCTTCAATTTAAGTGGCAGATTTTAAACAAAATTATTTTCAAAAAAGAACTAAAGCAAGAGGCCCAAGGTCTAACAACAGGATTACATCAAATGAAGTTCAAGTTATTGCAAGTGATGGAGAAAATTTAGGAATTTTAAATTTAAATGAAGCTATCAATAAAGCAAAAAATGAAGGTTTAGATTTAATTGAAATTGCTCCAAATGCAAAACCGCCTGTCTGTAAAATTATGGACATGGGTAAATATAAATACGATGCACAAAAAAAAGCTAACAAGGCAAAAAAAAAACAAAAGAAAATTGAATTAAAAGAAATAAAATTAAGGCCAGTTACAGAAGTTCATGACTACACTTTCAAAATTAAAAATGCTCAGAAATTTTTGGCAAAAGGTGATAAAGTCAAATTTACAATAAGGTTCAAAGGGAGAGAGTTACAACATTCAAACCTTGGCAATGAATTAATGGATAAAATTAAGGCAGACATGGAGACTATTGGAAGAGTAGAGCTTCAGCCAAAATTTGATGGAAAGCAAATGATTATGGTAATCCAGCCTTTATAAGCCATATTTCTAGTTGTAAATTTAATTTAATATTTGTATAACCCCGAAAATTATGCCCAAGTTAAAAACAAAAAGTTCAGCTAAAAAAAGATTTAAAATCTCAGCTAAAGGTAAGGTTATTACCCCACAGGCTGGAAAAAGACACGGCATGATTAAAAGAACAAATTCACAAATTAGAAAACAAAGAGGCACAACTGTTTTATCCAAACAAGATGGTAAGATAGTAAAATCTTATATGCCTTACAGCTTAAGAGGATAAAATGGCAAGAGTTAAAAGAGGAGTTACAAGCAGAGCTAAACATAAAAAAGTTTTAAAAGCTGTTAAAGGTCAGTGGGGAAGAAGAAAAAATACTATAAGAGTTGCAAGACAAGCAATGGAAAAAGCTATGCAGTATGCTTATAGAGATAGAAGAAATAAAAAAAGGGATTTCAAATCACTGTGGATACAAAGAATTAATGCTGGTGTCAGATCCGAAGGCATAACATATTCAAAGTTTATTAATGGTTTAAGCAAATCAGGAATTAAATTAGATAGAAAAATTCTTGCAGAAATTGCTTACGATAACCCCGAAGCATTCAAAACTATAGTTAAAAGGGCTCAAGCAGCATTAAATTAATCAAGACTATTGTTTTTCTTCCTTTAACAAATATTCTATCAAAATGTCTGATATTAAAAAAATAAAAGATGATTATATCGATAAACTTAATACGGAAAATAATGTTGATAAGGTAAACAACATTAAATCAGAACTATTTGGAAAAAACGGAATTATATCGAACGAATTTAAAAAATTAGGTTCGATTTCTGTAGAAGAAAGAAAAAAATTAGCCTCAGATTTAAATAATGTTAAAGACGAACTTCAAAATAAAATATCAATCAAAATTCAAGAAATAGAAACTAAAGAAATTAATTTAAAGCTTGAGAAAGAAAAAATTGATGTAACTCTTCCAGAAAGAAATATTGAAATTGGTAAAATTCATCCAGTCTCCCAGGTAATAGATGAAATTTCATCTATATTTTCTGAAATAGGATTTAGTGTTGAGGAAGGCCCAGATGTAGAAAATGAATATAATAATTTTACAGCATTAAATACACCGGATAACCATCCAGCTAGAGATATGCATGATACTTTTTACCTTGATAATAATAAGGAATTACTTTTGAGAACTCACACATCTCCAGTTCAGGTAAGAACTATGCTAAAAGGTAAACCTCCTTTTAAAATTATTGCTCCGGGACGAACTTACAGATCAGATAGTGATCAAACCCATGCTCCAATGTTTCATCAAGTTGAAGGGTTACATATAGATAAAAATATAAACATGGGACATCTAAAAGGATGTTTAAATTATTTTATTAAGGAGTTTTTTGAAGTTGATAAAATTAAAATGAGATTTAGACCAAGTCATTTTCCATTTACGGAACCTTCAGCAGAAGTAGATATAGGATATGAAATTAAAAATGGAAAGATAGTAATTGGTGAAGGTGATAAATGGCTAGAAATTTTAGGTTGTGGAATGGTTCATCCAAATGTTTTAAAAAATGTAAAAGTTAATCCAAGTAAATATCAAGGATATGCCTTTGGAATTGGCATAGACAGACTTGGAATGTTAAAATATGGAATTAATGATTTAAGAGCCTTTTTTGAGACTGATTATAGATGGTTAAGTCACTTTGGCTTTGATCCATTGGATGTCCCTTCAAATTATAGAGGACTAAGTAGATGAAGTTCACAAGTTCTACATCTGAATTAGATACATTTATTGTTGCAAAAATTATAAATGCCAAAACTCATCCTAATGCTGACAGATTGAAGTTATGTGATGTTGATATAGGTAGCGACAAAACAATTGAAGTAGTATGTGGAGCCCCAAATGCAAAAAATGGTCTTTTGACTGTTTATGCACCTCCAGGATCGATTATTCCTAAAAATCAGATGAAATTATCTGTAAGTAAAATAAGAGGTGTAACATCATATGGAATGCTCTGTTCTGAGTCAGAATTACTATTATCCAATGAAAGTGATGGAATTATAGAATTAAAAAACAATAAATATGCAAATAAAATTGGAGAAAAATATTTTAAAAACACTTCTGAAAAAGTAATAGATTTATCAATTACGCCCAATAGACCAGATTGTTTAGGAGTAAGAGGAATTGCTAGAGATTTATCTGCTGCTGGTGCTGGTAAATTAAAAATTAATAAAAAATCCAATTTAAAATATAGAGGTAATCAAAATATAAATGTAACAATAAAAAAAGAAAAAGCCCAAGGATGCACAATATTTGGAAGTTGTTTAATAAAAGGTGTAACAAATAAAGAGAGTCCAAAATGGCTAAAAGATAAAATTTTGTCTTTAGGCCAAAAACCAATATCTGCGATAGTCGATATTACTAATTATGTAATGTTTGATTTAAATAGACCATTACACGCTTATGATGCAGATAAAATAGATAATGAAATTATTGTTAGAAGTTCTTCTAAAGGAGAAAGCTTCGAAGCCTTAGATAATAAAAAATATATTTTAGAAAATGATATGTGCGTTATTTCTGACAGATCTGGAGTCCTTGGTCTTGGCGGCATAATTGGTGGGACAAGATCTGGAACAGAATATTCGACTAAAAATATATTATTAGAATCTGCTTATTTTTT
>LUMS01000217.1_pt1 | contig 28305 bp, 29 predicted proteins | sample 729711 | NCBI WGS metagenome assembly LUMS01 (sample SAMN03860298, study PRJNA289734) | marine metagenome | biome: seawater column; feature: ocean; material: water; isolation source: Red Sea water column Station 192 - depth 25m | place: Saudi Arabia: Red Sea | collected 2011-10-15 | depth 25 m | reverse complement strand
GTATTGGCCTGCAGCCAAACCTTTTTCTAAAAAAAATACATTTGCCAAAAATAGAGATTTTATTAAGAACCTTGATCATATAGATCAAATTTGGGAAAAATTAAAATTTAAATGTGGTGATACTTTAGCTGTTTGCGATTTAAGAGGGAAATACAAAGAAAAATTTTCTTATTCTGAGCTGGCTGATTTAATAACAAAAGTCTCTTTTTCTTTTAAAAATTATGGTTTAGTAAAGGGGGATGTAGTTACTGTAATATCTGAAAATTCTCCAAGATGGCTAGCAGTAGATCAAGGCTTAATGCGTTTAGGAGCTATAAATGCAGTGAGAGGTATTAATTCTCCTTCAGTAGAATTAGACTATATTATTGGGCACTCTAATTCAGTAGGACTAATAGTTCAATCTAAGGAAATTTGGCTAAAGTTAAACAACAAAGAAGAATTAAAAAAAAGACTGAAATTTATAATCAATTTAGAAGATGAACAATTTGAAAGTTTAATAAGTTGGAATCAATTTTTAAGAGCAGCAAAAAAAGAAAATTCACAAAATAATAATCTTGAAAAATTTAATCCAGAAATTGATGACGTCGCTACTATTCTTTACACTTCTGGGACGACCGGAAAACCTAAAGGTGTGCCTTTGACTCATGCAAATTTTTTACATCAAATAATCAATTTAGCCTATATCGCTGATCCAGAACCAGGGACCTCTGTATTAAGCGTTTTGCCTATCTGGCATTCTTATGAGAGAAGTGCTGAATACTTCTTTTTTTCATGCGGTTGTTCTCAATACTATACAATTCCAAAATTTCTTAAAGATGATATTACACAAATAAAACCTGTTGTCATGGCTACTGTACCAAGACTATGGGAGGCAATACATGATGGTTTTTTTCAGGCGTTGAAAAAAATGCCTTCCAAAAAGCAAAAACTTATTAAGTTTTTGATAAGTAATAGTTCGGTTTTTAAAAGAAGTCTTAGAAAGATAAGAAATATAGATATAAATCAAATAACTTTTAAATCAAAAATCCCCTTACTGGGTTCTGTTATTAGCCGATACCCTTTACATAAATTGTCTACTATTTGATATGGACTCACAGAAACTAGTCCAGTATTAACTTGTAGGAGAAGAGAATTAAATGTTAGAGGATCATCTGGTCAGCCTCTAGCATTTACTGAAATCAAAATAGTAAATGATGATAAAAAAAAGATTCTGAAGTTCAGAGAAGTCGGAAAAATTCTTGTTAAGGGACCACAAGTAATGAAAGGTTACCTTAATAATGAATTAGCTACAAAAGATGTTTTATCCAAGGATGGTTGGTTTGATACTGGTGATTTAGGTTTTCTAATACCAAATGGTTCTCTCTTTATAACAGGAAGAGCCAAGGATACAATAGTGCTATCAAGTGGTGAAAATATAGAACCGAATCCGCTAGAGACTGAAATCCTTAGTTCTGAATTTATTAATCAGATTCAACTAGTAGGACAAGATAAGAAATGTTTAACAGCCCTTGTAGTGCCTAATGTCGAATTGGTTAAAAACAAGTTTTTGGAAGAAGACCTTTCGAAATTAAACCTGAATAAGAATATTGGTACATTTTTTAAATCACAAATTAATAATTTGCTTAAAAGTCGATTAGGAGCAAGATCAGAAGAACAAATATTAGATTGTTATTTTGTTGATGCCTTTACTTTAGAAAATGGTTTGTTAACACAAACTCTTAAACAAAAAAGAAAAGAAATAGAAAAAAAGTATTCATTACAAATAGAAAATATGTATGAAAACAAATTTAGTAAGAAAATTTGATTTGTTCTATCTATATTGAAAAGGTAATTTAATTTTTTATGGAAACAAAAAACTCAATATCTATAAAGCGCTCAATAGCTATTAAAGCTGTAGTTACACCAACTTGGAAGGAAGATGCTGAAAAAGAATTAAGTAAAGCAATTTCAAACATTGACCAGCAATTATCGCAACTGGAGCAAGAGGGGCAGCAAATAGTAAATAATATTAGATCCCAATCGGTTAATCCCCTAGATCCAAGAGTTCAAGAACAGGTTAGTCAGGTGCAACAACAAGTCGCAGCAAAACGAAATGAAATTGAAGAACAAAAAAGAAATCTACTTCAACAACAGAGTCAAGTTCGCGAATTAAAAATGGACGAAATTGTTGATCAAGGGCAAGTGGATAGTTTCTGTGATGTCACTGTGGGAGACAATCTTATTGAAAAAATGCAAGTATCGATTACGGTTAAGGATGGAGTTATTCAATCTATAGATAATAATTAAAAAGAAGATTTAGTATTTTTGATAAATATAAGTAAATCTTAATTTCGATAAGTATCAAATTCTAATCGATCTAAATTATTACTTTCTTAAGTTTTAAGAGTTCCCACTGTGAAGATGATTTCGTATAATTAAAACAAGAGTTTAAAGGGTTCTTAATCATAAAAACTTTAGGAAGTTTGGTAGAAATCCCTTGAAACTTATGCAATAACAATTTTCTTATGTCTCACGAAATATTCATGCCTGCCTTGAGTTCTACTATGACGGAGGGCAAGATTGTGGAATGGTTGAAAAATCCAGGAGATAAAGTTGAAAGAGGTGAATCTGTCTTGGTTGTTGAATCTGACAAGGCAGATATGGATGTTGAATCTTTTCAAGATGGATATCTTGCGGCTGTTTTAATGCCTGCTGGCAGCACTGCACCAGTAGGAGAGACTATCGGTCTTATTGTAGAAAATGAGGATGAGATAGCTTCTGTTCAAGAACAAAATAAAGGAAAACAACCCGAAGTTTCTAGTTCGGATCAACTTGAATTGGTAAGCAATAAAACGGAAGAAAAACCTGTAATTCAAAGTGAAATTGTTGAAAAACAAGAAAAAGAAGTCGTATTAATGAGTGAAAAGGCAGCCTCATCTTTTAATAGTGATCAAATAAATGCTGCTACGAGTAATGTTTCTTCGAGGGTGATTGCATCTCCAAGAGCTAAAAAACTTGCCTCTCAAATGGGTGTTGATTTAGCAAAGGTTCATGGATCCGGACCTCACGGAAGGATTCAAGCCGATGATATTTTAAAAGCTAATGGCCAACCAGTCTCTATACCATGGATAGGTGAAGGTGGTTCTCCTGCAAGTATACCTGGTGCAAATTTGGGAGTTGAAAGTAAACCAGAAACTTCAGGAAATAGTTTTGGTAATCCTGGAGAAACAGTTCAATTTAATACTCTTCAAAAAGCGGTAAATAAAAATATGGAATCTAGTTTAGATGTGCCATGTTTTAGGGTGGGTTATTCCATTAACACAGATAAATTAGATAATTTCTACAAAAAAGTAAAACAGAACGGAGTGACTATGACTGCTTTACTAGTAAAGGCAGTTGCAAAGACACTAAAGAAACATCCTCAAGTTAACTCAAGTTTTTCAGAAAATGGAATTTCTTATCCAGAAAATATAAATATTGCTGTTGCTGTTGCGATGGAAGATGGTGGACTAATAACTCCAGTTTTAAAAGAACCATGCAATACTGATTTATTTGAATTGTCTAGGGAATGGAAAGATCTCGTAAAAAGATCAAGATCAAAACAATTAGAACCTGATGAATACTCAACGGGAACCTTCACTTTATCTAACCTTGGGATGTTTGGAGTTGATAGATTTGACGCAATTCTTCCTCCAGGTACCGGTGCTATTTTAGCCATAGCATCATCGAAACCAACTGTTGTAGCTAATAGTGATGGTTCAATATCTGTTAAAAAAATAATGCAAGTAAATCTAACAGCTGATCATAGAGTGATCTATGGAGCTGATGGAGCTTCATTCTTAAAAGACTTGGCTTCCCTAATTGAAGATGAGCCAGAGACTCTTGTCTCCTAAATTTAATTGATTTCTCAAATTAATAATGAAGAAAGAGATTATAAGCTTGAAGCTTATGATTATTTACTTGATCCTTCATTAATTGCTAGTAAACCTTCTGCAATTAGGCATGAATCAAGATTGATGATAGTTAGAAATAGTTTTTTAGAAGAAGACTGTTTAACTAATAAATTTACCAAGAATCTTTTAGATGAATTTAGAGAAGGGGATCTTGTAATTGTAAATAATACTAAAGTTATGAAAGCTAGGTTAAAGGTTGAATTAGAAAATAAGACATTAGTCGAATTATTAGTTTTAGAAAGATCCCATGAATGTGTTTGGTTATGTTTGGCAAAGCCAGCAAAAAAGTTAAAAATAAATAGAAAATTAAAATTAAAATCTCCATTAGCACAAGATATTAATTTGATTGTTGATGGAGTTGATGAAGAAACTGGAGGGAGATTTATTAAATTTCCGGAAAATATAACTTGTCTCAATTCAATGAATGAACTTCTTGATAAATACGGGGAAATCCCTCTTCCTCCTTATATAAAAAATTCCGAAGAAGAATCTTTTCATGAGAAAAGTTATCAAACTGAGTATGCAACAAATCCGGGGGCAGTTGCTGCACCAACAGCTGGTTTACACTTAAGCAAAAGTCTTATTTCCAATCTAAAAAAAAAAGGCGTAATAATCTTACCGATAACTTTGCACGTGGGTTATGGAACATTCAAACCAATTGATCAAGAAGATTTAAGTAACTTAAAACTTCACAAAGAATGGGTAAGTGTTAATAAGGAAGTAGTGGAGGAAATAAAAAGAATAAAGAAAACAGATAGAAAAATAATTGCTATTGGTACAACTAGCGTAAGAGCTCTTGAAAGTTGTTATTCTCACGAAATTAATGACTTTATTCCCATAGCTAAATACGTAGATTTAGTAATTAAGCCAGGTTATAAATTTAAGGTAGTTGATGGATTATTAACTAATTTTCATCTTCCTAAAAGTTCATTATTACTTTTAGTAAGTGCAATGATTGGTAGAGAAAGATTATTAGATTTGTATAAAAAAGCCATAAAAGAAAAATTTAGATTTTTCTCTTATGGCGATGCTATGTATATTTCACCAGATTCACTACTGGAGAAAAAATAGATTTAGGCTTTGACTGGTTCTTGAATGATTCCGCTTGGAACTTCAGTAAACATAATTGATGATAAATACCTCTCTGCTAAATCAGGTAGAACAACTACAATTGTCTTCCCAGCATATTCATCTTGTTCAGCTAATCTAACAGCAGCAGCAGCAGCAGCTCCACAAGATATTCCTACTAATAGACCTTCCTCTTTGGCTAATCTAAGAGCCATCTCGATTGACTCGTCATTTGTTACTTGTTCAACCTTATCAACAATTGACAAGTCAAGGTTCTTAGGAATAAATCCTGCTCCAATTCCTTGAATTTTATGTGGTCCAGATTTAACCTCTTCTCCATTCATTGTCTGTGTAATAACAGGACTATGTGATGGTTCTACAGCTACAGAAGTAATATTCTTGCCCTTCTCTTGCTTAATGTATCTTGAAACTCCTGTAATTGTGCCGCCAGTTCCAACCCCTGCAACTAGGACATCAATTTCACCATCGCAATCATCCCAGATTTCTGGTCCAGTAGTTTTGAAATGAATTTCAGGGTTTGCTGGATTATCAAATTGACCTGGCATGAAATATTGAGAAGGATTACTTTCTGCAATTTCTTTAGCCTTAGCTATTGCTCCAGGCATACCTTTAGATGCCTCTGTTAAAACAATTTCAGCACCCAACACTGCCATAACCCTTCTTCTTTCAATTGACATGGATTCTGGCATTGTAAGGATCAGTTTATAACCTCTTGCTGAAGCAGTAAAAGCTAGAGCAATTCCTGTATTTCCAGAAGTTGGCTCAACAATAGTTTTGTCTTTTGTAAGCTTCCCACTTTTCTCTGCATCCCAGATCATGTTTGCGCCAATCCTACATTTGACACTATAAGCAGGGTTTCTACCTTCAATTTTTGCAAGTACTGTAGCTTTCGCGTTTTTAGTAACTGATTTTAATTTTACTAATGGAGTGTTTCCAATAGCAAAACTGTTGTCCTCATAAATTTTTGCCATTTATATATTGAGAAAATATATATTAATACTAACTATTATTCAGAAAAAGAGTATATAAGTTTCTATACGGTAAATACTAGGAATTTAGAAATTATTTAGTGCTTCAGAAAAGGTTTTCCATAATTGATCTTGGTCTTCTAATCCAACTGATACTCTAATAAGGTGCGAGGGTATACCAAAACTTTCAGCCCAATCCAACTCGTCATAATGAGCTAGTAAAACATAAGGACAAACTAGAGTAAATTTTGTACCTAAACTAGGTCCTTTAGATACTTTTAGAGAATCATAAAATTTTTTAGCTTTGTTCAATCCTCCATTTAATTCAAATGATAATAAGCAGCCGTATCCTCCATCAGAAGTAAGTAAAGAATTAAAATTTGGACAATTTTCAGGATGGAAAATATTTTTAATCTCGCTATGGGTCTCTAATCTTTTTTTTAATTCTAAACATGCTTTATTTTGTTCAAAAACTCTTTGATTTACATCTCTACTAACTTTCTCTAGATAAACTATATCTCCATCGGAAAGTATTGGAATATTAATCTCGTTTAATGCATTTCTAAACTGATCAATCCATTTGCTTTTTGGATTTAGTATTAATGATCCGGCAAGAATATCACCACTACCTGAAAAAATTTTTGTAAGTGAAGTAAAAACTATATCTGCATGTTCTATGGAATTTATATTTAAATTCGAACCAATTGTATCGTCAACAATTAACGGAATATTTAGCTTTTTTGCAATTTTTGAAATTTTTTTAATGTTTACACATTTGAGCATTGGATTACTTGGTAGTTCAATAATTAATGCTGATGGATTTATTCTTTTGATTTCTAATTCAATATCCTCGCAATTTTCTTCTGTAATTAACTTGGCTCCATGAAAGATATTCATTGGTAATTTAAGTACATCTACATATGGAAAACCAATTTGGAGTGTTGGTTTAGCTGGAAATAATTTATATATGATTTCTAATGATGTATGCAATGCAGACATTCCAGATGAAGTTAAGTGAATATCATTAGAGTCAATTTTTGTAGATTTAGAAATTCTATTTTTTATTCTTTGAGAACATTCATTTACGTAAGATTTTGGAGGGCAATCTTCAAGACCTAGTTCTATAGCGGCAGCTCTTGAAGATAGACCAAGACCAGTATGTTGCCAAAAATATTTTGCATAAATACTTCCTTCTTTTTCAGTTATTAAGAAAGCTAAATTATTTCTTTTTTCTATTAACGAGAATTGTTCAGAAGTATTTCTATCAATGTATTTTTTAGCTTTAAAAGCTATGCTTTCATTCGGATATGGCCAGATACTTTTATTGTTGTAGTAATTTTGTTTTTTTACTTTTTCGCATAATCTTTTCACTATGGGGTTTAGCCCGAATCGTGGGTAAATGGACTTCAATAAATTCATGCATTCTTGATCTTTTTCCTCGTAATTTATTACATCATTCCAAGTTGGTAATGCTACAGAAACAGCATGAATACTATCAGGAATTGCATATCCCAACTCTAAATTTTTCCATATAGGTTTTTTAAGTAAATCTCTCAATTTTCAGAATTTATTTAAAGCAAATAAAATGTCCGAGATTAAATCGTTTGTTTCTTCACATCCAATCGATAATCTGACAAGAGCATCATCTATCCCTAGTAGATTTTTTGTTTTGTCATCAAATATTTGAGAGATTTGCAAAATTTAAAAGTATCCTCTTTTTTAAGATTTAATTTTATGGTGATCATCGAACCTCCAGATCTCATTTGCGATTTTGCTAAATTAAATTGCGGATGTTCTTGATTAAAAGGGTAAATTACTTTACTAATAATTTTATGATTACCTAATTCTTCAGAAATAAATTCTGCACTTTTAGTTTGTTGTTCGATTCTTAAAGGAAGAGTTTTTACTCCTCTCGTAATGAGCCAACTATCAAAAGGAGATGGTTGAAGCCCGAGAGCTTTTTGAGAGAAAAGAATTTTACTATTCCATTCCTCCTTATTTGTAAGTACTGCTCCGCCAAGTGCGTCACTATGTCCATTAATGAATTTTGTGGTGCTTACAACCGATAGTGTTGCACCAAGGTCCAATGGTTTTTGAATAAGCGCTGTAGAAAATGTGTTGTCTACAACTACTGGTATTTCGAGTTTATTCGCTTCATCACAAATCGCCTTAATATCAAGTACCTTCAAAAGTGGATTAGTTGGACTTTCTAGCCATATCAAGGTTGGCTCGAAGTTTGAAATCTTTTTGACATTATTTTCGTTTGTAAAATCTGTGTATAAAACTTCTAGTCCAAATTTCTTGAAAACTTTTTCGAACATCCTCACTGTACAACCATAGAGATTTGACTCGCAGAGTATCTTGTCACCTGATTTTAGTGTTGATGAAATTGCAGTTACCGCGCTAATTCCAGATCCAAAAACTGTACAGTATTTAGAATCTTCTATTGATTTAAGGATGTTTTCTAGAATTCTAAAGTTTGGATTGCCTGATCTGGTGTAGTCGAAATTATCTTTATTTCCATGTTTGAAAGTAGATGTAGAAAAAATAGGAGGCATAACGCATCCAGTTTCTTCTGCAAATGTTTCCCCATGGTGAATAGATAAGGTCTTAAAACCTGGCTTTTTTATATTATTTTCCTTATTTCCCATTATTTTTAAAAATAAGAATTAAATTAAATCTCTCTTTTAAAAAATGAGAGATTTAATAATCCAAAGAAAAGTAGTATTAAACTTTTCTTGAATAATATTCAACAACTAGTAGTTCGTTTATTTCAAGAGCCACCCACTCTCTATCGCATTTCCCATTTATTTTTCCCGTTAATTTAGGTTTGTCTAAATCAAGATGAGGTGGGACATTTGCTAAACCAGGGAATTCTATATTACCTTCTACAAGTTTTTTGCTTGCTTTGTTTTCTTTAATTCCGATTACATCGCCTGATTTGCATTGATAACCAGCAATATCAAGAACCTTTCCATTAACGGTTACATGGCCATGATTTACTAATTGTCTTGAGCCTGGAATGGTACCTCCAAAACCTAATCTAAAACAAACATTATCAAGTCTGTTTTCTAAAAGTCTTAGTAGGTTAGTTCCTGTAGATCCTTCTTGAGCTCTAGCTTTTTTTACATAACGTACTAGTTGTTTTTCAGAAACTCCATAATTAAACCTAAGTTTCTGCTTTTCTTCTAGACGAATTGCATATTCTGATCGCTTGCGACGGGCTTGGCCGTGCTGACCTGGAGGATTAGACTTCTTTGAAGCTTTCCTGGTGAGACCTGGTAGTTCTCCCAAGCGACGCGTAACCCTTAATCTGGGGCCGCGGTATCTTGACATAATTTTAAATTAAATAGAAATTTGCAATAAATTGGATAATTGATTAAATTCAATTAAACTAATTACTACTGGAAATATTATTTTACATCATTAAAGTGTTCAAAACTATTAATAAATCAATTACTTCTATACTTCTTTTTATGATTTCGTTTTATCAAAAGTGGTTTTCTCCTTTTTTTGGACCAAGATGCAGATTTATTCCAAGTTGCAGCTCTTATGGATATGAGGCAATTACTAGACATGGTCCTTGGAAGGGAGGGTGGTTAACTTTAAGAAGATTAAGCAGATGTCATCCTTTAACTCCCTGTGGATGTGACCCTGTGCCTGACTAAATGAATGAAAATATTTATTTTTGTTAGGCAGGGATGTTGCCTTTGTGATTCATTAAAAAACAAACTGGCAAAAATAAATCTTAATGAGTTATTCCCTAATCTAGAGGAGCTTAAAGAAATTGATATTGATAGGGTCGATTTATATAAAGATAAATATAAAAAATATGATTATGAAGTACCTGTTATTGCTGTTGAAAGAATTAGGTCCGAGGAGATCATAGAATTGCCTCGCATTTCTCCAAGATTAAAAGATGATCAATTAAAGAATTGGTTTCAAAAAAATATTAGTACCATTCTGGAGAAATAATTTTTTTATATGAGATCTATAAAATTACATAAACTTTTAGATTTGGTAGGAATTATTCCTTCATCAAATCTTATCGATCAAGAAATCAATAATATTTCTTTTAACTCTAAAGAAGTACAAAAAGGAACTTTATTTTTAGGTATGCCTGGTTTAAATGTTGATGGAGGAAAATATTGTATTGAGGCAATTGAAAATGGTGCAGAGGCTGCCATTATTGGGTCTGCTGCAAAAGAGAAAATTGGATCTATTGATCGAGAAAGGATTTTGGTTATAGAGGATAATTTAGATTATATTTTTGGTCAAATAGTCGCTGAGTTTTGGAATAGGCCTTCAAGAAAACTTAAACTTATTGGTGTTACGGGTACAAATGGAAAAACGACAATTACTTTTTTATTGGAATATCTTTTAAAAAAATTAGGGAAAAAGACTGCATTATTTGGGACCTTGTTTAATAGATGGCCTGGCTTCTCAGAAGTGGCTTCTCATACAACTGATTTCGCCGATAAACTTCAAAAGAAATTAAATGCTGCTGTTGAGGCAGAATCTGAATTCGCGATATTAGAGGTAAGTTCTCATTCTATTGCTCAAAACAGGATATCAGGATGCGAATTTGAGGCGGCTATTTTTACTAATTTAACTCAAGATCATCTTGATTATCACTCAGATATGGAATCTTATTTTCAAACAAAAAGAAAATTATTTTTCCCACCTTACTTAAAAGAAAAAGATGGAATTTGTGTATTAAATCATGATGACCATTGGATATCTAAATTATCATCTGATCTTGAAAAAAGATCTTTATTAGTCTCTACAAAGATTACTGAAAGTGAATTTGAAAATGATGATTTTTTTTTCGTAACAGATAAAAAATTTACTGAAAATGGCTCAACCTGCATTTTTCATACACCTAGAGAAAAAATTAAACTTTTTGTTCCACTTGTCGGTGAATTTAATTTAATGAATGCGATTCAAGCAATAACAATTTTGTATAAACTTAATTTTTCTTTAAAAGATCTATCAAAGTTAATACAATCTTTCCCTGGTGCTCCTGGGAGAATGGAGAAAATACAAATTGATAATAATGACGTTTCAAGATCTCTTCCAACAGTAATTGTTGATTATGCCCACACTCCTGATGGATTAAAAAAAGTTTTGCAATCAATTAAAAAACTTTGTGAAGGGAAACTAATAACTGTTTTTGGCTGTGGCGGAGATCGTGATCGTAGTAAAAGGCCTTTGATGGGATCAATAGCTGAAGAGTTGTCTGATCAACTTTTTATAACTTCAGATAATCCAAGATCAGAAGAACCCCAAAAGATAGTAAATGATATTTTGATGGGTATAAAAAAAAGAGAAAAAATAACAATTGAAATTGATAGATTTAAAGCAATAAATGAATCTATTAAATTTGCCCTTATAAATTATTAAAAGAAAAAAGAAAATCTCAATAAAATTTCCTGATCAAATAAGAAATATCTTTACGCAAATCACAAGAAAAGTTTCTTAGAATCAATGGAGTTATTTTTAATAAAATGAAAGGCTTAGCCTTAGTTGTAGGCGCAGGTGGAATTGGAACACAACTAGCTAAAGATCTGAATGAAAGTGAAAAAGATTTAGATGTTGTTTTGTGTGGAAGAAAAAGTGAATTTAATTCTTTTTGGGAATTAGATATAGAGGATTCTCAATCCCTTTTGCAGTTGAAAAATAAAATATCAAATCATCCTTCAAAATTAAGGCTAGTTGTTAATGCTACAGGTAGACTTCATAGTGATTCTCTTCAACCAGAAAAAAGATTACAACATCTTGATAAAAAAAATATGATGGAAAGTTTTTCAATAAATGCCTTTTCTCCTATTTTATTAGCTAAAGCGATTGAAGAATTTATACCAAAAGATTTTGATTTTAATTTTGCAAGTATAAGTGCAAGAGTTGGTAGCATTGGAGATAATCAAACTGGAGGTTGGTATTCATATAGAGCTGCAAAATCTGCGCAAAATCAGTTTTTTAAATCTTTAAGTATTGAATGGGCTAGACGTTTCCCAAAGGCTGCTATCACATTGCTTCATCCAGGAACAGTAGATACTGATTTATCTAGACCTTTTCATAAATTTGTTCCAGAACATAAATTATTTGCATGGGACAATTCGGAGATACCTTGGTAAACTAAATTTTTTTATATCAATAGATCTTTAAGTCAATATTTTTTTTATTTCTCTAGCAAGTAAATCAATCTCAGCTTCTGTAGTCATTTGATGTACGCATGCTCTAAACCATTTTGGATCTTCTAAAACTCTAATCCAAATTTTCTTTTCTCCAAGTTTCTTTACATATTTATCCTTATCTTTAATATTTTCGATATTAAAACTAACTATCCCATTTAAGTACTTTTTTTCTAAAACTAATTCAACACCCTTTGATTGATTTAATTCATCCCAAAGTTTTCCACTTAATTTTTTGATATTTTTGTTTTTTTCTTTTTCATGGCAGTCTTTATCCAAAAGATCTAAAGAATTCCGAAGCCCAGCAAGTAAAGGAATACAAGAGGTAGCTATTTCAAATTTCCTTGCATCATCATGAAAAAGATTATCTGAAGGCTCATAAATGCCTTGTTCTTTTTTTAATGATTTCCAACCAATTATTGTTGGATCTGTTTCATGAATAAATCTATCTGAGACATAAATGGCTCCAAGTCCTTCTGGTCCACATGCCCATTTATGAGAAGTTATTGAATATAAATCAGAATAAAAAACTTCTTTTTCAATATTTATGTGCCCAAAGGTTTGAGCACCATCAACAAGTAAATAAGAATCTTCTCGATTATTTTTTAATTCGATAGAAATTTGTTTTAAAGGAATTTTATATCCAAAGTTCCATAAGATATGAGAAATAATTAGGATCTTAGTCTTACTATTTAGATTTTTCAAAATCTCTAAAATTATATTTTCGTCGTTTAGATTTTTAATTTTTTGGATTGGCAAAATTTTGAATATTAATTTATTTCTTCTGCAAAATTCTCGACTTGCAGCCACTACTCCAGGATGTTCACAGTCACTTATTAACAACTCTTCTCCCTCTTCTACTTTTATTCCCCAAAAGGGCAAAATCATACCGGAAGAGATATTTTCGGTAAAAGCTACATTCTTTGAATTGACACCTAATTTTTGCGCAATGATTCTTTTTGTGGTCAATATTTCTTTGTAAATAAAAGGCCACATATCATTGGTAAATGGTCCTAAATCTTGGATAATTTCCCAAGTTTTAACTATTGCTTCTAGAGAAGATTTTGGTAATGGTCCTTGACCGCCATAGTTGAAATAATACTTATTTTTTAATGCGGGTATTTGATCTCTTAGATTATTTCTCATGGAAATTTATATTATATTTTCAACTCTTGAATTTTTTTAAATATTGCCCACTAAAGTTACTGTTCTAAATTCAATATCCTCAATTACTTTCCAAGGTTCAGCACTCCTTTCTGCAAATTTTAAATTTTTAAATCCTAGTTCTTTAAAATCACTTATAAACTCTGGCTCATACCATGCTCCACTAATACATCCTGTCCATAAATCATGATCATTTTGCAATCTTAAAGGAACTTTTTTGTTAGAGACGATATCGCTAATTGCAATTCTTCCATTATCGTTTAAAACTCTTTTTATGTTATTTAGAAGGTTATTTCTAGATTCTGGACTTACCAAGTTTAAAACGCAATTACTTAAAATAATATCAACTGATTTATCTGCGATTAATGGATTTAAATCTTTATCTAATTCATCAAGTTTTTCAATTGAACCTTCTAGAAATTCTGTATTGTTGAAACCTATATTTTTTGTAACTTCTTTAGAGGCTGATCTTGATAAAGAAAGCATGTCAGGATTCTGATCAACTCCAATAACTTTCCCTTCTTTCCCAACAATTTGGGCACAAATGAAAGCATTTTTGCCGCTACCACTTCCAAGATCTAAGACTATATCATTTTTTTGAACATATTTTGTTGGATCACCACACCCATAGTCTCTTTCTATAACCTCTTGAGGAATTGCTTCAAGTAAAACGGGATTAAACCCAACTGGTGTACAAAGACAACTTTCTTTTTCTTGTGCGGCTGAGCCATATCTTTCTTGAATCGCATCTTTATGATCGAATTGATTAGGTGCTTTATTCGATGTGTTTGTATTACAGCAACTTTCAGACATATTTTTTAAAGGACTCTTGATAAATATAGCCAAAAAAAAAGCCCCTGAAAAAGGGGCTTTTAATTTGTTTAATTAAATTATTTAGTGTAATTAACACCTCTGTAATTTAATTCTGCTTTTTCATTACTTGAAGAAGCGTCATCCATTCTGTTGGTGTATACGTTTCTTCTGTAGGTAAGTTCAACAAGTTGCTTTTTAGCAGCTTCTTTGTTTTGAACGTAGTTTTTACCTCTGTAAGTTAAAGTAGTCATGTTTCGATGTGACAACACGGCCATCCCCCGTTCCATGGTATGACTCGAACTGCGCCCTCAAATGAGGGTGAACGAAAAAGTAGCGAATGCTACAAAATAATTATAAGCGTATTTTTAACTGCATGTCTAGCTTTTACAAATAGAAACGAAGATTTAATGTTTTTTTAATTATTATCTTAGGTAAATTTTTTTATAAATAGTCTCTAAAAAGGTTTATGTTTATATTTGGTTTAATCTTCATGTAACTATTTATTTATGACAGGTTTTTTATATTTCTTGGGAAATACTTTAAGGTGGCCAGTGTTAAAGCCAAAAGAATTTTTTTCACTACATGCTTATTTTTCAATTATTTATTTGATAACTTTTACTTTGAGTAAATATGATGTAAGCCAATCAAATTTAGTTTTTACTTTAGGAATTCTTGCACCTCTTTTAATCGCTATTGGTCAAGGACTTCCAATTGATTGCCTTGATATGGAATCATCTTTGTTGAAGGAATTAAAAACTAAATAATATATATTTCAGTTAAAAATTTTTATAAAACCTGGACAACTTCGCTTATTTCAGGAATCATTTCTTTTAACTTTCTTTCAATACCCATTTTGAGAGTCATAGTGCTACTTGGGCAACTACCACATGCTCCTTGAAGTCTGACTTTGACAATTGGACCATCTATTTCTGCAATCTCTACATTACCTCCATCAGAAATTAAAAAAGGTCTTAGCTCGTCAAGGACTTTTTCTACATTTTCGTTTGTCAGCGAGAGTGTTTCAGTACTCATAATTTTGGATTAACTTTATAATAAGCCTAGAAAGAAATCTGATTAATTGCAAAAAAGATAATTTTCTGTTGTGACTTCATCTAAAAATCCCACTAATGACAATAGCTACTTTGATGCAGTCTTAGTAGGAGCAGGGATAATGAGTAGTACTTTAGCCCTCCTAATTTCAGAAGTTTTACCAGATATAAAATTTCTTATTATAGAAAAATTAAATGCTCCAGGAAGTGAAAGTACTGGCGCTTTTAATAATGCAGGTACAGGACATGCCGCTAATTGCGAATTAAACTATACCCCTTTAGATGAAAAAGGAAATCTAAAAATAGATAAAGCGCTCTCAATAAATCGTTCTTTTGAAACATCCATGTCTTTATGGGCCTCATTGTATGAAGCAGGGAAAATTGATATTAAGAAGTTTCTAAAATTTATTCCTCATATTAGCTTTGTGTCTGGTCAGGATAATATTTCTTTTTTAAAAAAAAGATTTCAGAAAATGACCGAAAATCCTGAATTTATCGATATGGAATTTTCTACATCTTTTGATGAAATTTCATCATGGGCTCCTCTAATAACAAAAGATAGAAATCCATCTACTCAAATTGCTGCTACCAGAATAGGTAGAGGAACTGATATTAATTTTGAGGCTTTAACTAAAGAGTATTTGTCATTAGTTTCTTTAAACAAAAATGTTGAAATTAGATACAAAACAGAATTAGTAGATTTAAAGAAAATTGATAAAAAACAATGGGAACTAGAAATCAGTTCTGAAGGTAGAAAAACTTCAATTAGAACTGGCTACGTTTTTCTTGGTGCTGGTGGAAAAACAATTAATTATTTACAAAAATCAAAAATTCCAGAAGCAAAAAGTTATGGTGGATTTCCTGTTAGTGGGAAATGGCTTATTTGCGAGAAAAAAGATCTAACAGAAAAACATAACTCAAAAGTTTATGGTAAAGCTGATATTGGATCGCCACCAATGTCTGTGCCTCATTTAGACACCAGATGGATTGATAATAAAAAACTTCTTTTATATGGACCTTTTGCTGGATTTACAACGAAATTTCTAAAACAAAGTTCATACTTTGACTTATTTAGTTCAATTAAAAAGAATAATATTTTTTCTATGTTAGACGTTGGTTTCAAGAACAACGATTTAATTAATTACCTAATATCACAATCATTAAAGAACCATAACTCAAGAGTTGAGAATTTAAAGAATATGATGCCATCAGCTAATCCTTCTGATTGGTATTTAAAGAATGCTGGTCAAAGAGTCCAAATAATTAAAAAAACTGAAGGTGGTGGTTCTTTGAAATTTGGAACTGAGATTGTAAATTCATCTGATGGATCATTATCTGCTTTGTTGGGAGCCTCTCCGGGAGCAAGTACTGCGGTTTCAATTATGGTTGAGGTTCTAGAAAAATCTGTTTTATTTTTAAACGATAAGCATAATCTTCAGAAAAAAATAAATGACTTAATTTATCCAGAACGATCAGCCTCTGAAAAAAACAGTACCTTCATAAAAGAAATTAAAAAAAGAAACAATTCCATTTTTGGTTTCCATCCATAATTCTAATTAGCTAATATTAATCAAGATGTAATAAGAGGAGAATTTTTCTTTCTATATGACTGATATATCGGTTTCAAAAATTAGAAATTTCTGCATAATCGCTCATATTGACCATGGTAAATCTACCCTTGCAGATAGGTTGCTTCAAGATACTGGTACTGTGCAGCAAAGGGATATGCAAGAACAATTTTTGGACAGTATGGATCTTGAAAGAGAGAGAGGAATTACTATCAAGTTACAGGCCGCTAGGATGAAATATAAAGCTGACGATTCCCAAGAATATGTTTTGAACTTAATAGATACTCCAGGGCATGTTGATTTCTCTTATGAGGTTAGTAGATCTCTTCAAGCTTGTGAAGGCGCCTTACTTGTTGTTGATGCAAGTCAAGGAGTAGAAGCTCAAACCTTAGCTAATGTTTATCTTGCCTTAGAAAATAATCTTGAAATAATTCCTGTTTTAAATAAAGTTGATTTACCAGGTGCTGATGCTGAAAAAATAAAACAAGAAATAGAGGAAATTATTGGACTTGATACATCTAATGCAATAAATTGTTCAGCAAAAACTGGAGTTGGTATTAAAGATATTTTGGAAGCAATCGTAAGAAGAGTACCTCCTCCTCAAGATGAAATTAAACTACCTACAAAGGCACTGATTTTTGATTCTTATTATGATCCGTACAGGGGAGTTATTGTTTATTTCAGGGTGATATCTGGGTCTCTAAATAAGAGAGAAAAAATATTATTAATGGCAAGTAAGAAAAATTATGAACTAGATGAGATAGGAATAATGGCGCCTGATCAGCAGCAAGTTGATGAATTACATGCAGGAGAAGTTGGTTATTTAGCTGCTTCTATAAAATCAGTTGCTGATGCGAGAGTGGGAGATACGATTACTCTTTTAAATTCACCTGCCAATGATCCTTTGCCTGGATATAAGACAGCAAATCCTATGGTTTTTTGTGGCTTATTCCCGACTGATGCTGATCAATTCCCAGATTTAAGAGTATCACTAGAAAAATTACAATTATCTGATGCAGCTTTAAAATATGAGCCCGAAACCAGTAGCGCAATGGGCTTCGGATTTAGGTGCGGATTCCTAGGACTTCTTCATATGGAGATTGTTCAAGAAAGATTAGAAAGAGAATATGACTTGGATCTAATCGTAACGGCACCATCAGTTATTTATAAAGTTAATTTAAATCAGCAGGAACATATCTTTATTGATAATCCTTCTACAATTCCTGATCCACAACTTAGAGAATCAATAGAAGAGCCTTATGTGAAAATGGAAATTTATGCTCCCAATGAATTTAATGGAACATTAATGGGTTTATGTCAGGAAAGAAGGGGAGTATTTATAGATATGAAATACATAACAACAGATCGAGTTACCTTGATTTATGAAATTCCATTAGCAGAAGTTGTTACAGATTTCTTTGATCAAATGAAAAGTAGAACCCAAGGTTATGCATCAATGGAATATCATTTGATTGGCTATAGAAAAAATGACCTTGTTAGATTAGATGTTCTAATAAATTCAGAAAGAGCAGATCCATTAACTTCTATTGTTCATAAAGATAAGGCTTATGGAATTGGCAGAAGTTTAGTTGAGAAATTAAAAGAACTTATTCCAAAACAACAATTTAAAATACCTATTCAAGCATCAATCGGTAGCAGGATTATTGCAAGTGAAAGCATAAGTGCTTTGCGAAAAGATGTTTTATCTAAATGTTATGGAGGAGATATTTCTAGGAAAAAGAAACTTTTAAAGAAACAAGCCAAAGGTAAAAAGAGGATGAAGGCAATGGGTAAAGTTGAAGTCCCTCAAGAAGCTTTTATGGCAGTCTTGAAATTAAACCAGTAATTTCTTTTAATTTAAAATTTATAGCTATTTATTTTTAAAAGAATTGGGTATATTTCATTTATATCTTTAAAAAAAGATTTTGGATATTAACTCATTTAATCGTGTCGGCGCAAATATCAGAAAAGCTGGATTTTTAATTGTACTTTTTTATCTTCTTGTTGTTTTAATAATGAAATTTTTAGAGGCCAATAATTTTTTTGGCTATTCATTTTCAATGTTAAGCAATGATATCTTTGCCCCTCCTTCTCTTAATCATTTTTGTGGCACAGATAGATTAGGAAGAGATGTTTGCTTAAGAACTTTGCAAGGATCATCATTAGCGATAGAAGTTGTATTCTTAGCTATTCTTTTTTCATTAAGTTTGGGTTTGCCATTGGGATTATTAAGTGGATATTTTGGTGGTTTTTTTGATAAATGCTTATCACTAATAATGGATACTATTTTTTCAATACCTGTAATTTTGCTTTCAGTTGTTGTGGCTTTTGTATTGGGTAAGGGTATCCTTAACGCGGCTTTGGCATTGTGTATTGTTTACTCTCCTCAATATTTTAGATTAATCAGAAATCAGACAATATTGGTTAAATCCGAAACTTATGTGGAGGCAGCTCAAGTTGCAGGAGCTGATGTTAAAAAAATTATTTTTAAATATATTCTCCCAAATGTAATAACACCATTGCCTATTCTGCTTACCCTAAATGCTGCAGATGCTGTTTTGGTATTAGGAAGTTTAGGATTTTTAGGCCTTGGCGTTCCTGCAGATGTCCCAGAGTGGGGAAGTGATTTAAATCTGGCTCTTGCTGCTTTACCTACAGGTATCTGGTGGACGGCTTTGTTCCCAGGTTTGGCAATGTTTTTTTTAGTTTTAGGTCTTTCTTTTATAGGAGAGGACCTTGAAGAAATTTTTGATAGTCAAAATTCTGAATAAATTTAGTTATCTGTAATAGGATCAAGTTCTCCTTGATCATTCAACTTTGGATATTCTTTAGCTGATTTTTTATACACCGCAGCTAATTCTGGGTAACACCATTCAAAAAGTGTTTTTTGATATTCATCCATATTTAACCCTTCTCCATTAGAGGGCAATATACCTTTATTTTTTCTTTGGCGAACAGCTTCAAATAATAATATAGAAGCAGCAACTGAAACATTCAGAGATTGAACCATACCTCTCATAGGTATAAAAATTGATTGATCAACCATTGATATAAGTTCATTACTTAGTCCCCATTTTTCTGCTCCTAAAACAAAACATGTATTTTGAGAATAATCAAAATTTCTATAATCTACTGATTCACTATTAAGAGTCGTTCCATATAATTTAAAACCCTTATTCTTTAAATCAGATATTGCCGTGATAGTGTTTTCATGATTATTCAGTTTTACCCATTTTTGACTTCCTTGAGCAGTACTATTAAAAGTCTTAACGGCATTCGTTTTGCTAATAAAATTTGCTTCGAAAACTCCTGCTGCATCACATGTCCTTAATATCGCAGATAAATTATGTGGTTTATTTACATCCTCAACTAAAACAGTCAAGTTTTTCATTCTGCAATCTAAAACACTTTTGATTCGTTCAAATCTTCTTGGCAAAATTGACATTTATAATTTTTTCACACTTTTAAATTATATTCAAAAAATATTGATTACCTATTAAATCTCTTGGTTTATAATATTTTGGTAGTTTAAATTAACTCAATGGCATACATAGAATGGGACTATACAGTAATAACAAGTATGGTAGAAAAACAAGGGTGGGATTTACCTGATCGTGAATCGGAAGAATGGAATAAATTTAACGATGAATTAGGAGAAAAAATGAGAGGTGTTGGACTTATTTTTGAAAAATATTGTAAATTTACTCCTGACGTAGGAGAAGGAGTTCATCTTCTAGATGACTGATCATAAATAGTTTTAAACCATTGATGTATCCCTTAATCAATGGCTTATTAATTAATAAGATAATATAATTTCACTAAATTAGAACTGGCAATTATTAAGGCTTTATAAAGCTTGTACTCTAAAAAAAATTTTTTATTCCACAAAAAAGTTATTTAATTTCTATATTTGAATAAAAATATGAAAAATAAATTAACCTTTTTATTCGATGGTGGTTGTCCACTTTGTTTGAGAGAAACAAATTTTCTTAAAAAAAGAGATACCTTAAATCAAATTGCATTTATAGATATTAATAGTAAGGATTATGATCAAAGTCTTTTTAATGACATCTCATATTCAGAAGCTATGTCAAACCTGCATGGGATTATTGAAAATGGTGAAATTATTAGGGGACTAGATGTACTTGCATATTCTTATGAATTAGTTGGTTTAGGTTGGGTTTATTATCCCTTGAAGATTAAGCTCTTATCTCCATTATTGAGATTGGTTTACAGATATTGGGCAAAATATAGACTTCAAATTACAGGTAGATCCGATATTGAAAAACTTTGTACCTCACAATGTGAACAATAAATATGGAAAGTATCGATATAGACAGAATAATAGAAATGTGTTGGGAAGATAGAACACCCTTTGAAGCTATCGAGTATCAATTTGGTTTAAAAGAGGAAGATGCGATAAAAATTATGCGTCAAAATCTTAAACCCAAATCTTTCAAAGTCTGGAGAAAGAGAGTTTCGGGAAGAAATACAAAACATATGGCCCTTAAAGATTCAACTAGATTTAAATCTACTCATAAAAGAAAATTATAAATTTTGAAAAATCTTTCTACTAAAACTTGTCCTGTTTGCAATAGGCCGTTCGAGTGGCGTAAAAAATGGAAAAACTGTTGGGATGATGTTATCTACTGTTCAAAAAGATGCAGTAACAGGAAGTCGCAAAGATGAAACAAGTATCAATTATTTTCCCGAATCAACTTTTTAGAGAAAGCCCAATCTTAAAAATAAATTGTGAAGTTTTGATTTTGGAAGACTCATTATTTTTTGGAAATGATAAATTTCATAAATTAATTAACCATAAAAATAAGTTAGTTTTCCATAGAGCATCTATGCTCGCTTATAAAAATTATTTAGAAATATCTGGCTTTAAAGTTTTATATATCGAAAACAAGAATAATGTTTCTACAGTTGATTACTTATCGGAATTTATTAAAAATAAATATCAGAAAATAAATCTCATTGACCCTCATGATTTTTTAATAATGAAGAGGATTAATAATTTTGTTGAAAGTAATAATTTAGCTTTAAATATTTTGCCTTCTCCTATGTTTATGAGCAGTGAAGATTTAAAAGATTTATTTGCATCAAATGCAAAAAAACCTCTTATGGGGAGATTTTATGAGAATCAAAGAAAGAGCCAAAAGATATTAGTTAATCCTGATGATACACCTGAAGGTGGTAAATGGAGTTTCGATGAAATGAACAGAAAAAAATTACCAAAAAAAATAAATATACCCGATACACCTAAATTACAAAAAAATAAATTTGTAGTTAATGCAGAAAGGTCATTAGCCAATTTTGATATTGAGTTTATTGGAGAAAGTAATAACTTTTTATATCCAACTAATTTTGAAGAGGCAGATGAATGGTTAAATGATTTTTTTAAACATAGATTTTTCTTATTTGGAGATTATGAGGATGCTATTTCTAAAGAAAATTCTTTTTTATGGCACAGTTTACTTTCTCCTCTTTTAAATAGCGGCTTATTAACCCCAGATGTAGTAGTAAATAAAGCATTACTTTTTGCAAAAAATAATAATGTTCCTATTAACTCTTTAGAGGGTTTTATTCGTCAAATTATTGGATGGAGAGAATTTATTTGCCTCGTCTATAAAAAGTACGGAACAAAGATGCGAAATAGTAATTTTTGGAATTTTGAAGATAAGCCAATTCCAAAATCTTTTTATCAAGGAAATACAGGAATTGAACCAGTAGACGTTGTTATAAAAAATATTATTAAATTTGGTTATTGTCATCATATTGAGCGGCTAATGATTGTTGGCAACTTTATGCTTCTATGTAGAATTCACCCCAACCAAGTTTATAAATGGTTTATGGAAATGTTTATTGATTCCTATGATTGGGTTATGGTCCCAAATGTTTACGGAATGAGTCAGTTTAGTGATGGTGGTATCTTTTCAACAAAGCCATATATATCAAGCTCTAATTATGTAAAAAAAATGTCTAATTTTAAAAGTGGCCCATGGTGTGAAATATGGGATGGCTTATTTTGGAAATTTATTAAAGATAATGAAAGCTTTTTTAGAAAGCAATATCGTCTGGCAATGTTAACGAGAAATCTCGATAAAATGTCAGAGGAAAAATTAAATAATCACTTAAAAACGGCCGATAAATTTTTAAGAGATATTCAATAAATTAAGAGTAATAACCTACAGTTGTCTTTGAAAAATTAAAAGAATATTATGATATAGGTTGCCGTTTGAAATCCTGTTAAAGTTTTTATTTTTCTAATAAAGTATAAAGGAGAAAAAAAAATATTTTTTCGGGAAAGAATCCATACTTTAAATATTTTTCTTTTTTTAGGATTTAATCTGTCACTTATTTCTATCTTAGGTTTTATTTGGTTTAATTCTGCAATTGAAAAAGTAGTTTAAATTTTTGAATTTTTTGTATATTAAAGTTATCTTTAAAAAATTAATTATATTTTGAGCATAGGATATTTACAAAGAAAGGCAGCTTGGGAAATTTTATTAAAAGTTAGTTCTGGTGATTTTTCTGATCATGCTCTTGAAAAGGTTTTAAAAAATTATCAATTTAATCCTCTTGATATAGCTTTTATTACGGAATTATCTTTTGGATGCATAAGGTATAGAAAATTTCTTGATCTTTGGACGGATCATACATCAAAAATTACTCATAAAAAGCAGCCTCCAAAGTTAAGATGGCTTCTACATATAGGTTTGTATCAACTATTGAAAATGGATAAAATCCCATTTCCTGCTGCTATTTCTACCACTGTAGAAGTAGCTAAAAAAACAGATTTAAATGGTTTAGCGGGAACTGTAAATGCGATATTGAGAAATGCATCAAGAAAATTAGAACAAAAAATCTTTCCGGAATTATCTTCTGATAGAAAAGAAAGAATTTCATATCTTGAATCATTTCCACTGTGGCTTGTTAATGATCTTTATAAATGGGTCGGCAATAGCAAGGGTGAAAATATCGTTAAGGCATTTAATAAAAAACCATCAATTGATTTGAGAATTAACCAATTAAAAACTAATTTAGATAACTTTTTGAAAGTACTTCATGAAAATAAAATTGATGCTGAAATTATTAAAGATTTACATAATGGAATTACTTTAAAATCTAATCCAAGATCTATAAAAAATTTACCAGGATATAGTGATGGACTTTGGACAATTCAAGATAGATCTTCTCAGTGGATAGCACCTCTCTTAAATCCAAAAGAAGGTGAAAAGATTTTAGATGCTTGTGCAGCTCCAGGAAGTAAGTCTACCCACCTTGCAGAATTAACAAATGATAGTGCTGAAATCATTGCCGTAGATAGATCAGCAAAAAGATTGAAAATACTGCAATCAAATTTAGAAAGGTTAAATTTGAAATCTGTTAATACCCTTAAGGCTGATGCTACGAGTTTGATTGAATTAAATCCTAAGTTTATATCTTATTTTGATAAGATTTTATTAGATGCTCCATGTTCAGGCATTGGAACTCTTTCCAGGAATCCAGATTCTAGATGGTCTTTAAGTAAAGAAAAAATAAAATCTTTAACTTTATTACAGGAAAAACTTTTGGAGAGTATTTTCCCTCTTTTGAAAAAAGATGGTACTTTAGTTTATTCAACTTGTACTATTTGTCCTGATGAAAATAATCTATTAATTGAACGATTTATTGAAAAAAACAAAACTTTAAAATTGGTTAGCCAAAAGCAAATTTTACCTAGCTTGGATTATCCTGGTGATGGATTTTATTCTGCAATAATTTCTTATAAATCTTAAAAATATAATTTATTTTTTAATTGGAATTTTATAAATTTCAGATATGAACTTCTTCCATAAATAAGCTGCATTCCCACTAGATAATTCAGATTCCTTGTTATCGTCGTAACCTATCCAGATCCCTGTTGTAAGGTTATCAATGGAACCAATAAACCAGAGATCTTTATTTCCATCAGATGTTCCTGTTTTCCCATAAATTTTCTTTCCTTTTATAGAGGCTGCTTTTGAAGTGCCTTCTTTTACAGATTTTTCAAGAAGTTTATTTATTTTCTTGTTTATTTTTAAATCTAATATTTTCTTGGAAATAGATTTATTTTCCCAAATAGGTTGTTTTTTAAATGATTCTATTTTTTCTATGATTTCAGGGCTTTGAATCTTCCCATTATTGTTTATTGCAGAATATGCATTTGTGATGTTTAAAAGATTATCTCCGTAGGCGCCAATAGCTAATGATGGGAATTCCTCAAACTCTTGCTCGTAACCTAGTCCAAATGAATTCGCTAAATTAATAATATTTTTTAAGCCGATTTTTTTTGTTATTGATATTGGAACGATATTTGATGAACTTTTAAATGATTCAATCAAAGATATTGAACCTCTATAGTCTTCTGAAAAATTTTTTGGGCAATAACTTTCCCAGCATATTGGTAAGTCTTCAAATTTATCGCTTAATTTTATTCCTTCTATTAATGCAGCAGCATAAGGGATTATTTTAAAAGTAGAACCTAAAGGTCTTACAGATGAAATCACTCTATTGTATTCATTAATTGATGGATTTTTGCTGGTTATCATTGTCCTGATTAGTCCTGTGTTTGATTCGATAGATAACAGACCAAATTCAAGTTCTTTAGGCCCTGCGTATCTTGATATTTTTTGACCTTTTTCTTGCCAATCTTTGTTGATAGAAGATTTAATTCTTAAAAACTTATAATCATTTTTACTTCCAATTTTTTTATCTGTTTCCTGAAGAATAAAGTTTATTAGTAATTTATCATCTAAAAAATTATTAGCTGTTTGATAATTTAACTTTATTTTTTCTTTAATAGCCTTATTCTTATTTGCAAGAGAAATATATCCATCAACATACATTGATTCAAGAACTTTATTTCTATTTTTAATAGCTAGTTCTAAATTTTGATAAGGTGAATAAATTGATGGAGCTGGAGCTAATCCTGCAATTAATGCGATCTCTGATAATGTCAATTCTTCTATAAATTTTCCAAAATAAACTTGGGCAGCCTCGTCTACCCCGTATGCTCCTGATCCTAGATAAATATTATTTAAATATAATTTTAAAATTTGATTTTTGTCATATCTAAATTCAAGTATGAGTGATATAAATATTTCTTTGATTTTTCTTTGAAAACTTAAATCATTATTTAGAAAAAGTAATCTAGCAACTTGTTGTGTAATCGTACTTCCTCCCTCTTTAACATAACCACTTCTAATATTTTGAATAATGGCACGAGAAATACTTTTTAAATCTATTCCATTATGTTTATAAAATCTTTTATCCTCAGAAGATATAAAGGAATGTTTAAGAAAAAATGGAATTTTATGTTTACTATTATCTATTTCAAATTTGCGGCTTAATTTGCTTAGGATTTTATTATCAGAAGATGATATTACGTAAGAATATTTGGTTCCCTGAGACTTTTTATTTTTAGAAACGTCAAATTTTAAGGTACTAAAGATTAGACTAAAAAAATAAAAAGATATTCCAGAAAAAATTAATATTGGAATTATTAAAACAAAAGATTTGAATTTAATCTTTTGCACCTTAAGCAACTAAAAAACTATGTCCTATCGCTAAAGCTGTAACTAACATTCCAGTTATAAGGAATGGTTGGGCACTTGCTTGATATTTGACATCAAACTTTAGAGGATCTCTTAGTAACCACATATCTTGAAATGTAATTTGTGGAATTACCAATAAAACCAAAATTACAGAGGCTAAATGTTGACCAATAATGACTAATACTACAACCATTGCTAATTGAAAAATATCAATCAGTCCTGCACTTATTCTACTTGCATTTTTAATTCCAAATACTACTGGTAGAGAATTTAAGCCTAGCTTTGAGTCTCCTTCAACACTTTTGAAATCATTAATAACAGCAATTCCAAGTCCTGAGAGGCTATAAGCAAGTGTTAGTATCGCCGTCACGATAGTTAATTTCCCAAACAAGGCTTGTCCTGCCCACCAAGGTAAAGCTATATAAGATGCTCCTAATGCATAATTTCCAAGCCAACCATTCTGTTTTAATTTGAGTGGTGGAGCAGAATATATATAACTAACAAAGGAACCTCCTAATGCCAAAAGTAAGACGGAGGGGAAGCTGTGCTTAGCATATAAATCTAATAGAAAAGCAACTATTAAACCCGCTATAAGTAATACCCAGATTTGTATTTTTACATCTTTAATTGAAATTTTCCCAGAAGGAATTGGTCTATTTGGTTCATTAATTGCATCAATTTCTTTATCAAAAAAATCATTTATGGTTTGGGTATAACCAGCCAAAAGTGGTCCACTCATCAACATACATGCCAATGAAGCTAGAACATTACTAAATGTCCATTCAAAATTCCCACTTGCAGCTGCTCCACAAATAACCCCCCATATCAAAGGGATCCACGTTATGGGTTTCATTAACTGTATACGGAGTTTCCATATACTTGATGTTTCAGAGGCACCCTTAATTCCTAATAGTTGTTTTGGATCATTCACTTTACTCTTTAACCTTTCTCAATTTCTTCTGGGAAAAACCAATTTTGCTCACCATTCTGAAATTTTGCGGTGATTCCAATACTCCTGCCGTCTGTCATTTTATAGCCTGTTATTACGGCTTTCGGATTAGAGGATATTTGATCAATTAATTTAGCTGGTAGTCTATCTTTTACTTTGTTAATGTTAATTTTGATTTTACTACCGATTTTGGGTAATAATTTTGTTTCAGCCATAAGAGGTAAAATGGAAGCTATTATGCAAGATTAACAGCATTTGGACAATTTTTACTAAAATGGTAGCTCTTCGTTTAATTCCTTGTTTAGATGTCGCCCATGGCAGAGTGGTTAAAGGTGTAAATTTTGTTAACTTGAGAGACTCAGGCGATCCTGTTGAATTGGCTTGTAGGTATTCTGATGAGGGCGCAGATGAATTAGTATTCTTAGATATTAGAGCTAAGTGTAGAAAATAGAAATACATTAGTTGATCTTGTCTCTAGGACCGCAAAATCAGTAAAGATCCCATTTACAGTAGGTGGAGGAATAGATTCTGTTTCTTCAATTAATGATCTTTTAAGAGCTGGAGCGGACAAAGTGAGTTTGAATTCTTCTGCTGTTAGAAATCCAGATTTAATTTCTAAAAGTTCTAGAGAATTTGGTAATCAATGTATCGTGATAGCAATTGATGCTAAAAGAAAAGTTAATAAGACTGATGAATGGGAGGTATATGTAAAAGGAGGGAGAGAAAATACTGGAATAGATGTATTAAGTTGGGCAAAGAAAGTTGAGGAGTTAGGCGCAGGGGAAATTTTGCTTACTTCAATGGATGGTGATGGCACGCAGAATGGATATGATTTACATCTGACTGAATCTGTTGCCAATATTGTTAACATCCCATTGATTGCTTCTGGAGGAGCGGGATGTTTAGAAGATATCTATGATGTTTTCAATGAAGGCAGAGCATCTGCCGCACTTTTGGCATCATTACTTCATGATAAGAAACTTTCTTTAAGAGAAATA
>LUMS01000102.1_pt2 | contig 28650 bp, 24 predicted proteins | sample 729711 | NCBI WGS metagenome assembly LUMS01 (sample SAMN03860298, study PRJNA289734) | marine metagenome | biome: seawater column; feature: ocean; material: water; isolation source: Red Sea water column Station 192 - depth 25m | place: Saudi Arabia: Red Sea | collected 2011-10-15 | depth 25 m | reverse complement strand
ACCTCGAGGCGATCGAGGTCGAGTCGGCGCTGCGCTGCGAGATGCTCACCGCCCAGGCCGAGCTCGACGCCGAGCTCATCCGCCTGCACGCCCGGCGTGAGGCCCACGCGATCATCGCCGCGGCCCGGCACCGCTCGGGGCTGCCGCCGCGCACCTCCAGCGACGAGCAGCGCCTGCGCGAGCTGCACGACGCCGCGACCCGCCTGTCCGAGGAGCTCGAGGCCCTGGGCATCCACCGCGGTTCTCCCGACCACCCGTTCTCCCGATGACTCGGCGGCCGATGACCATGCGACCCACCAGCACCCAGACCACCCGCCGCAACGGCGCGGTCCGCCGCGGGCTGTCCGCCCTCGCGGTCGCGGCCCTCACCGTCTCCCTCGCGGCCTGCGGCTCGGACTCCGACGACGAGTCGGGGCGCACCCCCGAGGCCGAGGTCACCGTCACCGCCGGTGCCGCGGAAGCCACCACTGACGGGCTGCCCACCGCCGAGGCCCGCCTCTTCGCGGCCACCTCGCCGTGGAACACCCGGGTCGACGGCGAGCCGGTCGACGACGCGTCGTCGCGGATGATCAACCGCGCACAGTTCCGCGTCGGCGTCGTCGAGGACGCCACCACCGTCCGCACGGTCCCCCGTCGGATCACCGACCCGCTCTACATCAACACGGTGTCGTGGACGGTGCCCGTGGTGGCCGGCGGCGAGCCGACCGCGGTCGTGTGCCGCCAGTCCCAGTGCGGGGACGGCGACGACACGGTGACCCTGACGATCCCCGCGGACGTCGACCCCGACCCCCGCTACGACGGCTGGTTCACCATCGTCGACGCGGGTGACAACGTCGCCTACGACCTGTGGCGCGCCCGTCGCGAGGACGACGACTCGATCTCCTACCACTACATGAAGAAGTGGGCGCTGGACGGCCCGGGCTACCAGGAGCCCGGCAGCGTCGGGGCCCGTGGTTCCGGCCTCCCGCTCTTCGCCGGCCTCATCCGTCCCGGCGAGCTCGAGGCCGGTCTGATCGAGCACGCGCTCGCCATCAGCGTCCCCGGTCCGGCGCAGAACAGCTATGTGCAGCCGGCGTCCTCCACCGACGGCAACGGCGAGACCAACTCGCTCCCCGAGGGCGCCCGCATCCGCCTGAAGGCCGACGTGGTGCCCGAGCGTCCCCGCGACCCGCGCACCGGCAAGCCGATCCGGCTCACGGCGCAGCAGCAGCGCATGGCCGACGCGATCGTGCTGACCCTGCGCACCTACGGCGCGATCGTCGTCGACCGCGCCGAGGTGCCGACGCTGTACGCCCAGCGCGACGTCACCGCCGACCTGATCCAGGGCAACGAGCTCCAGGGCCTGACCCTCGACGACTTCGAGGTCGTCCAGCTGGGCCAGCGCTATCCCTACCCGCCCGTCGAGGGGACGGATCGATGACCAGCCTGATGAGCGGCCCGGCGAGCACCCGCACGCGTCGCACCCACCGGACCAGGACCGCGCTCACCGCCGGCCTCGCGGCCTTCGCTCTCCTCGGGCTCAGCGCCTGCTCCGAGGAGCCCGCCCAGAACGCGACCGACATCGTGGCCGACGCGCAGGCCCAGGACTACCGCGACGACCAGGCCGAGAGCCAGCGGGTCCGCGAGGCCTACCGCCAGCTCCCGCAGCCGACCAGCGGCACCGTCCGCATCAGTGGCAACCGGGGCTCGCTCACGCCGGACGAGGTCTTCGCCTTCAACCAGAGCGGCACCAGCACCGACGTGTCGATGACCTACGACGGCGAGGACGCCGCGTTCGCGGCGCTGTGCTCGGGCGAGGTCGACATCGTCGACTCCTCGCGCGGGGTCACCCGTGCCGAGCTCGAGGCCTGCCGACGCGTCGGCCTGGACCTCGTGCAGTTCCAGGTCGCCTCGGACGCCGTCGTGGTGGCCACCAAGAACGAGTCCGACGTCGGCGGCGACTGCCTGTCCACCGACCAGGTCCGCGAGATCTACCGCGCCGGCTCCCCGGTCACCCGGTGGTCCCAGCTCGGCGACGGCTTCGACGACGTGCCCCTCAAGGTCGGCGGTCCCAACCGGGAGAACAACGCCTTCTCCTTCTTCGGGCAGTACGTCCTCGGTGCGCCCCAGCCGGCGATGACCAACCTGCGCTCGGACTACCGCGCCTTCGACACCGACCAGGGCTCGCGACTGTTCGTCGTGGGCCGCGAGAAGGACTACGACCTGGTCGGCAAGCTGCGTGAGCGCAGCCGCAAGCGCGAGCTCATCAAGCAGCAGCTCTCCGACTGGTACCCGGTCGTCAACGACGCCAAGGACGAGGTGCAGGTCGCTCGCGAGGAGGTCGCCAAGGGTCAGCGCGACCAGCGCCCGCTGGCCACCCAGCAGGCCGACCAGGCCCGTCTGCAGCGTGCGATCGAGGCGCTGGAGGCCGCCCAGAGTCGGATGCGGGTCCTGGAGGCCCGCAAGCGGGAGATCACCGCGGTGTGGGAGCGCTCGGTCAACGCCCGCAAGCGCGTCCAGGCCTCGCGCGGCAACGTCGCCTACTTCCGGTTCAGCTACTACGAGCTGTTCGAGGAGCAGCTGCGTCCCTTCGAGATCACCACGCCCGAGGGCGAGCGCAACTGCATCTTCCCGAGCCAGCAGACCATCACCAGTGGCGAGTACCCGCTGGCCCGCCGGATGTTGCTGACCACCACCCAGCGCTCCCTGGAGCGCAACGAGGTCGCCGAGTTCCTGCTGTACTACCTGAAGAACGCCGAGGACGACGCCACCCGGGCCCGTCTGGTCTCGGTGCCCGCGGCCGACATCGAGGTCCAGAAGGCGTGGGTCACCGGGGACAGCGAGCCGGTGTTCGTCGAGCTCGACCCCGAGCCGGTCGTGACCACCGACGAGCAGCCCTCCACCAGCCTCCAGCCCGCCCGATGATCCGACGCACCACCCTCGGAGCACCGATGCCCCGTCCCGCCGTCCTCCCCGTCGCTGCCGTCGCCCTCGCGGTGGTGGTGGCGATGCTGGCCACGGTCGCGACCGCACCCGACGCCGAGGCCAGGCGTGCCCCCGACGACGTGATCACCAAGACGATCTCGCTGTCGTGGCAGGGCAAGACCAACAAGAGCAACTACACCTCCTCGGGGCGCATCCCCGGGATCGGGCAGCTCAAGCTGGTCTGCAAGCCCAAGAACACGATGCTCAAGATCAAGCCCGACGACCGGAACCGCGAGACCACGATGTGGCTGGCGAAGTACGAGAAGAAGAACGACAACGACGTCGTGGCGGTCAAGAACGTCCGGGTCTACCGCTACGACACCGCCGACGACGACGGCACCGGGGGGACCGGCAAGGCGGCCCACGAGGGCCTCAACCAGCTCACCCCGATCGAGACGTTCGCCAGCGGGTACGCCGAGGGCGTCATCAGCACGCGCACCGGCCGCCACCTGCCCGGCGGCGCGCAGGACGCGGTGCCGGCGACGTCGATCAAGTTCAGCTGGTGGTGGGAGAACTTCCGCGAGCCGCGGCGCTTCCGGTCCTGCTCGATGAAGGCCGAGCTGGCCACCGACCCGACCCAGTCGACGATGTTGACCTGGCACGGCGACCAGGACTCCGAGGGACGCACGGTCGTGACCTCCGACCTGTCGCCGCTCGGGACGCTGGAGCTGACCTGCCAGACCGGTCGGCGCAGCATCCAGTGGCTCCGACTGATCACCGACGACCCCCACGCCTCGATGCGCGCCCGCACCATCACCGCCGAGGGCCTCATCGACGACCACGTCGAGGAGGACTACATGGAGGCCGCCGGTGGCTACGTCGGCCCGCTCGACATGCCCGAGAACGGCATGATGGAGCTCAACCTGACCGCCCACGGCCAGACCGTGAACATGTTCCTGTCGTCGTACTTCATCACCAACGACGACGAGAACCCCCACCTCAACCTCTGCGAGGTCGCAGCCGCACCCTTCTAGGCCGAGACGTCACTCGCGCACGGTCGAGACGTCACTCGCGCACGGCCCCCACGTGGGGCGTACGGCGGTGCGCGGGACGAGGTCGAGGGGCTCGGCCTCGACCGGGGTCGGTGCGGTGCCGCCGAGGTGGGCGGGGTGCCAACGGGCCCGCTCCCCCGGCCGCGGGGCGTGGTGCGGCATCGTCTGCAGACCTTCGAGCAGGTGGGTCATCCGCTGGCCGAGGGCGTGGGTGACCTGCACGAGGTCGGCGTCCGGGGCCACCGTGAACGGCTCCCCGAACGCCACGTCCACCCGGACACCACGGTGCAGCGACAGCCCGGCCCGCTCGTCGAGGTGACGGCGCAGGGGCCAGAGCCGCTGGTGCCCCCAGACCGCGACGGGGACGACGGGGACCCCGCTCTCCCGGGCCAGCGCCGCGACCCCGGGCATCAGGGCCCGGATCGTGTAGCTGTGCGAGACGCCCGCCTCGGGGAAGACGCACACCGGCTCACCCTCGGCCAGCAGGCGGCGCGCGGCGAGGTAGGCGGCAGCCGGGGCCTCGCGGTCCACGGGCACGTGGCGCATCGACCGCATCGCCGTCCCGACGACGGGCACCTCCCACATGTCGTGGCGGCACAGGAACCGGATCCTGCGCCCTCGCGACAGCCCCGCCTCACCGACGAAGACGAAGTCGGGGAAGGAGGCGTGGTTGCTGGCCAGCAGCACCGGCCCCGAGCGCGGCAGGTGGTGCTCGTCGTGCCAGTCCCGGCGCACCTCCAGCCCGCGCAGCACCACCCGACCGAGCAGGGTCGTCGTGGCGTACCAGCCCTCCCGGCTCACCGACGCCCTCGACGCGGCACTCAGCTGAACGGCGGTCGGGAGTCGACCGCCAGGGAGCGGCGGCCGGCCCAGCGCCACACGCGCGCGGCGCGGTCGCGGTCCTCCTCGGTCACCAGGTTGCCCATCCAACGCAGCGCGAGCGTCATCAGCAGGTCCGAGCGCATCCCGGCCGGGCCGAAGCGGGGCAGCACCCACGGCACGGTGACCAGCCCGGCCAGTCGCCGGGCGATGGAGAACGCCTCGCCGTAGTGCTCGCGCAGGATCGCCGGCCAGGCGGTGCTCATGCCTGCGGCGTCCGGCCCGAGCCCGGCGATCAGGTCGGCCACCATCCGCCCGGTCTCCAGGCCGTAGTCGATGCCCTCGCCGTTGAGCGGGTTGACGCAGCCGGCCGCGTCGCCGATGAGCGCCCAGTTGGCGCCGGCGACGTTGGAGACGGCTCCGCCCATCGGCAGCAGCGCCGAGGTGGGCATCCGCAGGTCGCCGGAGAGACCGAACTCGTCGCGACGCTGGTCGGCGTAGAACTGCATGAGCGGCTTGATGGCGATGTCGGCGGGCCGCTTGGCGGTGGCGAGGGTGCCGACGCCGAGGTTCACCTCACCCGTGCCCAGCGGGAAGATCCAGCCGTAGCCCGAGAGCACCGCGCCCTTCTCGTCCCGCAGCTCCAGGTGCGAGCTGATCCACGGGTCGTCGGTCATCGTCGAGGCGACGTAGGAGCGGCCGGCGACGCCGTAGACGGTGTCGCGGTGCCACTCGCGCCCCAGCACCTTGCCCAGTGGGGAGCGCACGCCGTCGGCGACGACGAGCCGTCGGCACGCGATCTCGAAGCGCTGCGCGCCTGTACGTCCTCCCTCGCCGCGTCGCTCGAAGACGACCGCCGCGACGCGAGCACCGTCCCAGCGCACGTCGACGGCGCGGGCGTCCTCGACGCCGATCGCGCCGGCCTTGAGCGCGGTCGTGCGCAGGTGGTCGTCGAGCTCGGTGCGGGCCACCGCACTCCCCCACGACGGCAGCGAGCCGCCGGGCCAGGGCAGGTGCAGCACCTGCCCGAAGCCGTGCGCGCGCAGACCCTGGTTGACGGTGTGCGCCCGCAGCCAGTCCTCGAGCCCGAGCCGGGACAGCTCGTGGACCGCGCGCGGGGTCAGGCCGTCCCCGCAGGTCTTGTCCCGCGGGTACGTCGCCGCGTCGGCCAGCACGACGTCCAGCCCCGCCCGCGCCAGCCAGGCGGCCGCCGCGGATCCGGCGGGTCCGGCGCCCACGACCAGGACGTCGGTCTCGGTGGGAAGAGTCGCGCTGCTCACGAGGTGATCCTCTCAGGCGGGTGGGAACCGTCGTGTGGTGGTCGGTCATCCGCTGGTCGAGGAGAGCTGGTGAGTCTGTGGTCCGACTAGATCTCGACACACCAAGACCCCGCCGGCGCAAGCGCCGGCGGGGTCTTGGCTCGCTCGATCTGGTTCCCGGTTACCAGAGCTAGCGCTCCGCGCTAGCTCTGGTAGGAACCAAAGTCGAAGTCGTCGAGGGCGACGGCCTGGCCACCGCTCCCGCCGAACTCGTAGTCGTAGGAGTCGTAACCGGTGACGGAGTACGCCGCGGCGCGGGCCTCCTCGGTCGGCTCCACCCGGATGTTGCGGTACCGCTCGAGGCCGGTACCCGCCGGGATCAGCTTTCCGATGATCACGTTCTCCTTCAGACCGCGCAGCGAGTCGCTGCGGCCGTTGATGGCCGCGTCGGTGAGCACGCGGGTGGTCTCCTGGAAGGAGGCCGCCGAGAGCCACGACTCGGTCGCCAGCGAGGCCTTGGTGATGCCCATCAGCTCGGGACGGCCCGCCGCGGGCTTGCCGCCCTCGGAGACGACCCGACGGTTCTCCTCCTCGAACCGCACGCGGTCGACGAGGTCGGAGGGCAGCAGGTTGGTGTCGCCCGACTCCAGCACCGTGATCCGGCGCAGCATCTGCCGCACGATGATCTCGATGTGCTTGTTGTGGATCGACACACCCTGCGAGCGGTAGACCGCCTGGATCTCCTTGACCAGGTGCTCCTGGGCCCGGCGGACACCGAGGATGCGGAGCACCTCCTTCGGGTCGGGGGTACCGCTGGTGAGCTGGTCGCCCACGTTGATGTGGTCCCCGTCGGCGACCGAGAGGCGGGTACGCCGGCTGACGGCGTACTCGATGACCTCGGACCCGTCGTCGGGGGTGACCAGGACCTCCTCCGAGATGGGCGAGAGGCCCTTGGGGGTGCGGGCCTCGAAGACCTCGACCACGCGGGGCAGACCCTGGGTGATGTCGTCGGCGGAGGCCACACCACCGGTGTGGAAGGTACGCATGGTCAGCTGCGTGCCGGGCTCACCGATGGACTGGGCGGCGATGATGCCGACGGCCTCACCGATGTCGACCAGCTTGCCGGTGGCCAGCGAGCGGCCGTAGCACTTGGCACAGGTGCCGGTGCGGGCCTCGCAGGTCAGGACCGAGCGGATCTTGACCGAGTCGACGCCGGCGGCGATCAGCTCGCCGATCTTGACGTCGCCGAGGTCCTCGCCGGCGGCGGCCAGGACCTCGCCGGTCTCCGGGTGGACGACCTCGGTGGCGGCGGTGGTGGCGTAGACCGACGTCTCGACGTCGTCCGTGGCGACCAGGGTGCCGTCCTCGGTGCGGGTGCCGATCGTGCGGGGCAGGCCGCGCTCGGTGCCGCAGTCCTCCTCGCGGATGATGACGTCCTGCGAGACGTCGACCAGACGACGGGTGAGGTAGCCCGAGTCGGCGGTACGCAGGGCGGTGTCGGCCAGACCCTTGCGAGCACCGTGGGTGGAGATGAAGTACTCCAGGACCGAGAGGCCCTCACGGAAGTTCGCCTTGATCGGGCGCGGGATGATCTCGCCCTTCGGGTTGGCCACCAGACCACGCATGGCGCCGACCTGACGGATCTGGTTCATGTTTCCGGAGGCACCCGAGTGCACCATCATGTAGATGGGGTTGGTCGGGTCGAAGGCCTTCTCCATCGCGTCACCGACGCGGCGGCTGGCCTCGGTCCAGATCTCCACGAGCTCCTGACGGCGCTCGTCGTCGGTCATCAGGCCGCGCTCGAAGTCCTTCTGGACCTTCGCGGCCTGCTTCTCGTAGGACTCCAGGATCTGGAGCTTGTCGGCCGGCGTGGTGACGTCGTCGATGGAGACGGTGACACCGGAGAAGGTGGCCCACCGGAAGCCGGCGTCCTTGAGGGCGTCCAGCGACGCGGCAACGACGACCTTGGTGTAGCGCTCGGCCAGGTCGTTGACGATCTGACCCAGGCGCTTCTTGCCGACCTCGCCGTTCTCGAACGGGTAGTCCGCCGGGAGGGTGTCGTTGAACAGGATCCGGCCCAGGGTGGTGTCGAGGGTGATCGCCCGCGACTCCTCCCAGTCCGCGCCGAGCTCGAGGTCCAGCGGCGGCACGATGTCGTCGAGGCGGACCTTGATCCGGCTCTGGAGGGTGATCTCCTGGCGGTCGAAGGCCATGATGGCCTCGGCCGGCGAGGAGAACACGCGGCCCTCGCCGGGCTCGCCGGCGCGGTCGCTGGTCAGCCAGAACAGGCCGATGATCATGTCCTGCGAGGGCATGGTCACCGGGCGGCCGTCGGACGGCTTGAGGATGTTGTTGGTCGACAGCATCAGCACGCGGGCCTCGGCCTGGGCCTCGGCGGACAGCGGCAGGTGCACGGCCATCTGGTCACCGTCGAAGTCGGCGTTGAACGCGCCGCAGACGAGCGGGTGGATCTGGATGGCCTTGCCCTCGATCAGCTGCGGCTCGAAGGCCTGGATGCCGAGGCGGTGCAGGGTGGGCGCACGGTTGAGCAGCACGGGGTGCTCGGTGATGACCTCCTCCAGGACGTCCCACACGACCGGGCGGGCCCGCTCAACCATCCGCTTGGCGGACTTGATGTTCTGCGCGTGCGACAGGTCGACGAGGCGCTTCATCACGAACGGCTTGAACAGCTCCAGCGCCATCTGCTTGGGCAGACCGCACTGGTGCAGCTTCAGCTGCGGACCCGACACGATGACCGAGCGGCCCGAGTAGTCCACGCGCTTGCCGAGCAGGTTCTGGCGGAAGCGACCCTGCTTGCCCTTGAGCATGTCCGAGAGCGACTTCAGCGGCCGGTTGCCCGGGCCGGTGACGGGGCGACCACGGCGACCGTTGTCGAACAGCGAGTCGACGGCCTCCTGGAGCATCCGCTTCTCGTTGTTGACGATGATCTCGGGCGCACCGAGGTCGAGCAGCCGCTTGAGGCGGTTGTTGCGGTTGATGACGCGGCGGTACAGGTCGTTGAGGTCGGAGGTCGCGAAGCGGCCACCGTCGAGCTGCACCATCGGACGCAGGTCCGGCGGGATGACCGGGACGGCGTCGAGCACCATGCCCTGCGGCTTGTTGCCGGTCTTGCGGAAGGCGTCGACGACCTTGAGGCGCTTCAGCGCCCGGACCTTCTTCTGGCCCTTGCCGGTGGCGATGGTCTCGCGCAGGTTCTCGACCTCGGCGGCGATGTCGAAGCTCTCGAGGCGCTTCTGGATCGCCGTGGCGCCCATGTGGCCCTCGAAGTACTTGCCGAACCAGTTCTTCATCTCCCGGTACAGCATCTCGTCGCCCATGAGGTCCTGGACCTTGAGGTTCTTGAAGGTGTCCCAGACCTCGTCGAGGCGGTCGATCTCGCGCTGCGCACGGTCGCGCAGCTGCTTCATCTCGCGCTCGGCGCCGTCCTTGACCTTGCGACGCTGGTCGGCCTTGGCACCCTCGGCCTCCAGGGCCGCGAGGTCCTCCTCCAGCTTCTGCTGGCGGTCGGCCAGGGACTGGTCGCGACGCTTCTCCAGGCGCTCGCGCTCCAGGCCGACCTTGCCCTCGAGGGAGGAGAGGTCGTTGTGGCGGGCGTCCTCGTCGACGTGGGTGATCATGTACGCCGCGAAGTAGATGACCTTCTCGAGGTCCTTCGGGGCGAGGTCGAGCAGGTAGCCCAGGCGGCTGGGCACGCCCTTGAAGTACCAGATGCTTGTACTTGCCGCAGTAGCACTCCCAGTCCCGGGTGGGACCGAAGATCTTCTCGCAGAAGAGGCCGTCACGCTCGGGCTTGAGCGTGCGGTAGTTGATGGTCTCCGGCTTCTTGACCTCGCCGTGGCTCCAGCCGCGGATCTCGTCCGCGGTGGCCAGGCCGATCTGAAGCTGGTCGAAGAAGTTCACGTCGAGCACGGTGGCTGCAACCCTTCGGTAGTTCTAGAAAAAGTGAAGTAAGGGGGCGGAGGGGCGCCGCCGGCGGTCGAGGAGGTTGCTCTGCAACCGTCTCGAGACCCCCGACGGCGCCGGGCTCACACCTCTTCGACCGAGCTGGGCTCGCGGCGGGACAGGTCGATGCCGAGCTCCTCGGCGGCGCGGAAGACGTCCTCCTCCGCGTCACGCAGCTCGATGCTGCTGCCGTCCTGGGAGAGGACCTCCACGTTCAGGCACAGCGACTGCATCTCCTTGACGAGCACCTTGAACGACTCGGGGATGCCCGAGTCGGGGATGTTCTCGCCCTTCACGATGGCCTCGTAGACCTTGACGCGTCCGGGGACGTCGTCGGACTTGATCGTCAGCAGCTCCTGCAGGGCGTAGGCGGCGCCGTAGGCCTCCATCGCCCAGACCTCCATCTCACCGAACCGCTGGCCACCGAACTGGGCCTTACCGCCCAGCGGCTGCTGCGTGATCATCGAGTAGGGGCCGGTGCTGCGGGCGTGGATCTTGTCGTCCACGAGGTGGTGCAGCTTGAGGATGTACATGTAGCCGACCGAGACCGGGTCCGGGAACGGCTCGCCGGAGCGCCCGTCGAACAGGCTGGCCTTGCCGGTCTCGTCGATCATCCGCACGCCGTCGCGGTTGGGGATCGTCGAGCCGAGCAGACCGGTGATCTCGTCCTCGCGCGCACCGTCGAAGACCGGGGTCGCGACCCGGCTGTTCGGCTCGGCCTTGTCGGCGTGGATCTTGATCAGGCGCTGCTTCCAGTCGGCGCTGTCGGCGTCACCGGAGAGGTTGAGGTCCCACCCCTGCTTGGCCAGCCAGCCCAGGTGCAGCTCGAGGATCTGGCCGATGTTCATCCGTCGCGGGACACCCAGCGGGTTCAGGATCACGTCGACCGGGGTGCCGTCCTCCATGAACGGCATGTCCTCGATCGGCAGGATCTTGGCGATGACGCCCTTGTTGCCGTGGCGGCCGGCCAGCTTGTCGCCGACCGAGATCTTCCGCTTCTGGGCGACGTAGACGCGCACCAGCTGGTTGACGCCCGGGGGCAGCTCGTCGCCGTCCTCGCGGTCGAAGACCCGGACGCCGATGACGGTGCCGGACTCGCCGTGCGGGACCTTCATCGAGGTGTCGCGGACCTCGCGCGCCTTCTCACCGAAGATCGCGCGCAGCAGGCGCTCCTCCGGGGTCAGCTCGGTCTCGCCCTTGGGCGTGACCTTGCCGACGAGGATGTCACCGGTGGTGACCTCGGCGCCGATGCGGATGATGCCGCGCTCGTCGAGGTCGGCCAGGCCCTCCTCGGAGACGTTCGGGATGTCCCGGGTGATCTCCTCGGGGCCGAGCTTGGTGTCGCGGGCGTCGACCTCGTGCTCCTCGATGTGGATCGAGGTGAGGACGTCCTCCTGCACCAGGCGCTGGCTGAGGATGATCGCGTCCTCGTAGTTGTGACCCTGCCAGGGCATGAACGCCACGAGGAGGTTCGTGCCCAGCGCCATCTCGGCGTCGTCGGTGCACGGACCGTCGGCGATCGGCGTACCGACCTCGACCCGGTCACCCTCGCTGACCAGCGGACGCTGGTTGATGCAGGTGCCCTGGTTGGAGCGCTTGAACTTCGAGAGGCGGTAGGAGGAGTAGGTGCCGTCGTCGTTCATCGTCTCGACGAGGTCGGCGGACACCTCCTTCACCACGCCGGCGGCGTCGGCGACGACCACGTCACCGGCGTCGACGGCCGCGCGGTACTCGATGCCGGTGCCGACCAGGGGGCTGTCGCTCTTGATGAGCGGGACCGCCTGGCGCTGCATGTTGGCACCCATGAGCGCGCGGTTGGCGTCGTCGTGCTCGAGGAAGGGGATCAGCGCCGTCGCGACCGACACCATCTGGCGCGGCGAGACGTCCATGTAGTCGACCTCGCCGGCGAGGAGCTCGGAGACCTCGCCGTCGCGCTGGCGCACCAGCACCCGCTCGTTGACGAACTTGCCCTGCTCGTCGAGCGCGGCGTTGGCCTGCGCGATGACGTAGCGGTCCTCGTCGTCGGCGGTGAGGTAGTCGACCTTGTCGGTGACCTGGCCGTTCTCGACCTTGCGGTAGGGCGTCTCCACGAAGCCGAACGGGTTGATCCGGCCGTAGGAGGCCAGCGAGCCGATCAGACCGATGTTGGGACCCTCAGGGGTCTCGATCGGGCACATGCGGCCGTAGTGCGACGGGTGGACGTCACGGACCTCCATGCCGGCGCGGTCGCGGGAGAGACCACCCGGGCCGAGCGCGGAGAGGCGCCGCTTGTGCGTCAGACCGGCGATCGGGTTGGTCTGGTCCATGAACTGGCTGAGCTGGGAGGTCCCGAAGAACTCCTTCAGCGCCGCCACCACGGGGCGGATGTTGATCAGCGACTGCGGCGTGATCGCCTCGACGTCCTGGGTCGTCATCCGCTCGCGGACCACACGCTCCATGCGGGCCAGACCGGTGCGCAGCTGGTTCTGGATCAGCTCGCCCACGGTCCGCATGCGGCGGTTGCCGAAGTGGTCGATGTCGTCGGCGGCGATGTCGAGGGTGCCCTGGGGCGCCTCGACCTGGGTGCGGCCGTCGTGCAGCGCGACGATGTACTTGATCGCGGCGACGACGTCGTCCACGGTCAGCGTCTGCTGGTCGAACGCCTCGGTCAGGCCGAGCTTCTTGTTGATCTTGTAGCGGCCGACCTTGGCCAGGTCGTAGCGCTTGGGGTTGAAGTAGTAGTTGTTCAGCAGCGTCTGCGCCGCCTCGCGCGTCGGCGGCTCGCCCGGACGCAGCTTGCGGTAGATGTCGAGCAGCGCGTCGTCCTGGCCCTGGGTGTGGTCCTTCTCCAGGGTCAGCATCATCGACTCGTACTCGCCGAACTCCTCGCGGATCTGCTCGTTGGTCCAGCCGAGGGCCTTGAGCAGCACCGTGACGTTCTGCTTGCGCTTGCGGTCCAGGCGCACGCCGACCATGTCGCGCTTGTCGATCTCGAACTCCAGCCACGCGCCACGGCTCGGGATGAGCTTGGCGGTGTAGATGTCCTTGTCCGAGGTCTTGTCGGCCGAGCGCTCGAAGTAGACGCCCGGGCTGCGGACCAGCTGGGAGACGACGACGCGCTCGGTGCCGTTGATGACGAAGGTGCCCTTGGGGGTCATGAGCGGGAAGTCGCCCATGAAGACCGTCTGGCCCTTGATCTCACCGGTGTCGTTGTTGGTGAACTCCGCGGAGACGTAGAGCGGAGCGGAGTAGGTGAAGTCCTTCTCCTTGCACTCGTCGACGGTGTACTTGGGGTCGTAGAAGACCGGGTTCTCGAACGAGAGCGACATGGTCTCGGAGAAGTCCTCGATCGGGGAGATCTCCTCGAAGATCTCCTGGAGACCGGACTTCTCGGAGACGTCCTCACCCTCGGAACGACGACGCTCGACGACGGCGTTCCACTTGTCGTTGCCGACGAGCCAGTCGAAGCTGTCGGTCTGGAGGGAGAGGAGCTGGGGAACCTCGAGAGGTTCGGCGATCTTCGCGAACGAGATGCGGCGGTGGCCGGAGGTGTTGAGCGGAGTGGAGGCAGGCGCAGCCAAGAGGGATCCTTCGACGGGTCAGCTCATCGATGGCGCGAGCCCCCCACAAGTCAGCCACCGGACAGGCTGAAGAGCATTTGAGGGCAGGCGCAAAGCGCCACCTTACACACTCGTCGGGCGCGCCACAAGAACGGCGTCCACTCGGATCGAACGTCTCGATGAGTGTGGGGCGTCGCGGGCCCGAGGTCAAGCACCTCGCAGGCGCGGCTGTGGACCGCGCCCCGCTCTCACTCCTGGATCGGCGTGGTCTGCAGGCCGTCCACGAGCCACTGGCCGTCGACCCTCGCCATGGTCACCGTGACCTGGTCCTTGTAGACGATCGGCTCGCTGACCTGCTTGTTCGTGGTCGGCCGGTCGACGAAGAGGAGCACGTCGACCCGGTCCCTGCCGGTGCGCACGACGGCGGAGTCGACCACCTGGGCACCGACGACCGTCTGGGTGCCGGGGGCGTTGTCCTCGATGAGGCTGAACAACGGGTCGTACTTGTCGTCCTGGTAGGCCGCGGTCATGTACGACCGGGCGGCCGCGGCGTCCTCGTCGAGGCGGCGGTAGTCGTAGGAGAGCACCGGCACGATCGCACGCACGGCCGCGGCGCGGGCCTGCTCGGCCGACTCCTCGACCAGCACCCCGCCCTTGTCGCTGACCGGCTCCGGGGCGCGGACCGCGGCCACGACGGCCACCGTCAGTGCCAGCCCGGCGAGCACCGCGAGGACCACGAGCGCCCAGGCCGGCACCACCGGGAGTCGCCGGCCGAGGGCGCGACCGCTGTCCTCGACGTCCGCGGAGGTGCCCTCGACCGGCGCCGGGGTCGTCGCGACCACCGGGTCGACGGCGGCGACAGGGGCGACCGGGTCGACCCGGTCCCCCGCCGGGGCAGAGCCGGCCGGGGCGACCGGGCCGTCCAGCCCGGCGTCGTACGCCGACCGCGAGGCGGGGTCCAGCAGCACCTCGGCCGCCTGGTTGTAGGAGCGGAAGCGTCGGTCGGAGGGGTCGAGGTCGGCGATGGCGGCACGCCAGGCCGACCGGATCTCCTCGGACGAGGCGTCCTGGTCGACCCCGAGGAGGTCGTACCAGCTCGGTCCGGCGCTCACTGCTCGTCCTCCGTGGGCTCGGGGCTCGCGCTTTCCGGACCGGCCCCTTCGGAACCGGAGCCGTCGGGCTCGGTGCCCGGCTCGGGAGCCTCGCTCGGGTCCAGCGTCACGCCGCTGCCGGTGACGGGGGTGAAGTCGTCGACCAGCCACTCTCCGGAGACCTTGACCAGCGAGACCCGGACCCGGAACGGCGCAGGATCGGTCTCGATGCGCTCGTCGGCGCGCTTGCCGCTGCCGGGGTAGGAGTTCACGAAGGCCCCGGCGACCAGCGCGGTCGCGGAGTCGGCGTCCATGCCCGAGACCCCGGCGCCGTAGACCTCGCACGCCCGGCCGAGCTCGGCCTGGGCGACGGTCAGCTCGGCGGTCCCGACCTGCTGCTCGAAGTCCGCGCGGAAGGCGGGCGTGATCAGCTCGCCCACCCGCTCGCGATAGTCGGGCATGGTGCCGTCGTCGGAGAGGTCCTCGGGCCCGTAGGTGTTGACCCGCAGCATGAACTGGGTCGCCACCGAGAGCACCGCCTCGCGCTCGGCGGCCACGGCGTTCTCACCGGAGAGCAGCGCGCCCACCCGGCCGGGCAGACCGCCGCTGGCCGCCGACGTGCGGGAGGCCAGCAGGAGCCCGGTGGTGACCAGGGAGCCGATCAGCACCAGCACGAGCACGACCGCCAGCACCAGCCGGAAGCCCGGCGAGGTGGAGCTGCGGTCGTGGGACCCGTGCTGCTGATCGGCGTCCTCGCCGCTCACCGGCTCGACGTCAGGGGCTGGAGGAACAGCCACTTCCAGGACTCCTTCCCCAGGGTGCGCGGCGCCACGCTACCCGGGGAGGTCAAGGAACCAGGCACGCGGTCGCCCCAGGTGAGGGTCTCCGACTCGGGGTCGTAGGAGGCCACGACCTCGGAGTCGTAGTCGGCCGGAGCACGGAAGCGGTCGTAGATGTTCTGCGCACCGCGGGCGTTGCTCACCGCGGGAGGCTCGTCGCAGCGGGCCTCCTCGTTCATCGGCCGGTTCTCGCCGTTCTGCGGCGGACGGGTGTCGGTGCTCTGGTAGCCGTCGTGGCAGATCGGGTTCGTGGTGATGATCAGGCCGAAGTGGGCGTCGTAGAGACCGGTGTCCGGCGACTTGGAGACGACGGTGAAGCCGCCCTCGACGACGTAGGGGTAGATCACCAGGATCTGCTCGAGACCGTCGAGGCGACGGGTCACGATCTCCCCGGTGGTGATCAGGTTGTTGATCAGGCTGCCGAGCTCGACCTCGTTGTCGTCGATGAAGCGACGCAGCGCGACCGCAGCGCCCGAGCCGTTGTCGAGGAGCGTGTTGATCTCCGGGTCGGCGTCGGCCAGCGCCCCGGTGAACAGGGAGAGGTTGCGGGCGAACGAGCGGATCGCGCTCTCGGAGGCGATCTGGCCGTTCAGGACGGTGTTGCCGTCCCGGATCAGCGCCGTGGTGGTGTCGAAGTTGTCGTTGGCGGCGTTGATGAAGTCGTTGCCGGTGTCGATGATCTGCTGCAGCTCCTCGCCGGTGCCGGCGAACGCAGCACCGAGCTCGGTGACCGTGGTCTTCAGGGCCTTGCGGTCCACGGAGCCGACGGTGGTGGCCAGGTTGGAGAGCAGCTGCTCGACCTGGATGGGGGTCCGGGTGTCGGCCATCGCGATCTCGGAGCCGTCGGCGAGATAGGGCTCGTCGTTGGACTTGGGCTGGAGCTCGACGTACTGCTCACCGACGGCGGACTTGTTGCCGACCAGCGCCAGCGTCGCCGCGGGGATCGAGTCGTGCTGGTTGTCGATCGCCAGCTCGACGTCGACGCCCTCCTCGGTGAGGACCAGCCGGTCGACCTTCCCGATCTGCACGCCGCGGTAGGTCACCTCGGCGCCGGCGAAGATGCCGCCGGAGGAGCCGAAGTGCGCGGTGACGGTGTAGGCGCTGTCGTAGAACAGCCGGTCGAGCTTGGCGTAGCGGGCTCCGACGAAGCTGCAGCCGACCAGCGTGATGACCACGAAGACGAGCAGCTGGATCTTGGTACGGCGCGTGATCACGAGACCACCATCCCCGGGATCATCAGGCCGACCAGGTCGGCGTCGTAGAGCGCGGCGAGCTCGGAGACCTGGGGCCCCGTGGGCTCCGCTCCCCCGCCGGGAGCGGTGCGCGGCAGGCCCTGGCCACCGCTGGTGCCACCGAACAGGTCACCGAGGATCGGCAGCTCGATGCCGCCCAGGCCCGGGAGGTCCGGGAGCCCGGGCAGGTTGCTGAGCAGCGAGCAGACCACGACCTCCTCGTTCTTGGGCTTGGCGCACTCCTCGCGCAGCTGCAGGAGCAGCTCGACGCTGCCGAGCACCTTCTGGCACGAGTTGGAGGTGAGGTCGGCACTGGCCAGGCAGTTGAGGACCGCTCCGACGACCGCGGTGGGCTCCAGCTCGGTCGGCAGCAGGGTCGGCAGGCTGGTGGGCACACCGGTGATGCCGAGGGAGAGGTCGACCTCGAGCTCGACGGAGAGGTTGGTGTAGTCGCCCATGTGCAGGTTGCGGGCGACCTGCGGGTCGCGGCCGACCACCTCGTCGACGAAGGGGTAGGTCAGGGCGACGTTGACGGACTTCACGAAGGCGTCACCGGAGTTCGCGAGCTCGGTCAGCACGGGCTGGAGCTGGCGGATGGTCTCGATGGTCGTGTCCTTGGACTGCTCGATGACCCGGACGCCCACGTCGCCGAGCTCGTTGAGCGACTGCAGCATCGTGACGAGGTCCTCGCGCTGACGGTCCAGCGAGCGCAGGGCGCTCGGCAGCTCGTCGAGGGCGTCGTCGATGGTGCCCTGCTGCTGGCGCACCGAGATGGCCAGCTGGTTGAGCCGCTCGATGGCGTCGACGATGTCGGCCTTGTTGTCATCGAGGGTCTCGGTGAACACGTCGAGCTGGCGCAGCACCGACCGCGCGGAGTCCTCGCGGCCCTCGAGGGCGTTGTTGAGCTCGGAGGCGATCGTCTTCAGCTGCGCGACACCGCCGCCGTTGAGGACCAGCGACAGCGCGCCGAGCACCTCCTCGACCTCGGGGTTGCGGCCGGTCTGCTCGAGCTGGATGAGGTCGCCGTCGCCGAGCCGTTCGGCGTTGCCACCGTCGGCGGGGGCGTCGAGCTCGACGAACTTCTCGCCGAGCAGCGAGGTCTGCCGCAGGCGGGCCACCGCGTCGTCGGGGAGGTCCACGTCGTTCTGCAGCTCCATGGTGACCAGGGCGGTGTAGCCGTCGAGGTCGACGTCGGTGACCGTGCCGACGGTGATGTCGTTGATCTTCACCGTCGACTTGGGCACCAGGTCGAGCACGTCGGCGAACATCGCGGTCACCGTGATCGGGTCGTCCCCGGTGTCGGGGCCACCGGGCAGCGGCAGCGAGTAGACGTCGAACTCGCAGGCCGAGAGGGTCAGCGAGGCCGCGAGCAGGCCGAGGGCCAGGCGCGTGCGGCGCAGCGTCGTACGGCGCATCAGCGGGTCACCTCCACGAGGCCGCCCAGCGTGGGGTCGGCCACCTGGGGCGCCACGGTCCGAGCGCCGGTGCCGGTGGATGTGCGGGGCGCGGTGGCCTGGATCAGGTCGCACAGCGCTCCGGTCGGGTCGACGGAGTTGACGACGGTGCACAGCAGCAGGCCCGGGTCGTTGACCAGCTGGTTCTCGATGTTGCCGATGTTGGTGTTGGCGTCGAGCGTGCCGGCCTGGGGGTTGTAGGTGAGCGCGAGGTTGTTGAGCGCCAGCGGCGCGACCGCGAGCACCTCCTCGAGGTTCACGCGCTGCTTGACCAGCACCTTGGCCACCCGGTTGAGCTTGGTGATGTCACGGCCCAGGACGTCCTGGTTGGTCTCGACGAAGTCCTTGACCTGGCCCAGGGCGGTGCCGAGGTTGTCCAGCGAAGCGACCAGCTCCTGGCGCTCGCCGGCGAGCAGCTCGCTGACGTCGGAGAGCGAGGTGTTGAACTGCCGCACCGTGGTGTCGTTCTCGGCCAGCGTGCTGACGAAGGCCTGCACCTCGGTCAGGGAGGAGAAGAGCTCCTCCTTGTTGTCGTCGAGGGTGGCGCTGAGGTCCCCGAAGTCGGAGATCGTCTGGTTGAACCGGGCTCCCTGGCCACCGAAGTTGTCGGCGGTGACCTCGAGCAGGTCGGTCAGTGCACCGTTCTCGTTGGCGCCGTTGGGACCCAGCGCGACGTTGAGGTGGTCGAGGCTCTCGTAGATGTCGTCGAGCTCCAGCGATCGACGGCGCGATGATGACGGCCTTCGCGTCCGCAGGGATCTGCACCTCCGGGTCGTAGCTCATGGTCACCACGACCTCGGTGCCCGAGGGGGTGACCGTGTCGACGGTGCCCACCGGGACGCCGAGGACGCGCACGTCGGAGCCCTCGTAGACCGAGACGGTCCGCGGGAAGCTGGCGGTGAGCGTCTTGCGCTCCTCCTCGCCGAAGAGCGTGAACGCGGCGACGACGACGAGGGCGAGCAGGACCACCGGGACCACGAGGCGGCCCAGGACGCTGGACACGGCGCTCATCCGATCCCACCTCCGTTGGTCAGGTCGGGCAGCGGGGCCAGCGGGAAGTTCTGGATGTAGGTGTCGAACCAGGGTCCGCTGCCCAGGGTGTTGGCGAAGACCCGGTAGAAGGGCGCCATCAGCCGGATGCTGTCGTCGATGTTGTCCTCGTTCTTGTTGAGCACGTCGAGGACCTCCTCGAGGCTCTCCAGCGCCGGCTTGAGGTCAGCGCGGGTGTCGCGCACCAGGGCGGTCAGCTCCTGGGAGAGCTGCGTGGTCGACACCAGGAGCCGGTGCACGGCGTCGCGGCGCGCGACCAGGGCCCGGAAGAGGACGTCGGAGTCCTCCATCAGCTCGATGATGTCCTGGTCACGGTCGTCGAGGACGGTCGAGACGCGACGCAGGTTCTTCAGCAGCGAGTTGATCTCGTCGTTCTTGGCCGCGACGTTGGACGACAGCGCCGAGACACCCTCCAGCGCCCCCTGGAACTCCTCCGGGGTGTTGCGCGAGAGGTCGGCCAGCGTGGTCAGGGACTGCGCCAGCTGGTCGGTGTTGATGTCGCCGGCGGTGTCGGCCAGGCCCTCGAATGCCTGGACGACGTCGTAGGGGGAGCTGGTCCGCGTGACCGTGCTGTCGACCTCTTCCGCAAAGCGCTTGGCCAGGTTCAGGACAAAGTCCCGTTCGCCCGACTGCACCAGCGTGTTGTTCATCGTCGCGTTGCCAAAGCCCACGTCGTTGATGCCGCCGGCCTCGGAGAAGTTGGCGTAGTAGGTGTCGCCGCCGCCGATCAGCGGGAGGTCCTGGGCCCGGAAGGCCGCGACCAGCGCGATCGCGAGGACCGCGATGCTGATGGCACCCACGACGACGGGGTTGCGCTCACGGAAGGGCTTCATCCGAGGTCACACCTCGCTCCACCCACGTTGTAGTCGACCGGGATCGAGCTGCCGCCGGGCAGGCGGACGCGGCCCTGGAAGTGGCAGAGGTAGAAGTTGAAGTAGGAGCCGTAGATCGCGGTGCGGCCCACCTTCTCCAGCTTGATCGGAAGCACCTGCAGCGCACGGTCGAGCTCACCCTTGTTGCGGTTGACGTTGTCGGCGAAGCGGCGCAGCTGCAAGATGTCGTTGGTGAACGGCTTGCGGATGCCGGTGACCAGCGACGCGGTCTCCTCCGAGAGCGCCGAGATCTGCTCGAGGGAGTCCAGGATGGGCTTGCGGTCCTGCTTGAGGCCCTTGACCAGCTGCTTGAAGCTGATGATCAGGTCGCTGAGCTCGCTGTCGCGGTCGGCGATCCGGTCCAGCACGTCGTCGAGGTTCACGATCAGGTCGGTGATGACCTCGTCGCGGTCGGCGAGCGTCTTGGTCACCGAGGCCGTGTGCCCCAGCAGGCTCTCCAGCGTCCCGCCCTCGCCCTGGAAGACCTGGACGATCTCGAAGGACAACTGGTTGATGTCGTCGGGCGAGAGTGCCTGGAACAGCGGCTTGAAGCCGTTGAAGAGCACCGTCAGGTCCAGGGCCGGGCTGGTGTTGCGGACGTCGATGACGGCGTCCTCTTTGATCTCCCACCCACGCGTCACTGACCTTGAAGTCGACGAGAACACGGTCACCGTCGAGATCGACGGAAGTGACCTTGCCGACCTTCACGCCGGCCACCCGGACGTCGTCGCCCTTGACCACGCCGGTCGCGTCGACGAACTCGGCCTTGTAGGGCTTGGAGGCCCCGAAGGTCAGGTTGCCGACCATGACGACCAACAGGCCGGTGGCCAGGGTCGTGACCACGATGAAGACCAGGAGCTTGACGAGGTCGGCCGAGGTCTTGGCGTCGAGGAGCTTCATCGCATGCTCACCTCCGCCCCACGGGCCATCGGGCCGATCAGGAGCGGGCCGAGGTCAGAGACGTCCGCGGAGCTGACGCCCAGGCCCGGCGCGAGCAGCTCCTTGAGGAAGGAGGACTCGTTCGCGGTGCCGGTCCAGCCCTCGCTGCTGCGGAACCACGGACCGGGGGCCACGCGCGAGGTGCCCTTGCCGGTCGGCTCGTCCACGCCGTCGTCGAAGTTCGGTTGCGCACGCACGGGGTTGTCCTGGTTCCAGGGCGGGTTGGGCAGGTTCAGGCAGGTGGGGCCGCGGTCCTCGCCGTAGCGGGGCTTGTCGTTGACGTTGTAGCCGCGCGGCTGGTTGGGCAGCGTCTCCAGCACGATGTGGAGGGTGAAGTTGCGGAAGGCCTCGGCCTGCAGCTTGCCGGCGTTGACGATGCCCTTGGTCAGGCAGGAGAACTCCGGGGCGTACTTGGCCAGCATGGTCACCTGCGGCTTGCTGACCTCGCCGAGGCGGATCAGGTTGTCGCCGTTGGTGCGCAGGAAGTCCTCGGCGCTCCCGGAGAACGCCGACACGTCGTTGAACAGGGCGTTGAGGGTGTCCTCGCGGTCCTCGAGCGTGCCCAGCGTGGTGATCTGGTCGCGCAGGATCTGCCCCACCTCGGGCAGCACGTCGGCGTAGATGTCGGAGACCTCGGCGGTGAGGCGGAGGTCCTCGACCAGCGCGGGCAGCTGCGGGTTGAACCGCTTGAGGTAGCGGTCGACCGTCTCGAGGTTGTCGCCGAGCTGGTCGCCGCGGCCCTCGAGCGCCGTCGCCAGCGCGTTGAGCGTCATGTTGAGCTCGGCCGGCTGCACGGTCCGCAGCAGCGGGTAGAGGTCGTTGAGGACGGCCTCGACCTCGGTGGCGGTCTTGGTCTGGTCGATGACGTCGCCGGCCTGCATCGACTCCGAGGCCGGGGCCTCGGGGATCACCAGGGAGACGTACTTCTCGCCGAACAGGGTCTTGGGCACGATCTGGCCGGTGACGTTGGCCGGGACCTGGTCGATCTCCTCGGGGTAGATGCCCAGGGTCACCTCGGCGCCGTCGGCGACCGGCTCGTAGTCGAGCACCTCGCCGATGATCACGCCGCGGATCTTCACGTCGCCGCGGGTCGGCAGCTGCAGGCCGAGGGTCGAGGACTGCAGCGTCACCTCGTCGTACTCGGCGAACTTCTTGGTGAACACGGCATAGGTCAGCCACACGCCGCTGAGGAGCAGCGCGAGGAAGACGATCCCGAGGAGCTTGAACTGCTTCAACATCGGCCTAGCCCGCCAGTCTCACGGTCGTGGTGGTGCCCCAGATCGCCATCGACAAGAACAGGTCGATGACGTTCACGGCCACGATGGACGTCCGCACCGCGCGGCCCACGGCCACGCCCACGCCGGCCGGGCCGCCGGAGGCGGTGTAGCCGTAGTAGCAGTGGATCAGGATGACGGTGACGGCGAAGACCAGCACCTTGCCGAAGGACCACAGCACGTCGCCGGGCGGCAGGAACTGGTTGAAGTAGTGGTCGTAGGTGCCCGCGGACTGGCCGTAGAACTGGATGACCGTCAGGCGGGTCGCGAAGTAGGAGGACAGCAGCCCCACGACGTAGAGCGGGATGATCGCGATGAGGCCGCCCACGATGCGCGTGGAGACGAGGTACTGCATCGACGGGATCGCCATGACCTCGACGGCGTCGATCTCCTCGGAGATCCGCATCGCGCCGAGCTGGGCGGTGAAGCCGCAGCCCACGGTCGCGGCGAGCGCGATGCCGGCCACCAGCGGCGCGATCTCGCGGGTGTTGAAGTACGCCGAGACGAAGCCGGCGAAGGGCGCGGTGCCGATCTGGTCGAGGGCGGCGTAGCCGGACAACCCGACCTGGGCACCGGTGAAGAACGTCATGGAGACGATGACGCCGACGGTGCCGCCGATCACGGCCAGGGATCCGGAGCCGAGGGTGACCTCGGCGAGGATCCGCATGACCTCCTTCTGGTAGCGCACGGCCGCGGCCGGCGCGGCCACCAGGGCACGGATGTAGAAGGCCAGCTGCTGGCCCAGGTCGTCGAGGGACGAGAGGGGCTTGGTGTAGACCGCTTTGAGGTTCGCCATGGGATCAGCCCGTCTTCGGGGGCACGACCTGGAGGTAGATCGCGCTGATGACGAAGTTGACGATGAAGAGCAGGACGAACGTGATGACGACGGACTCGTTCACCGCGTCACCCACGCCCTTGGGACCACCTGCGGCGTTCATGCCCTTGTAGGCGGCGACCACGGCGGCGATGAGACCGAAGATGGTCGCCTTGACCAGGCCGACCCACAGGTCGGGCAGCTGGGCCAGAGCGGTGAAGCTGGCGATGTAGGCGCCTGGTGTGCCGTCCTGGAGGACGACGTTGAAGACGTAGCCGCCGGCGACGCCGACGACGGAGACCAGGCCGTTGAGGAAGACGGCGACGAGCATGGCGGCGAGCACGCGGGGCACGACGAGGCGCTGGATCGGGTCGATGCCCAGCACCATCATGGCGTCGAGCTCCTCGCGGATCTTGCGGGCGCCGAGGTCGGCGGCGATCGCCGAGCCACCGGCGCCGGCGATCAGCAGTGCCGTCGCGATCGGTGCGGCCTGCTGGACCACCGCCAGCACCGAGGCCGAGCCCGTGAAGGACTGGGCACCGAACTGCTTGATCAGGCCACCGACCTGCAGCGCGATCACCGCGCCGAAGGGGATCGCCACGAGGGCGGTCGGGATGATGGTCACCGACGCGATGAACCAGGCCTGCTGGATGAACTCGCGCAGCTGGAAGGGTCGTCGGAACAGGGCCCGTCCCACGTCGAGGCCGAAGGCGAAGAGCTTGCCTGCGGCCCCGACCGGGGCGAGCGCCCTGGTCGCGGTCATGGACGCCACGTGTGTCTCGTACCCCTCAGGCGCCCGTGGTCATGGTCATGTTCTCCTCGAACGAGCCCGGCGGGGGCGTCACGCCGTTCTCCCGGCACCAGGCACCCGGCTCACGCTGGGACCGGCGCGGGATGCCGTTGGAGGGCTCGAGCTGCATCGGGATCGGCGGCAGCGGGGGCAGCTCCTGGTCCGCCTCGGCGGCCAGCTCGTCGGCGTCCTTCTCCTCCGACATGCCGATGGGGCCGACCCGCTGGGCGTTGAGGAACTGCCGCACCACGGGCTCCTCGGAGGACAGGAGCATCTCGCGCGGACCGAACATCGCCAGGTGCTTGTGGTAGAGCAGGCCGATGTTGTCGGGCACCGTGCGCGCGGTGTTGATGTCGTGGGTGACGATGAGGAACGTCGCATCGATCTGGGCGTTCAGGTCGACGATGAGCTGGTTGAGGAACGCCGTGCGCACCGGGTCCAGACCGGAGTCCGGCTCGTCGAAGAGGACGATCTCGGGGTCGAGCACCAGCGCGCGGGCCAGGCCGGCGCGCTTGCGCATGCCGCCGGAGATCTCACCGGGCAGCTTGTCCTCGGCGCCGAGCAGACCGACGAGGTCCATCTTCTCCATCACGATGGAGCGGATCTCGGACTCGGACTTCTTGGTGTGCTCGCGCAGCGGGAAGGCGACGTTGTCGTAGAGGTTCATCGAGCCGAACATCGCGCCGTCCTGGAACAGCACGCCGAACAGCTTGCGGATCTCGTAGAGCTCCTTCTCCGAGCAGGATGCGATGTCGGTGCCCTCGATGATGATCGAGCCCTGGTCGGGCTTGAGCAGCCCGATCAGCGTCTTCAGGAACACCGACTTGCCGGTGCCGGAGGGACCCAGCATCACGCAGATCTCGCCGGCGGGGACGGTCAGCGTCACGTCCCCCCAGATCAGCTGCTTCCCGAAGGACTTGGTCAGGTTCTCGACCTTGATCTCCACGCCCATGTACGTGCTCCCCTTCGTTCTGCGGCTGCAGGCAGCACCTGCCCCACCGGGGGAGGTGACCACACTCACGAGTAACAACGCCGTTACCGCCGCGAGGTTACGTCACTTTGTCACCCACGTCACTCCGACGCCGACGATCGAGACAGGACCGGGACGCGGAACCACCCATCCCCTGCCGGGCACGGTCCGATTCCTCAGCGAGCACGGCGAAGCCGCCCTTCACCTGCGCAAATGCCGGACGGCCCCGTCCCCACGAGGGGAACGGGGCCGTTGGCGCGACCGGGGGCGGCACAGGCCGCCGTCCGGTCAGGGGGTCACTTGACGGTGACGGTGGCGCCGGCGCCCTCCAGGGCCTCCTTGGCCTTGTCAGCAGCGTCCTTGGCGACCTTCTCCAGGACCGGCTTCGGGGCGGCCTCGACCAGCTCCTTGGCCTCCTTCAGACCGAGCGAGGTCAGGGCGCGCACCTCCTTGATGACGTTGATCTTCTTGTCACCAGCGGCCTCGAGGATGACGTCGAACTCGTCCTGCTCGGCGGCGGCGGCCTCGCCACCACCGGCACCGCCGGCGGCGGGAGCGGCGGCCACGGCGACCGGGGCGGCGGCGGTGACGCCGAAGGTGTCCTCGAACTGCTTCACGAACTCGGAGAGCTCGATGAGGGTCATCTCCTTGAACGCGTCGAGGAGCTCGTCAGTGCTCAGCTTCGCCATGATGGCGTTCCTTCCGTTGGTGGCCGCGACGTCTCGGTCGTCGGCCGGGTTTCAGGTGGTGGTGTGCCGGGGTCGGAGCCTGGTGGCTCAGGCCTCGGCGGTGTCGCCCTCGTCAGAGGCCTCGGCGGCGGCCGGGGCCTCGTCGGCGGGGGCCTCGGCCGCGGTGTCCTCCGCGGCGGGGGCCTCCTCGGCGGCGACGGGCGTGCCCGCACCACCTGCGAGGATCGAGGGGTCCTGCTCGGCCTTGGCCTGCAGCGCACCCGCGAGGCGGGCGGCCTGGGCGATCGGCGCGTTGAGCAGGTAGACGGCCTGGCTGAGCGACGCGAGCATCGCGCCGGCCAGCTTGCCCAACAGCACCTCACGGGACTCGAGGTCCGCCAGCTTGGCGATCTCGGCCGCGTCGAGGGGCTGGCCGTCGAGGACGCCACCCTTGATCACGAGGGTGGGGTTGGCCTTGGCAAAGTCACGCAGGCCCTTGGCGGCCTCGACCACGTCGCCGTTGATGAAGGCGATAGCGGTGGGGCCGGTCAGCAGCTCGTCGAAGCCGGAGATCCCGACCTCGTCGGCGGCCAGCTTGGCCAGCGTGTTCTTGACCACGGCGTACGAAGCGTTCTCGCCGAGGGAGCGACGGAGGTCCTGCAGCTCCTTCACGGTGAGACCGCGGTACTCGGTCAGCACGGCACCTGCGGAGGCGTTGAACGACTCAACGATCTCCGCGACGGCCGCCTGCTTGTCTGCCCGCGCCATGGGTCTCCTCACTTCTGCTGGAGAGACCGCGGGCACCCGTGGAATGACGAACGCCCCGAGCGCAGGCGCTCAGGGCGTGGACCGGCGGAACCGGCTTGCTCTGCTCACCTGCGCAGGTCGCCCGCTCTCGCGGGGCCTTCGGACCGACTGCCTGGGCAGCCGGACGACCGGCGGTCTCTGGTTACGAGAAGTAACGATAGGTGTTACCCACAAACGCGCCAAATCGGGCAGGGTCGAGGACGTGACGAGCACCGGCTGGGCCGAGGCCCAGAGCATCGACGACGTCCTGGACCGGATGGAGACCATCTCATCAGCGCTGCCCGCCGAGGACGGCGTGGCCACGTTCAACCGGATGTACCACCAGGTCACCCGCCTCGTGGACGTGGCCATCGACCAGGGCCGCTTCGGCGCCGGGCCCTTCCTCGGGCGGCTCGACGTCCACTTCGCCAACCTGTTCTTCGAGGCCTACGCCGCGGACCTCGACGGCCGCGAGGTCAACGACGCGTGGGCGCCGCTGTTCGACAACCGCCGCAAGCCGCGCACCCACCCGATCCAATTCGCGCTGGCCGGCATGAACGCCCACATCTGCCACGACCTGCCCTCCGCGGTCGTGCTGACCTGCCGCGAGCTCGGCGTCGACCCGGTCGACGACAGCCCCGAGCACGTCGACTTCTCCACCACCAACCACGTGCTGGAGGAGGCGGCCGACGAGATCAAGGGCTGGTTCTCCAACGGTGTCGTGGCGCGCCTCGACGAGATCGGGGGCCGCCTCGACGACGGGTTCGCGATGTTCGGCATCCACGTCGCCCGAGCCGGCGCCTGGCAGGTCGCGCAGATGCTCTGGGACCTCGCCGACAACCCGCGGCTGGACGCGATGTTCCGCGGCAACCTCGGCCGCGGGGTCGGCCTGGCCAGCCGGGGCATCCTCATCTGAGCCCGCCCTGGTGCCGGTCTGGCGGACACCCCCACCGGAACCGTCGGCGGGGCTGGCAGGATCGGGGCCATGACCGAGCGCGCGCCCCTGTCCTCCCTCTCCCCCGACGAGCTGGCTGCCTTCCTCGCCGAGAAGCAGGCGGCGTACGCCGAGCTCAAGGACCGCGGGCTCTCGCTCGACCTCACGCGCGGCAAGCCGGCGAGCGACCAGCTCGACCTCTCCGAGGCCCTGCTCACGCTCCCGACCGGGCACACCGACCGCAGCGGCGCCGACGTCCGCAACTACGGCGGGCTCGAGGGCCTGGCCGAGCTGCGCGAGATGTTCGCCGAGCTGCTCGGCGTCGAGACCGCGCAGGTCATCTGCGGCGGCAACTCCAGCCTCACGATGATGCACCAGACCCTGACCGACCTGCTGCTGTGGGGCGGCCCCGGCTCGGAGCGTCCGTGGAAGGACGAGCCGGTCGTGAAGTTCGTCTGCCCGGTCCCCGGCTACGACCGGCACTTCTCGATGCTCGCCGACTTCGGCATCGAGATGGTGACCGTCCCGATGAACGAGGACGGCCCCGACGTCGAGGCGGTGCGCGCGCTCGTCGCCGACGACCCTGCCGTCAAGGGCCTGTGGATCGTCCCGACGTACGCCAACCCCACCGGCGCCACCTGCTCGGTCGAGGTCGCGACCGCCCTGATGTCGATGCCGACCGCGGCCCCCGACTTCCGCGTCTTCTGGGACAACGCCTACGCGCTGCACCACCTCACCGACACCGAGGTCAAGAGCGCCGACGCCCTCTCGATCGCCGCGGCCAACGGCCACCCCGACCGGCCGATCATGTTCGCCTCGACACCCAAGATCACCTTCGCCGGCGCCGGCGTCGCGGTGATGGCGATGTCGGAGGCCAACAAGGCGTGGTACCTGTTGCACCTCGGCATGGCCTCCATCGGCCCCGACAAGGTCAACCACCTGCGCCACGTGCAGTTCTTCGGCGACGCCGACGGCGTGCGCGCCCACATGCGCAAGCACCGGGACCTGATCGCGCCGAAGTTCGCCGCGGTCCAGGCCGCCCTGACCGCCGAGCTGGCCGGGCTCGAGGTCGCCGAGTGGACCGAGCCCACCGGCGGCTACTTCGTGAACCTCGACGTCATGGACGGCACCGCCACCCGGGTCGTGCAGCTGGCCAAGGAGGCCGGCATCGCCCTCACCCCCGCCGGCGCGTCCTTCCCGCACGGCCAGGACCCCCGCGACCGCAACATCCGCCTCGCTCCGACCTTCCCGCCCCTGGACCAGGTCGAGACCGCCATGGCCGGCGTCGCCACCTGCGTGGCCCTCGCCGCCGCGGAGGCGCTCAGCAGCTGACGCGTCGTTCGGGTCGGTGATCGGGTGGGCCCTGCCCGACCGGGTGATGAGGGCGGAGTGGTTCCCGGC